>Ga0209952_1000123_pt1 | contig 290126 bp, 290 predicted proteins | sample ThiBiot_750_biof_2_FD_183951 | JGI IMG/M metagenome (GOLD analysis project Ga0209952, IMG submission 183951) | Wastewater bioreactor microbial communities from Cape Town, South Africa - Thiocy_cont_750_biof (SPAdes) | ecosystem: Engineered > Bioreactor > Thiocyanate-remediating >... | reverse complement strand
CTGCCGGTGTCGCCGCCCGACACGTCGTCGAGCGTGTCGTTGCCCGCCCCGCCATCCATCACATTGGCGCCGACGGTGTCGTCGAGGTAGTCGTTGGCGAAGCCGCCGGCCAGCGTGTCCGCCCCGGTGCCGCCGTACAGCGAATCGTTGCCCTCGCCGCCGTCCAGGCTGTCCGCCCCGCTCTGGCCGTAGAGGTTGTCGTTGCCTTCACCGCCGCTCAGCAGGTCGGCGCCGTTGCCGCCCTGCAGGTAGTCGCCGCCGCCGCCGCCATCGATGCTGTCATTGTCCGGCCCGCCGGTGAGGGTGTTGCCGAAATCGTCGCCGGTCTGCGCCTGCCCGGCCGGCCCCTGCGGGTTCCATGCCTGCGCGATGTTGTCGTAGGTAAAGCTGCCGGCCGTGGTGGCCTGGAACACCACCACATCCACCCAGTTCCCGCCAGGCGAGCCGTCATGGTTCAGTTGCAGCACGCTGTCCGCGCCCACCTGGGCGATGCGCAGGAAACCGGCCACGAACGGATTGGTGGTGGCGTCCCAGCCGGCCAGGTAGGCGGTCAGGTAGGAACCCAGGTCCAGCACGTCCCCGCCCGGCCCGGTCTGGAAATCGGTGATGGTGTCGGCCTTCAGCGCCACCGGGTTGTTGTTGGCGTTCTGCCCCGCCGTGTAGCCGAGCCGGAACACATCCTGCCCCGCGCCGCCGGCCAGCGAGCTGCCGGTGTCGCCGCCGGAGACATCGTCGAGCGTGTCGTTGCCGTCGCCGCCATCCAGCGAATTGGCGCCGGCGGTATCGTCCAGGTAATCCGCCCCCGCCCCGCCGGTCAGCGTGTCCGCGCCGCCCTGGCCATACAGGGTGTCGTTATCGTCCCCGCCATCGATGCAGTCGTTGCCATCCCCGCCGGTCAGGTAGTCATTGCCCGCCAGCCCCTGGATGGTATCCGCCCCGGATGTGCCGGAGAGAGTGTCGTCACCTGTTGTACCGGTGATCGGGGATACGGGCATTGGCGTTTTCCTCGGCTTGCGTCGACGATCCGGGCGTAAGCTGTCAGCCATCGGGATCGAACCGACGGCAGACCATTCGAAAGGTAAACACAATGCGGAGCCGGTTGGAAGCAGATGTTACCGGATTGTTAACACCTCCAGCGCCCGATGTCGGATCGTCCTGTTATCGAAAAGTATTCGATCCGGAGAGGCTCCCAGTTCATCAGTCCCCCTTCCGCAAAAACGAACAGAGTGTGCCCATGAAACAAGACATCACAAAGAAAATAATTTTGGATTTTCTTACTTTATTTTTTTAAAATTATATTTTTCATTTCCAGAAATACCGCATCACGAGACAGTTTTAAATTTAAAATATCCCCATTTCTTGCTACGATGCCAAACAGACGCGCCGGCACGCCATCCGGGCCACCTTCCACTCCACACGTCGCCAATCGCCCGCCACGGCCGCGCCAGCACCCGATGGCTGTAGCCGGCCGCCAATCAGTAATGATAGTTTGATGATGAAATCACTCTCACACAGGCACCACGGCATGGCCAGACTCTCCCGTGTTCCCGCCGGCGCCTCCCTCCCGGCCAGCCCCCCATCGCAGCGGACCCATGCCAGTGGCTGACCCGACCACCACCGCACCAGCCCCCCCGGCCCGCGCCGCCCCGGCCCGCGCCGCCCTGACCCGCGCCGCCGAGGCCCGCGCCGCCGGTGACCCGCGCGCCGAGGCCGCCCATCTCGCCGCCGCCATCGACCAGCACCGCGCCACCGGTGCGGCCATCCCGCGCACCACCTGGCACGACCTCGGCGCCCTGCTGCTCCGCCTGCGCCGCCACGAGGCCGCCGAGCAGCGCGTCCGCCAGGGTCTGGAGCGCCAGCCCAAGGACTCCCCGCTGCACAACCTGCTCGGCCTGATCCTCAAGAACACCGGCCGCACCGAGGCCGCCATCGCCGCGTTCGACCTCGCCGCCAAACTCGACCCCACCAACGTCTCCCCGCTGGTCAACAAGGCCAACACCCACCTCACCCGCAACGACGGCGCCCGCGCCGCCGAGGTCATCGCCCCGCTGCTGCGCAAGGACCCGAAGAACGCCGAATACCATCGCATGATGGGCGCCGCGCAGCGCCACCTCGGCGCGCTGGACACCGCGCTGCACCACTACGCCCGCGCCCGCGCCCTCAACCCCGCCGCGCCGCGCCACTGGACCGAGCCGTCGGTGCTGCTGGAACTCAACGCCCGCGTGCCGGAGGCGCTGGCCCTGCTGGACCAGGCCCAGGCCGCCAACCCCGGCGACCGCGCCCTCGCCCAGGCGCGGCTGGCCGCCCTGCGCCGCAACGGCCAGGCCGAGGCCGCGCTGGCCTACGCCACCGAACTCGCCGCCCGCCTGCCGCAAGCCGCCTGGGTGCAGGCCGAGCTGGCCCGCTGCGTGGTCGCCACCGACCGCCGTCGCGCCAACGAGCACCTGCGCGCCGCCCTGGCCATCGAGCCGGGCAACCCCGACCTTATCATGGAGCTGGCCGACAGCCTGGACCGCACCCGCGGCCCCGACGAGGGCGAGAATATCGACGCCGCCTACAAGCTCGCCCGCCGCCGCGTCGAACTGGGCGGCGACCTGCGCAAGGACTCCCAGGTGCTGCGCAACATCCTGCACCGCGCCTGCGACTTCGCCACCGCCCGCGGCCTCGGCAGCTTCGAGCAGCTCGGCGCCCACTGGTCCGCCCAGGGCCAGATCGCCGCCCTGCACTACCACATGGCCCAGGTCCGCACGCCCGCCCAGCGCCGCCTGCTGGTCGAGTACCACCGCGCCTGGGGCCGCACCGTGGACGCCGCCGCCGCCCGCACCCCGATCGACCGCCCCCTCGCCACCCCCGCGGTGCGCGGCGGCCCTGCCAAAATCCGCCTCGGCCTGATGTCGTCGGACCTGCGCAACCACCCGGTCTCCTACTTCGCCCTGCCGCTGATCGACGGTCACGACCGCGACCGCTTCGAGCTGTTCTGCTATTCCTGGAGCACCACCCCGGTGGACGGCGTGCAGCGCCACATCGCCTCGCGCGTCGCCGGCTTCCGCCACGCCCCCGCCCTGCCCGACCGCGAGGCCGCCCAGCTCATCGCCAACGACCGGCTGGACATGCTGTTCGAGCTTGGCGGCACCACCTACATGAACAAGCTGCGCGTCATGGCCTGGCGCCCCGCCCGCCTGCAGGCAAGCTGGCTCGGCTACCCGCATTCCGCCGGGCCCGAGACCATCGACCACATCCTGGTCGACCCGCATATCCGCCCCGCCGACCCGGCCCTGCTGATCGAGCGCCCGTTCCAGCTCGCCCGCTCCTGGGTGGTGCTCGGCAGCCTCGGCTTCAACGACGCCATCGCCATCGAGCCGGGCCTGCCCAGCGAGCGCGCCGGCCACGTCACCTTCGGCACCATGAACAACCCGTACAAATACACCGAGGAGAGCCTGGCCCTCTGGGCGCGCATCACCGCGCGGGTGGAGGGCGCGCATTTCCTGTTCGTCCGCCCCGAAGGCGCCACCGAGGCCTTCCGCGCCAATATCCGCGCCGCCTTCGCCACCCACGGCGTCGCCCCCGAGCGCGTGGAGTTCGAGGCGGTGCGCGGCACCCACATGCCGCACTACAACCGCATCGACATCGCGCTCGACACCTTCCCCCAGACCGGCGGCACCACCACCTGCGAGGCGCTGTGGATGGGCGTGCCCACCGTCACCCTGGTCGGCGAGGCGTTCTTCGAGCGGCTCAGCTATTCCAACCTGATGAACGCCGGTGTGCCCGGCCTGTGCGCCTTCGACCATGCCGACTACGCCCGCACCGCCGTCGAACTCGCCGCCGACACCGACACCCGCCGCCTCTGGCGCCACGGCATGCGCGCGCAGATCCGCCGCAACCCGCTCGGCCGCGCCGACTGGTTCGTGGCGGATTTCCAGGCCACCGTGCAACGCGCCCTGGAAGCCGCGCCATGAAGGCCGTCATCCTGGCCGGCGGCCTCGGCACCAGGCTGGCCGAGGAGACGGTGCTGCGCCCCAAGCCGATGGTGGAAATCGGCGGCCGGCCGATCCTGTGGCACATCATGAAGCTCTACGCCGCCCACGGCATCACCGAGTTCGTCGTCTGCCTCGGCTACAAGGGCTTCCAGATCAAGGAATATTTCGTCAACTACCGGCTGCACGACGCCGACGTGACGGTGGACCTCGCCGCCGGCGACGTCGCCTTCCACCGCACCGCCGCCGAGCCCTGGCGCGTCACCCTGGTCGACACCGGCGAGCACACCCAAACCGGCGGCCGCCTGCGCCGCATCCTGCCCTACGTCGCGGACGAGGCGGCCTTCTGCATGACCTATGGCGACGGCCTCGCGGACATCGACATCGCCGCCCTGGTCGCCTTCCACACCGCCCACGGCAAGCAGGCCACCGTCACCGCCGTCCGCCCCCCCGGCCGCTTCGGCTCGCTGGAGCGCGCGGGCAGCACGGTGCGCGCCTTCTCGGAAAAACCCCCCGGCGACGGCGCCGGTACCATCAATGGCGGCTTCTTCGTGCTATCCCCCGCCGTGCTCGCCCGCATCGCCGGCGACGCCACGGTGTTCGAGGGCGAACCGCTGGAATCGCTGGCCGCCGAAGGCGAATTGCGCGCCTTCGACCATGCCGGCTTCTGGCAGCCGATGGATACGCTGCGCGACCGGCAGACGCTGGAGCGGCTTTGGGGCTCGGGGGTGGCGCCTTGGAAGTTGTGGGCATGAAGCAAAGGGCAAGCATTTCTTTTTGTGAACAAAAAGAAGCAAAAAAACTTTTTATTCGTTGGAGTCCCCTGCGGAGACTCCAACGAGTAAAAGTTTTTTGGTTCTTTTTTCCAAAAAAGAACAACTTCCTTTCACCTGCCTCCCCATGAAACGCCCCACCCCCGCCTTCTGGCGCGGCCGTCGCGTGCTGGTCACCGGCCATACCGGCTTCAAGGGCGCCTGGCTGGCGCTGCTGCTGACCCGGCTGGGCGCCCACGTGACGGGCATCGCCCTGCCGGCGGGCGAGCCATCCCTGTTCCATATTCTTCGAGATCGAATGATTATATCCCATCGCCATCTCGACATAAACGACCCCGGACTGGCCCCGCTGATGGCCTCGGCCCGCCCCGAAATCACCTTCCATTTGGCCGCTCAGGCCCTGGTTCCGGCCGGTTTTGCGGATCCAAAAGGCACGTTTTCGACCAATCTGAGCGGCACGATCGCGGTTTTGCAGGCCCTGCGCGGCCTGGATTCGCTGGCCGCCGTGCTCGTCACCACCGACAAGGTCTACCGCAACGACGCCACCGGCCGCCGCTTCCGCGAGGACGATCCGCTCGGCGGCCACGACCCGTACAGCGCCTCCAAGGCCGCCGCCGAACTCGCAATCGCTTGTTGGCGCAGCAGTTTTCCCGCCGACCTGCCGCCGCTGGGCGCCGCGCGCGCCGGCAACGTGATCGGCGGCGGCGACTTCGCCCCCGGCCGCCTGCTGCCCGACATCATCCGCTCGCTGGACGCCAAGCCATTGGAATTGCGCCATCCTCACGCCACCCGCCCCTGGCAACACGTGCTGGACGTGCTGGTCGGCTACCTGCTCTACGCCGAGCACCTCGCCGCCGGCAACCAACTGGATTCATTGAATTTCGGCCCCAGCGAAACCGACGAAGCCAGCGTCGCCGACCTGATCGCCGCCTGCGCCGCCGCGCTCGGCCAAAACCTGCCCTGGCGCCACGTCGCCGCCCCGCCGGAAGCCCCGCGCCTCGCGCTGGACGCCTCGCTCGCCCGAAAAACCCTGCAATGGCAACCCGTTATGAACCGATCCGCCGCCATCGCCGCCACCACCGCCTGGTATGCCGCCTGGCGCCGCGGCGAAGATGTCGCCGCCCTGTGCGACCAGCAGGCATCGGCGGCGCTGGCATGACCGCGTCGCGCCACATCACCGCCTGCCGCTTCTGCGGCGGCGCGCTCGCCATCCCGTTCTGCGATCTCGGCGCGACGCCACTGGCCAATTCCTACGTGGACCCGGCGCAGGCCGGCGAGCCCGATCCGGTGTTCCCGTTGAACGCGGTGGTATGCGAGTCCTGTTTCCTGGTGCAGCTCGACCATATCGTCGATGCCGCCGCGATCTTCACGGAATATGCCTATTTTTCTTCGTTCTCAACGGGTTGGATGACGCATGCGCGGGATTTCGCGACCGCCGCCGCCACCCGCTTCGGCCTCGGGCCGGACAGCTTCGTGGTGGAGGTCGCCTCCAACGACGGCTACCTGCTGCGCAACTTCGTCGCCGCCGGCATCCCCTGCCTGGGCGTGGAGCCAGCCGCCAACGTCGCGGCGGTGGCCGAGGCGGCCGGGGTGCCGACCCGCATCGCCTTCTTCGGCCGCGCCGAGGCTGAGGCGATCGTGGCCGAGCGCGGCCATGCCGACCTGATCGTTGCCAACAACGTGCTGGCGCATGTGCCTGATGTGAATGACTTTGTCGCCGGCCTGGCGATCCTGGCCGGCCCGCACGGCCTGGTCTCGATCGAAGCGCCGCATCTGCTGGCGCTGATCGACCAGGTGCAGTTCGATACCATCTACCACGAGCACTATGCCTATTGGTCGCTGCACGCCATGCGGCAAGTGCTTGAAGCCCATGAGCTTTCGGTGCGCGACGTGGCGGTGCTGCCGACCCACGGCACCAGCCTGCGGGTGCTGGCCTCGCGCGGCGGCATGGCGAGCTGGGCCAATTCCGGGCTGGATGCGGTGCGCGCCGCCGAGGCCGCCGCCGGGGTGGCGCAGCCGCTGCTGTATCAGGGCTTCGCGCCGCGCGTGCGGGCCGTGCTGGACGGCTTCCGCGCCCATCTGCGCGGCCAGCGCATCGCCGCCTACGGCGCGGCGGCGAAGGGCAACACCTTCCTCAACGCCGCCCGCGTCACCGCTGCCGACATCCTGATGGTGGCCGACCGCAACCCCGCCAAGCAGGGCCGCCTGCTGCCTGGCAGCCGCATCCCGATCGTCTCCCCGGAGGCGCTGATCGCCGCCCGGCCGGACGAGGTGCTGATCCTGCCCTGGAACATCGCCGCCGAAGTCGCAAATGAACTCAATGAGTTGCAGGCCGGCGGCACGAAGCTGCTGGTGGCGGTGCCGCGGCTGCGGGAAGTGCCGTGATCTTCACCCGCACCGCCTTGGACGGCCTGATCGTCCTGCGTGCCGAACCGCGCGGCGACGCCCGGGGCGATTTCGCGCGGCTGTGGTGCGCCGCCGACTTCGCCGCCGCCGGGGTGCCGTTCGCGCCCAGCCAGATCAGCCTCTCGCGCAACCACGCCCGGCACACCCTGCGCGGCCTGCATTGGCAGGCGGCCCCGCACGCCGAAACCAAGCTGGTCCGCCCCCAGGCCGGCCGCATCTTCGACGTGGCGGCCGACCTGCGCCCGGGCTCGCGCACCTACCGCCAATGGCTGGGGCTGGAGTTGGATGCCGGCCGGATGGACGCCCTGCTGATCCCGGCCGGCTTCGCGCACGGCTTCCTGACCCTGACCGAGAACGCCGAAGTGCTCTACATGATCGACACCCCCTACGCCCCCGCCGCGGTGCGCGGGGCGCGGTTCGACGATCCGGCGCTGGGGATCGTGTGGCCGGCGGCGCCGGCCCTGGTGGGCGAGAAGGACCTGCTGTGGCCGGCGCTTTAGTGGGAAGCCAAGGCGCCGGCGCTCGGGTCCTGGTGACCGGAGCCACAGGGTTTGTCGGGCGCCACACGCTCAAGACATTGATGACGCTTGGTTTCGAGGTCGTCACCCCCTCGCGCCAGGACTGCGACCTGCTCGACCCGGCGCAGATGCGGGCGATGCTGGACCGGGTCCGGCCCACGCATATCCTGCATTGCGCCTGGCAGGTGACGCATGGCCGGTTCTGGACCGCGCCGGAAAACCTCGACTGGGTGGCCGCGACCCTCCTGCTGGCGCGGCACGCGGCGGCGCTGGGGGTCGCGCGCTTCGTGGGCGTGGGCACCTGCGCCGAATATGACTGGTCCGATGGCGGCCCCGGCCGGCGCGCGGAAACCGACGCCACGCGGCCGGACACGCCCTATGGCCGCGCCAAGCTGGCCACCGCAACCTTGCTGGGGGATCTGTTCGCGCCGGCCGGCGTGTCGTTCGCCTGGGCGCGGCTGTTCCATCTGTTCGGACCGGGCGAGCATCCGGCGCGCTTTGTGCCCTCGATCGCCATCCCGCTGGCCGAGGGGCGGCCGGCGACGGTGCGGCATGGCGGGCTGGTGCGCGACATGATTGCGGCCGTGGAGGCCGGGGCGGCGCTGGCGGCCATGGTTGGCAGCGATATCGAGGGGCCGGTGAATATCGGCTCCGGCGAGGGGGCCAGCCTGGCCGCGCTGGCCGGCGCGATCGCCGCCGGCCGACCGGGGCTGGCCGTGGAGAACCTGCCGGCGCTTGGCCAGCCGGCGCGGATGGTGGCCGATATCGGCCGGCTGGCTGCGCTGGGAGTGCGCCCCCGCGGCGCCCTGCGCGTGCTCGGCTCCACTCAGTAGGAGAGGAAGCCGCCATCCACCGGCAGGGTGACGCCGGTGATCCAGCGCGCCATGTCCGACGCCAGGAACACCGCCGGCTGGGCCACGTCGTCGGGCGTGCCGATGCGGCCGAGCGGGATGCGGGTGGCGAAATGCGCCATGTAGTCCGGGTTCTGCCGGGCCTTCTCGTTCAGCGGCGTGGCGATCAGGCCGGGGCCGATGGCGTTGACGCGCACGCCGTGCGGCGACAGCTCGATCGCCAGCGCCTTGGTCAGCGCGCGCACCCCGCCCTTCGAGGTGGTGTAGGCCGCCGAATTGGGGGCGGCGACGAAGGATTGCACCGAGCCGATATTGACGATGGCGCCCTTGGTTTCCTTCAGCTGGGCCATGAAGGCGGTGGTGACGTTGAACATGCCGTCGAGGTTGACGGCCATGGTCGCGTCCCACGCGGCGCGGGCGTCGGCGTCGTCCACCTTGCCGCGGCGGATGATGCCGGCATTGTTGACCAGGATGTCGATCGGCCCGAAATCGGCGCGCAGCGTGGCGGCCAGGGCGTCCACGGCGGCGCGGTCGGTCACGTCCAGCGTGTAGGCGGTGCCGCCGATCCGCTCGGCCATGGCGGTGGCGGCGGCGGCGTTCACGTCCGCCACGATCACCTTGGCACCGGCCGAGGCCATCGCCTGGGCGATGCCGGCGCCGATGCCGGAGGCGGCGCCGGTGACGAGGGCGAGTTTGTTTTGCAGCAGGCCGGTCATGTGGTGGTCCTTTGTCAGGAAGAAAGGAAGCGGTTCTTTTTTGGAAAAAAGAACCAAAAAACTTTTATTCGTTTATCCGTCCGCGGAGACTCTAACGAACAAAGTTTTTTGCTTCTTTTTGTTCATAAAAAGAAGACCCTTACTTATCGCTGCCCCCCGCGATCCCCGCCGGAGACGCCGTCCGCCCCCCATCCACCACATACTGCGCCCCGGTCACGTTGGAGGCCAGGTCCGAGCACAGGAACAGCACCACGTTCGCCACCTCCTCGGCGGTGCCGAAGCGGCCTTGCGGGATCACCTGCTGGTAGGCGGCGCGGGCGCCGTCCGGGTTGTTGGGGGAGATCTGGCGTTGCAGGTCGTGCAGCATGCGGGTTTCGATCGGGCCCGGGCAGACCGCGTTGACGCGCACGCCGGCGCGCCCGACCTCGCCGGTGGCGACCTTGGTGAGGCCGATCACGCCATGCTTGGAGGCGACATAGGCGGGCATGCCGGGCGAGCCGACCAGCCCGGCGACCGAGGCGGTGTTGACCACCGCGCCGCCGCCCTGGCGCAGCATGACCGGCAGCACGTGGCGCAGGCCGAGGAACACGCCGCGCAGGTTCACGGCGATGACGGCATCGAACACATCCTCGTCGTACTCGGCGGTGGGGGCGACGCGGCCCTCGATGCCCGCGTTATTGTGGAAGCAGTCGATGCGGCCGAAGGCGTCCAGCGTGGCCTGGACATAGGCGCGGACATCGGCGGAGCGGGTGACGTCGGCGGTGATGGCCACGGCCTCGCCGCCCAGTTGGCGGATGGCGGCGGCGGCGGCCTCGGCGCCCGCGCCGTCGCGGTCCACGACCGCCAGGCGGGCGCCGCCGGCCGCGAAGCCCATGGCGCTGGCCAGGCCGATGCCGTTGGCCGCCCCGGTGACCAGCGCCACCTTCCCGGTGAAGTTCATGGGCCGCTTCCTTCCCTTCGTTGCCGGGACGATGCCAGCCGGGCGATGACTGGGCAAGCGGGGGCGCCAGGTAGGGACGGTTGACGCGCCGGGCGGGCGTCCGCATCGTGTTGCGGTTTGCAATATTGCTGGATGCAGGAGAGGGCTGGGCCATGTCACGCGATACCCGCGTCAACCTGCTGATCGGCATCGGGCATTTCCTGTCGCATTTCTACGTGCTGTGCCTGCCGCCGATGTTCCTGTTCTGGCAGGGCGCGTTCCAGGTGTCGTACGCGCAGCTCGGGATGACGGTGGCGCTGATGTCGGGCACCACGGCGCTGCTGCAAACGCCGGTGGGCTTCCTGGTGGACCGGCACGGGGCGCGGCGCTTCCTGGTGGGCGGCACGCTGCTGATGGCGCTGTCGATGGCCGCGATGGGGTTCGCCACCGCGTTCTGGCAGATCCTGGTGCTGGCGGTCTGCTCGGGCATCGGCAACTCGGTGATCCATCCGGCCGACTACGCCATCCTGTCCGGCTCGGTGAACAAGGAGAAGATGGGGCGGTCCTTCGCGATCCATACCTTCAACGGCAACCTGGGCTTCGCCACGGCGCCGCCGGTGATCATCGCGCTGTCGGCGGGGCTCGGCTGGCGGGGCGCGCTGCTGCTGGTGGGCGCGCTGGGGGTGCCGCTGGTGGGCGCGGTGCTGTGGCAGAGCCGCATCCTGAACGACCAGGCGCGGCCGGCGCCGGCGGCGGGGGCGGCGGTGCTGAGCGGGCGGCAATTGCTGATGACCCGGCCGATGCTGCTGTTCTTCGGGTTTTTCCTGATGGGGGCGATGGCCGGCGCCGGGGTGCAGGCCTGGCTGATCACCGTGCTGCACAGCGTGCACGGGCTGGCGCTGCCGGCGGCCTCCTCCTCGCTCACCGCCTACATGGTGGGGGCGACCAGCGGCGTGCTGGTGGGCGGCTACGCGGCGGAGCGGCTGCCGGCGCGGCTGCTGGGGTTCGTGATCGCGGTGACGATGGCCTCGGCCGCGCTGGTGCTGGTGGTGGCCGCGGTGGCGCTGCCGGCGGTGGTGACGATGGGGGTGATGTTCGGCGCCGGCATCACCGCCGGGTGCAGCCGCACGCCGCGCGACATGATGGTGAAGGACGCCGCACCGCCCGGGCAGATCGGCAAGGTGTTCGGCTTCGTCTCATCCGGCCTGCCGCTGGGCAGCGCGCTGACGCCGGTGCCGTTCGGCTTCCTGATCGACCGGGGGCACCCGGAGCTGGTGCTGGTGCTGGTGGCGGCGCTGCTGGTGGGCAGCCTGCTCTGCGCCGGCGCCGCGCGGGCGGCGGGGCAGCCGGCGCTGGTGGCGGCGGAGTAGGCCCCCCGCTACCAGCCGTTGATGCGCGGCCAGACCGCCACCACGGTGTCGTCGCCGTCCACCACGAAATAGCGGTCATGCGCGGCCGCCGTCAGGCAGGCATGGTTGGGCGCGATGCGCAGCTTGTCGCCGATCGCGAAGCCGGAAACCGGGGTCGCGGGGTCGAGGTCGATGATGCCGTGCTCCTGGTTGGCGCGGCGCACCAGCGAATGGCCGTAGCCGCGGCGGCCGAGCAGGTCCAGCGCCAGGCCGAAGGCGAAATCATGCGGCGCGGCCTCGGTGCTGCGGTCCTTCGACAGCGCCATGGCGCCGGCATCGACCAGGATGCGGCCCTCGGCGGCGCGGCGGCCGATGACGCTGGCCAGCACGGTGACGGCGATGCCGTCGGCCGGCACGGTGCCAATCTCGGCCTGGAACAGGTCGCCGAACATGTACACACCGGGGCGGGTTTCCGTCGCCCCCTCCAGGCTGGCGGCATGGAGCGCGGTGGGCGAGCTGCCGACCGAGACCACCGGGCAGGCGTAGCCGGCGGCACGCAGGCGCTCCGCTGCGGTGACGGCGGCCAGCCGCTCGGCCTCGGCGATGCGGCGCATGTCGTCCACCGAGCGGCCGGAATAGGAATGGCCGGCATGGGTCAGCACGCCGTGCAGGCAGCCGCCCAGGCGGCGGGCGATCTCGGTCAGCGCCGGGTCGTCGGCCGCGATGCCGCCGCGCGCCTCGCCGCAGTCGATCTCGATCAGGGTGCGCGGGCGGGCCGGGTGGGCGGCGATGGCGCTGGCGGTGGCGGGATCGTCGGTGATGACGGTGATGCTGGCGCCGGCGGCGTTCAGGGTCGCCACCTGGTCCAGCTTGCGCGGCGTGATGCCGACCGCATAGAGGATGTCGGTGATGCCGTGGCCGGCGAAATACTCCGCCTCCGCCAGGGTGGAGACGGTGATGCCGCCCCGCGCGGGCGCGCCAGCCAGGGCCATGCGCGCCACGTCGAAGGATTTGGCGGTCTTCATGTGCGGCCGCAGGGCGACGCCGAGGCGCGAGACGGCCTGGGCCATGCGGTCCAGATTGGCCTGCAGGATGCGGCGGTCCAGCACCACGCAGGGGGTCGGCAGGTCGTCGAGCTTCATGCCCCTTGCTCCAGTGCGGGCTTCTCCCACCGCACCCCGTCGTCGAGCGGGATGACCGGGCGGGGCAGGTGCTTCCAGGGGAAATGGGAGAGCACCGGGCTGGTCAGGCCGGGCGCGTCCACCTCGACCACCTGCGCATGCTTGAAGAACTCGTCGAACCCGCCGCGGAAATGGCCGCGCGACTTCACCACCACGACGCGGGCGGCGGCGATGTCCAGCCCGAAGGCTTCCAGGAAGGCCGGGTCGGCGCATTGCACCCGCTGGGAGATCACCACCACGGTGATGCCGCCGAGGTCCAGCGCCGCCGAGGGGCCGAGATCGACCATGCCGCCAGCGAAGATGCCGCGCCGGCCGCGCACCGGGCCGGGATGCAGGCGGCGCACCGTGGCCGGGGCGGCGAAGGCGTGGGAGAATTCGTTTTCCGGCGCGCGGTTGAAGCGGGCGGTGAAGGCCGCCCCCTCGCCCAGCGCATGCGCCTCGGCGGCCAGGGCGGCGTCGTAGATCACGCCCACCAGCGCGTCCTTCACCCCGGCGGCCAGGAAGGCCTCCAGGATGAACATGGTGTTGCCGCGCCCGCCGCCGCCGGGGTTGTCGGCCACATCGGCGAAGGCCAGGGCCGGCCTGGCGCGGTCCTCGGTGCCCTTGGCCAGCGCGACGGCGTCGGCCAGCGCGGTGAGCTTCGGGTAGAACTGCGCGCGGCGGGCCCAGCCGGCCTCGGCCAGCTCGGCGGCCAGCGCCCGCGCCGCCCCGGCGTCGGTGGCAGTGACCACGGCGGTGAGGCCATTGAACGCGGTGTCGGCGAAGGCGAAGCCGCCCATCACCGAGACGTTGACGATGCGCCCGGCGTAGGGCGGCCGCTCCATCAGCGCCTGGCCGAGGTCGATCACCTCGCCATAGGGGCGGTTGGGCGCGTCCCTGCCGGTCAGCATGGTGACGGTGGGCGGGATGATCGGCAGGCGCAGCTTGGCGATATGCGTCCGCAGCCCGCCCAGCAGGCGGCGCATCACCCGCGCCGATTCCATGCCGCACTCGCGCATGTCCATATGCGGGTTGGTGCGGTAGCCGATGAAGGCGTCGATGGTGGCGATGTCGGCGTCGGCCACGTTGGCGTGCAGGTCGAAGCTGGAGACGATCTTCACGCCCGGGCCGACGACGCGGCGGACCATCGCCTGGATGGTGCCCTCGGGGTCGTCGTCGCCGGTGCACAGGCCGGCGCCGTGCATGACGCAGTACACGCCGTCGAGCGTGCCGGCCGCGCGCAGCCCGGCCTCCCACTCCGCCATCAGCCCGTCGAAGAAGGCCTGCTCCACCGGGCCGTTCGGCTCGGTCATCGCCAGCAGGATCGGCACAGGCTGCCAGGGGCCGGCGGCATCCATGTCGGCGACGAAGCCGGGCAGTTCCCCCAGCATCACCGGGGCCGGGCCGCGGGCATCCGTCATGATCGCCTCGCCGCGCAGCAGGGTGCGGATGGCGAAGTCGTGCTCGGTGGTCACCGGGGCGAAGCGGTTGCACTCGATGGAGAAGCCCAGCAGGGCGATGCGAGGTGTCAAAGGGCGATTCCCAACAATTCGGCGATGCGTGGCGTGGCCTTCAGGCCCGTGCCGGTGAGCACCAGCACGGTGGTCTGCGCGGGGGTGATGGCGCCGCTGTCCAGCAGGCGGGCGAAGGCGGCGGCCACCTGGGCGCTGGTGGGCTCCACATAGATGCCGGTGCGGGCGAGCATCAGGGTGGAGTCGGCGATCTCCGCCTCGCTCAGCAGCACCGCGCCGCCGCCGGTGCCGCGCAGCGCGCCCAGCACCTCGGGCAGGCGGATCGGCTGGGCGATGGCGGTGCCCTCGGCGATGGTGGGCCACACCGGGCTTTCCACCTGGGTATCGTCGCCGGCCAGGAAGGTGGCGGCGATGGGGCCGCAATTCTCCGGCTGGGCGGCGAAGATGCGCGGCATGGCGGCGATCTCGCCGGCGCGCAGCAGTTCGGAGAAGCCGATCTCGCAGCCCAGCACGTTGGAGCCGGCGCCGCACGGGACGATGACGTTGTCCGGCGCGCGGAAGCCAAGGTCCTCCCACAATTCGTAGGCCAGCGTCTTGGTGCCGTGCAGGAAGAAGGGCTGCCAGTTGTGGCTGGCGTAGAACAGGCTGGCCGAGCGGGCGACCGCGGCATCGGCGGTGGCCTGGCGGTTGCCGGGGATCAGCTCCACGCTGGCGCCATGGGCGCGCATGGCCACCGTCTTGGCCGGGCTGGTGCTCTCGGGCGCCATGATGGTCGCCCGCATGCCCCCGGCGGCGGCGTAGGCGGCCACGGCGGCGCCGCCATTGCCGGAACTGTCCTCCAGCACCGCGTCCACCCCCTGCTGGCGCAGCAGCGAGAGCATCACGCTGGCGCCGCGGTCCTTGAAGCTGCCGGTGGGCATGAACCACTCGCATTTCAGCAGCGCCTCCGCCCCGTGCAGGCGGCGGCGGACGATCGGCGTGCAGCCCTCGCCCATGCTGATCGGGTGCGGGCAGTCCAGCGGGAAGGCGGCGCGATAGCGCCACAGGCTGCGCTCGGCGGTGTCGATCTGCGCGCGGGTGATGCCGGGCAGCGGCGTCAGCAGCAGCGGCGCCAGCGCGTCGCCGCACCAGCGCGGGCTGTCGATCGGGAACGTGGCGCCCGAGCGCGGATCGAGATAGGCAATTTCCATGGCGGCACGGCCCTCCTGCGCGCGCAGGCTGGCGCTGCGGCGCCGGTTGGTCAACCATGCGGCGATTCGCAATTAAGGACCGACCGCCAATGCCCGATTTCGGCCCCCAGGTGACCGCCCTCGCCCAGGACCTGGTACGCATCGACAGCCGCAGCGCCCGCTCCAACCTGCCGGTGGCCGAACGGGTGGAGGCGGCGCTGGCCGGCTTCGCGGTGGAGCGGCTGGACTACACCGATGCCGCCGGCGTGGCCAAGCGCGCGCTGGTCGCCCGCAAGGGGCGCGGCGCCGGCGGGCTGGCGCTGTCCGGCCACATGGACACGGTGCCCGACACCGGCTGGCAGGACGACCCGTGGTCGGCGCGCATCGAGGGCGGCGTGCTGCACGGGCTGGGCAGTGCGGACATGAAGGGCCAGGTGGCCGCCTGCATCACCGCCGCCCGCCATTTGCCGGAGAGCGTGCCGGTGATGCTGCTGATCACCACCGACGAGGAGACCACCAAGGCCGGCGCAAAGCTGGTCGCCGCGAAGTCCGAGCTGGTGCGCGCGCATCCGCCGGCGGCGATCCTGGTGGCCGAGCCGACCGGTATGGTGCCGGTGCGCGGCCATCGCAGCGCCATCGGCTTCGTCGCGGTGGCGCGCGGCGTGCAGGCGCATTCCGCCTCCGGGCGCGGGCGCAACGCCAACTGGGACATGGCGCCGTTCCTGATGGAGATGCGCGCCATCCACGACCGCCTGCGCGGCGACCCTGCCCTGCACGACAGCGGCTACGACCCGGTGTTCAGCGATTTCAACCTGATCATCGACAATCACGGCGCGCCGGTGAACATGACGGTGCCGGTGGCCACCGTGCGCATCAAGTTCCGCTACAGCGCCCGCATCGACCCCACGCCGATTCGCGAGGCGGTGCGCGCCGCCGCCACACGCTGCGGCATCGAGCTGACCGAGCTGCCGGAGGGCCGCCCGCCGGAACTGCCGGCCGACCATCCCCTGATCCGCATGGCCGTCAAGGTCACCGGCCGCGCCGCGGTCACCGTGCCTTACGGCACCGACGCCTCCGAATTGCAGGCGATCGCGCCCTGCGTGATCCTGGGTCCGGGCGATATCGCGGTGGCGCATACGCCGGTGGAACGCATCGCCCTGGCCGAACTGGCCGGCGCGGTCCCGGTATTCATGCGCCTGGCCGAAGCAGTCGCCACGATTCCAAACGAATAAAGTTTTTTTGCTTCTTTGTTTTCAAACAAAGAAGACGGTTCTTTTTTAAAAAAGAACCAAAAAACTTTTATTCGTTTGGCGGAGTCCTGGCGGTCATGCCCGTTTGCGGCGGAGCGCCGTGAGGCCGGCGAGGCCGGCGGCGAGCAACGCCATGCTGGCGGGTTCGGGGACGGCGGTGGCGACACCCCGGTAGGTGAGGCCCATCGGAGAGGCGATGCCGGTGTCGCCCAGGCTGGTGACGGTGCCGGTCGAGGGATCAACCTGGTACAGCGGCGAGTTGCCGACGCAATAATCGGTCGAGAGGAACCGGGCGGTGGGGTCGATCGTCAGCGACATGAGGCAGTTGTTGCTGGCCGTCGTGGCCATCGTCCCGGCCCCGGTGGCCGGGTCGATGGTGTAGAGCGCGCTTGACGACCCCATGCTGGCAATCCCGTACAGCGTCCCGCTGCCATCGAACGCCAGGTCCATCACGCCGGAGAAGCCGAGCGCGCCGATCACCGTGGCGGCGCCGGTCGTCGGGTCCATGGTGTACAGCGAATCGGTGCCCCAGCTGGCCGCATAGAGCGTGCCGTCGGGCGCGAACACCATGGCCATCAGGTCCGCGATATTCGTGCCGGACCCGATCGGCGTCGCGGCCCCCGTCGTCGTGTCCACCGTCGCCAGGGTGCTGGTGTTGTAGCTGTCGACGATGGCGTACAGCGTGTTGCCCGGGTCGAAGGCGAGGCTATAGGTGTCGGCGTGGCCGAAATTGCCCACCAGTGTGCCCGCGCCGGTGCTGCTGTCGATGGTGAACAGCGCGGCTCCGGCGTTGCCCGTGGTGTAGAGGGTCAACGCCTGTGCCGGCGAGAACGAGAGCAGCGCGGCCATCAGCGACGCCGCTACCGCGCCGAACCATCGGGTCATGGGCAAATCTCCGGATACAATTATTACTTGGCAGTTAATGTTGCCTAAAATTTGCCCCGCTGCAACGCCCCCCGGCTCGCCGCGGCTACATCAGGAACACGCCCTTGCCGGTGTTCTGCTGGTCGAACAGCTTGTAGGCCTCGGTCGCCTGGTCCAGCCGCCAGCGATCGGTGAACAGATGGTCCACCGCGATCTTGTGGTCGGCCACGAACCGGGCGCAGGCGGCCTGGCCGATGGTGGAGAAGGTCCAGGAGCCGACCACGCTGACCTGCCGGCGCAGCATGTCCTGGCTGACATCGATGGTGACATGCCCGCCCTCGCCGACGAAGCAGGCGGTGCCCCAGGTGCGCACGCATTGCACCGCCGCCAGCCGGGCGGAGGGGGCGGAGGAACTGTCCAGCGACAGGTCGGCGCCCAGCCCGTGCGTCAGGTCGCGGATCGCCTTCACCGCGTCGTCCGAGGCCGGGTCGATCACCGCCGCCGCGCCGAATTCGCGGGAGCGGGCCAGGCGCTCGGGGCTGATGTCCAGCGCGATCACCCGCGCGCCCATCGCTACCGCGAGCTGGGTCGCCGACAGCCCCACCGGCCCCTGGCCGAAGATGGCGATGGTGTCGTTGCCGGAGATGTTGATCCGCCGCAGCGCGCCATAGGCGGTGCCGGTGCCGCAGGCGATCGCCGCCCCGGTCTCGAACGACAATTCATCGGGCAGGCTGACCAGGGTGCGGGCCGGGATCTTCATGTAGGGGGCATGCGCGCCGTGCCCGGTCATGCCGTACACCGTGGGGGTCTGGCGGTTGCACAGCTGCGACCAGCCGCCGCGGCAATGCTCGCAGACCGAGCAGCCCCAGTAATGGTGCACCATCACCCGGTCGCCGATTTTCGCCTCCGCCTTCGGCACGCCGGGGCCGATGGCGGCGACCACGCCGCAGGGCTCGTGCCCGGCGATCACCGGGCCAGAGGGGCCGCCGAAGCCCAGCGACAGGCTGCCGCCCTTGTCGCGGCGATAGGGCTTGAGGTCGCTGCCGCACATGCCGCTGGCCTTCATCTCCAGCACCACCTCGCCCTCGCCGGGGGTGGGGTCGGGGAATTCCATGAACTCCACCTCGCGTCCGCCGGGGAATACCACGCCGCGCATGTCCATCCGCTCCCAAGATTGTTGATGCCAGCTTCCAACGCCGGCCCGCCCGCGTCCAGCCCACCCGAAACGGATGAAGTTTTTCTGCTTCTTTGTTTTCAAACAAAGAAGGCTTGTTCTTTTTTGAAAAAAAGAACCAAAAAACTTTCATTCGTTCGGCCAGGGCCTTGGCGGCGGCGGCGGGTCGCTGGCACGATGCGGGAATGATCGACCCAGTGACCGTCGCCGTGCTGCAGAACCGCCTCAACGCCATCGCCGAGGAGATGGGCGAGGCGATGCTGCGCACCTCCTACTCGCAGATCCTCAACTCCTCGCGCGATTTCTCCATCGGGCTGATCGACGCGCAGGCGCGGCTGGTAGCACAGGCCGACCACATCCCGGTGCATGTCGGCGCCCTGCCCTGGGCGGTGCGGGCGCTGATGGAAGCCTTTCCCAGCCCGGCGCCGGACGACGTGTACCTGCTGAACGACCCGTATTTCGGCGGCAGCCACCTGCCCGACCTCACCGCCTTCGTGCCGGTGTTCGCGGGCGGCGGGCTGGCCTTCTGGTCGGTGGTCCGCGCCCACCAGTCCGATATCGGCGGCGCCACGATGGGCGGCTACAACCCCGGGGCGACCGAGATCTGGCAGGAGGGCCTGCGCATCCCGCCGATCCTGCTGACCGAGCGCGGCGTGGTGCGCGAGGACCTGGTGCGCATGCTGGCCGCCAATGTGCGCCTGCCGCAGGATTTTCGCGGCGACCTCGCGGCCATGGTCGGCGCCGCGCGGCTGGGGCAGAAGCGGCTGGACGCGGCGGCGGCGGAATTCGGCGCGGCCACGCTGCTGGCCGCGGTGGAGGCGATGCTGGACGGCGCCGAACACCACGCCCGCGCCGTCGTCGCCAGTTGGCAGGACGGCACCTACACCGGTGCGGCGGTGCTGGACGACGACGGCCACGGCATCGAGAACGTGACCGTGCACGCCACCGTCACCGTGGCCGGCAGCGACCTGACCGTGGACCTCACCGAGTCCGACCCGCAGGTGATCGGCTTCATCAACTCCTCGCATGCCAACATGCAATCGGCCGTGGCGATGGCGTTTGCCTTCCTTCTGGACCCGGATTGCGCCAGAAACGCCGGCGCCTTCCGTCCTTTGCGCGTGATTGCGCGTGAAGGCACCGTTGTCTGGGCGCGGGAGGGCGCGCCGGTGACCATGTGCACCAGCCACTGCTCGGACGAGATCGTGGAGGCGATCATCGTCGCCCTCTCCGCCGCCTGCCCGGACCGGGTGATGGGCGGCTGGGGCCGGCGCTTCCGGGTGGCGATCGAGGGGCGGGACGGGCGCGACGGGCGGCGCTTCATCTGGCACATGTTCCATGCCCGGCCGGGCGGCGGCGCCTCCATCGCCGGCGATGGCTGGCACAATTCCGGCGAATGGCACACCGCCGGCGGGCTGAAATTCGGCAGCATCGAGGTGGCCGAGGCGCGGTTTCCGCTGGTGTTCGAGAGCCACGAGTTCAACCTCGGCTCCGGCGGCGCCGGCCGCCACCGGGGCGGCGACGGCGGCGCGATGTGGCTGCGCATCGACACCGCCGGCCCGGCCACCGCCAACACCGCCGGCGACGGCGTGCGCCATGGCGCGCGCGGCATGCTGGGCGGCGGCGACGGGGCGGTGCACCGCTACACGCTGCACGCGCCGGACGGCACGGCCCGGGTGCTGAAAACCAAGGAGGTCGGCATCGCGGTGGCGCCCGGCTCGCGGCTGCACGTGCTCGCCGGCGGCGGCGGCGGCTGGGGCGCGGAGGGCGGGGCGTGAGCTACGCGATCGGCATCGATGTCGGCGGCACCTTCACCGATGTGGTGGGCATCGGGCCGGACGGCGCCATCACCATCGCCAAGGCCGCCAGCACGCCGGCCGACCAGTCCGAGGGGGTGATGCGCGGGCTGGAACTGCTGGCCGAGCGGCTGGGGCTGGCGCTGCCGGCGCTGCTGGCCGCAACCGCGCGGGTGGTGCACGGCACCACGGTGGCCACCAACGCCCTGCTGGAAGGCAAGGGCGCGCGCACCGGCATGCTGACCACCGCCGGCCACCGCGACGTGATCGAGATGCGCGAGGGGCTGAAGCCGGACCGCTACGACCTGCGCACCACGCCGCCGCCGGCCCTGGTGCCGCGCGCCCAGAGACTGGCGGTGCGCGAGCGCATGCGCGCGGACGGCAGCGCCGAAACCCCGCTGGACCCCGCCTCGCTGGACGCCGCGCTGGACGCGCTGGCGGCCGAGGGGGTGCAGTCGGTCGCCATCTGCTTCCTGCATTCCTGGCGCAACCCGGCGCACGAGCAGCAGGCCGCCGCCGCCGCGCGCGCCCGCCTGCCCGCCGCCTTCGTCACCGCCTCGGCCGACGTGCTGCCGGAAATCAGGGAGTTCGAGCGGTTTTCCACCACCGTCGCCAACGCGCTGGTGGGGCCGCTGGTGCGCGCCTATCTGGAGCGGCTGCAAGGCCGGCTGGCCGAGGCGGGGTTCGCCGGGCCGCTGTTCATCATGCTCTCGCATGGCGGCGTCGCCTCGGTGGCCGAGGCGGTGCGGCTGGCCGCCGGCACCGCGCTCTCCGGCCCGGCCGGCGGCGTGGCGGCGCTGGTGGCGCTGGCCCGCCAGGGCGCGGGCGAGGACCTGATCGGCCTGGACATGGGCGGCACCAGCACCGACATCGCGCTGGTGCGCGGCGGCCAGCCCTTCCTGTCGGCGGCACGCGGCGTCGGCGACGCGCGGATCGCGCTGCCGAGCCTGGACATCGTGACGCTGGGCGCAGGCGGCGGCTCGATCGGCCACCAGGCGCGCTCCGGGCTGATGCAGGTGGGGCCGCAGAGCGCCGGCGCGGTGCCCGGCCCGGCCTGCTACGGCGCCGGCGGCACCCATGCCACGGTGACCGACGCCAACCTGGTGCTGGGCTACCTGGACCCCGCCGCCTTCCTGGGCGGGCGCCGCCGGCTGGATGCCGCGGCCGCCGAGGCCGCCGTGGCCGCGCTGGGCGCGCCGCTGGGGCTGGGCGCGGTGGAGGCGGCGGCCGGCATCCACCGGCTGGTCAATGCCCGCATGGCCGACGGGCTGCGGGTGGCCACGGTGCGGCGCGGCGTCGATCCGCGCCGGTTCAGCCTGCTCTCCTTCGGCGGCGCCGCCGGGCTGCATGCCACCGCGGTGGCCGCGGCGCTGGGCATGACGCGCGTGGTGGTGCCGGTGCAGGCGGCGGTGCTGTCGGCCTGGGGGATGCTGAACACCGATCTGCGGGTGGAGCTGATGCGCAGCCTGTCGCAGGGCGGCGCGATCGACGTGGCCGGCCTACGCGCGGCGGTGGCGGCCATGCTGGAGGAAGGGCGCGACCGGCTGCGCTGGTTCGGCGCCGACCTTGAAACCAGGCTGTCCGCCGACATGCGCTACGGCGAGCAGGTCAGCGAGGTGGCGGTGCCCTTCGCGCCCGAGGATCTCGCGGCGCCGGACGCCGCCGCGCGGCTGGCGGGCTTCTTCCACGACCGGCACGAGGCGCTGTTCACCTACGCGCTGCGTGACCGCGCGCCGGTGCTGGTCAATGCCCGCGTCTCGGTGGTCGGCCGGCTGCCGGCGCTGGCCGCCCGGCCGCCGGCGGGCGATGCCGCCGCACCGGCCGGGCGGCGCCGGGTGTTCCTGGACGGCTGGCGGCAGGTGCCGGTGCACGGTTTCGCCGGGCTGGCGCCGGGGGCGGCCGTGGCCGGGCCGGCGATCATCGAATCGGACACCACCACCGTCCTGCTGCGCGACGGCGACCAGGCCCGGCTCGACGCACGGGGCTGGCTGGATGTGACGGTTGGCGGGTAGCGCGAGCCGGTCGCAGGCAGGCCGGTAGCAGGCGGGCCGGGCTCACCCGCACCCGCCAGGGCCTCGGCCACCGGCGGGTGCGGGCAAGGCCCCGCCGCTCAGCCGGCGGCCATCTTGCACGCCTGGTCGGACAGCGGCCGGAACGCCGCATCCGCCGGGGTGGTGGAGACGACCTTCAGCACGTCCCACGGCATTTTGCTCTCGGCCGGCGTTTTCGTCTCCAGCAGGAACACCGGGGTGACGAAGCGGCCGTCGGCGCGGATCTTCTGCGCGCCGAAGCAGTCGTCGTCGGTCGGCATCTCCTTCATCGCCGCGATGGCGGCACGGCCGGATTTGCGCGCGGCCGGCACGCCGATCTTGGCCACCGCCTTCAGGTAGTGGGTGACGCCGGCATAGCAACTCGCATGTAGGCTGCTCGGGTAGTTGGTCGGCGTCTTCGGCAGGAAGCGCTTGGTGAAGGCGCGGGTGCGTTCGTTCATGTCCCAGTAGAACGTGTCCGACACCAGCAGCCCCTGCGCCACCTCCAGGCCCATCGAATGGATCTCGGTCACGAAGCCGAGCAGCGCCGCCACGCGCATGCCGCTCTGGCTCAGGCCGAACTCGCGTGCCTGCTTGACGCAGTTCTCCATGTCGCCGCCGGTGTTGCACAGCCCCAACACCTTCGCGCCCGAGGCCTGCGCGGAGACCAGGTAGGAGGAAAAGTCGGTGGTGCCGGGGAACGGATAGCGCGCGGCGCCGACCACCTTGCCGCCGCCCTTGGTGATGAGGTCGGAGATATCGCGCTGCAGCGCGTGGCCGAACGTATAATCCGCCACGATCAGGAACCAGCTGTCGCCGCCCTGCTTCAGCACGGCGCCGCCGGTGGAGTGCGAGAAGCACCAGGTGTCGGGCGAGAAATGCACCATGTTCGGGTTGCAGAACTTGCCCGTCAGGTCGGCCGAGGCGGGGCCGGTGTTCAACTGGGCCTTGTCCTTTTCGGTCGAGACGGTGTTCACGGCCAGGGCGATCGCCGTGTTGTTCAGGTCGGCGACCGCATCCACACCCTCCCGGTCATACCATTGCCGTGCGATCGCCGAGGCGACATCCGGCTTCTGCTGATGGTCGGCGGCGACGATCTCGACCTTGAAGCCGTGCTGCTCCGGCCGGAAATCCTCCACCGCCTGATGCGCCGCCAGCACGGTGGTGGGGCCCGAATTGTCGCGGTACTGGCCGGACAGATCGGTCAGCACGCCGATCCGGATGATGTTGTCGGCCTGGGCGCGGGCAGGGCGCAGCGGCGCGGCGGCCGTGGCCAGCGCGGCCCCGGCCAGCAGGTTGCGGCGAGAGAACAGCATGTCGATTTTCCTGCGGGGTCTTGACGGGACGTTCGGGAGCCGCCCCTTCGGCTCTCCGCAGGCCTTGGGTGTCGTATCGACGCGCGATCGTCAAGGGTGCCCCCCGGGCGAGCCGGGCGGTCAGCGCCGGCGGTCGAGGCTCCAGGCGCCGCCGCCGGCGAACACCAGATAGAGGAACACGAAGCAGAACAGGATCGCCGGCTCGCCGCCGTTGAGGATTGGGTACAGCCCGCGCGGCGCATGGGCGCGGAAATAGGCGATCGCCATCTCGCCGGACAGGAGGAAGGCAACCAGGCGGGTCTGCAGGCCCAGCAGCACCAGCGCGCCGCCGGCGGCTTCCAGCACGCCGGCCGCGCCGATCTGCGAGGCGAGGCGGAAGCCGCCGGGGCTGTGGGCCGGAAAGCCGAACAGCTTGGACAGCCCGTGCTGCATGAACAGCAGGGCTGTCATGATGCGCAGCGCGGCGAGCGCATGGGGCGCCAGCCGGGCCAGGCGCGCCTCGATACGTGCCCCGGCCCTCAACCTCCGGTCACGCTCATGTGCCGCGCCACCGCGGGGGCGCCATGGCGGCGATCGATGATGAAGTCGTGCCCCTTGGGCTTGCGGGCGATGGCGGCGTGGATGGCGGCATCGATGGCGTCGTCCGACACCCCGGCGCGCAGCAGCGGGCGGAAATCGGCGGCGTCGTCCTGGCCCAGGCACATGTAGAGCGTGCCGGTGCAGGTGAGCCGGACGCGGTTGCAGCTCTCGCAGAAATTATGGGTCATCGGGGTGATGAAGCCGATCCGCCGGCCGGTCTCGGCGACGTTGTAGTACCGCGCCGGGCCGCCGGTGGCGTAGTCGGTGTCTTCCAGCGTCCAGGCCTTGCGCAGCCGGGCGCGCACCAGCGACAGCGGCAGGTACTGGTCGGTGCGGTCGGCGTCGATCTCGCCCATCGGCATGGTCTCGATCAGGCAGAGGTCGAAGCCATGCTCGCCGCACCAGGCCAGCATGCGGTCGTATTCGTCCTCGTTGAAGCCCTTCAGCGCGACGGCGTTGATCTTGATGGCCAGCCCCGCCGCCTTGGCCGCGAAAATGCCGTCCAGCGTCTTGTCGAGCTTGCCCCAGCGGGTGATGGCGGCGAACTTCGCCGGGTCCAGCGTGTCCATGCTGACGTTGATGCGCTTCACCCCGGCGGCGGCCAGCGCCTCGGCATGGCGGGCGAGCTGGGTGCCGTTGGTGGTGACGGTCAGCTCGTCGAGCGCTCCGCCCAAGCGGGCACCGAGGCTGGCGAACAGCGTCATCACGTCGCGCCGGACCAGCGGTTCGCCGCCGGTGATGCGGATTTTGGTGGTGCCCAGGCGGATGAAGGCGGCGCAGAGCCGGTCCAACTCCTCCAGCGAGAGGATCTCGGCCTTGGGCAGGAACGTCATGTCCTCGGCCATGCAATAGGCACAGCGGAGGTCGCAGCGGTCGGTGACCGACACGCGCAGATAAGTGATGCTGCGTCCGAACGGATCGATCATTTGAGGGTTATTCTCCAACGCATATAGCGCAATCTCGTGGCTGCGGGTGATCCGCGCAAGGGCGGGGCGCGTAAAAGCAGCTATTCCCCTGTCGGTTCGAGGGTCACCACCTTGGAATTAACGAGAATTTTGCCTGCGTGCTCGAAGTTGACGGTAATGCGGTCGCCGACGACCGACTGCACCTGTCCCTCCCCCCAGTCCGGTCGTTCCGGAAGGCGCACCCACATGCCAGGCTCAAGCGACGACGCCATGGTGCCTTCCCTGGTCCGTTGCGTATCCCGGTCCATACCGGGGCGCATCGGACAGCCGCAGTGAGGCGCCGACGCCGGAAATGCACAGACGCGGCAGACAAAGCTTTACATACCGCGCCGGCAACACGTAAATTCTACGTGACAAATGCATTGCCTCATTTCCGCCGGCGAGTCGTCTCCGATCCGCCAGGACACCCGCAACGTATACGAGTAGCCCTGGAATGAACACGCCGATGCGTCTCGCTGAACTTCTGGCCACCCGGATGTGCCACGACCTCAGTGGCCCGCTCAACACCCTGCTGGGTGCGCTGGAGATCGCCAACGAAGACCCCGAGGCCGCGGCCGAGGCCATGCCGCTGGCCGCCGACGCCTCGGTGGTGCTGGGGCAGCGGCTGAAGCTGCTGCGCGCGGCCTGGGCCGGCGGCGCCGGACCGATGGCGGTGGACGAGATCTCGGCGTTGGCCGCCGGGCTGCCCGGGCGCAACCTGCGGCTGGACCTGGGGCAGTTGCATGCCGAGCGGGCCTTCTCCGGCCCGGCGGCGCGACTGGTACTGAACGCGATCATGCTGGCGGCCGAGGCGCTGCCGGGCGGCGGCACCATCCAACTCTCCGGCGACAGCACCCGCCAGGTGATGGTACAGATCGAGGGCCACACCGCCGGCTGGCCGCCCGGCTTCATCGGATACCTCGCCGACCCCGACGCGGCGGAGCAGGCGGTCAACCGAGATGGCGCGGCCACCGCCCGCACCTTGCAAGGACCGCTGACCGCGCTGCTGGCGCAATGCAGCGGCCTGCGCATCTCCGTGCTGCTGGGCACCGGCACGGAAGCGGCGCCGCCGTTGTTGCTGGACCTGGAGGTGCGCCAATAGGCGCTCGTTTTCCGCCGCCGCCTTTACGCTTTCTTCGTCCGCGCCCCGCACCATCGCCTCCGGCCCGCCCTCGCGCCGCCCCGGCACGCTGCCGGGATGCGGCGCCCTCCCTCCCGGGCCACGGAGCGAGCGATGGACGATCTGCTGGCGGATTTCCTGACCGAGACCAATGAAAGTCTCGCCGAACTGGACGTGGCGCTGGTCAAGCTGGAGCGCAGCCCGGGCGACGAGGCGACGCTGTCGCTGATCTTCCGGCTGGTGCACACCATCAAGGGCACCTGCGGCTTCCTCGGCCTGCCGCGGCTGGAGCGGGTGGCGCATGCCGGCGAGAACGTGCTGGTCCGGGTGCGCGACAAGCTGCTCACGGTGACGCCGGACACGGTGAGCCAGATCCTGTTCGCGCTGGACCGGATCAAGGCGATCGTCGCCGGGCTGGCCGCCACCGGCGCCGAGCCGGCCGGTGACGACACGGCGCTGATCGCCGCCCTGGACGCCATCGCTGAGGGCCGTGCCGCCGCCCCTACACCAGCTCCCGCCGCTATTCCGGCCGCCGCGGCCGCCGCCCCGATCGAACCGCAAGCTGCTGAGCCGCAGGCCGCCGAGCCGGCCGCCGCCGCCGAGGCCGTGCCCGCCGAGGGTCCGGCCGCCGAGCCGCAACTGGCCGGCCAGACCATCCGCGTCGGCGTCGATGTGCTGGAAGATCTGATGACGCTGGTCAGCGAGCTGGTGTTGACCCGCAACCAGCTCCTGCAACTGGCCCGCAGCCAGGAGAACCCGGCCTTCGCGGTGCCGCTGCAACGGCTGTCGCACATCACCTCGGACCTGCAGGAAGGGGTGATGAAAACCCGCATGCAGCCGATCGGCAACGCCTGGAACAAGCTGCCGCGCCTAGTGCGCGACCTGGCGCGCGACCTGGGCAAGAGGATCGAGCTGACCATGCTGGGCGCCGACACCGAGCTGGACCGCCAGGTGCTGGAGCTGATCCGCGACCCGCTGACCCACATGGTGCGCAACTCCGCCGACCACGGGCTGGAACCCACCGAGGCCCGCCGCGCCGCCGGCAAGCCGGAAACCGGCCATGTCACGCTGAACGCCTACCACGAGGGCGGCCACATCATCATCGAGATCGCCGATGACGGCGCCGGCCTGCCAACCGCGCGCATCCGCGCCAAGGCGCTCAGCCAGGGCCTGGCGACCGAGGCGGATCTGGCGGGCATGACCGAGGCGCAGATCCAGCGTTTCATCCTGCGCCCCGGCTTCTCCACCGCCGCCGCCGTCACCGCCGTCTCAGGCCGCGGCGTCGGCATGGACGTGGTGAAGTCCAACATCGAGCGCATCGGCGGCACCATCGAGCTGAAGAGCGTCGCCGGCCAGGGCACCACCTTCACCATCAAGATCCCGCTGACGCTGGCGATCGTCTCGGCGCTGATCGTGGAGGCCGGCGGCGAGCGTTTCGCCATTCCGCAGATCAGCGTGGTGGAGCTGGTGCGCGCCCGGACAGCCGGCGGCCACGACGCGCCGGAGGGCGAAAGCGCCGCCGACAGCGTGATCGAGCGGATCAACGACACCCCGGTGCTGCGCCTGCGCGACCGGCTGTTGCCGCTGGTCAGCCTGACCGAGCTGCTGCAACTCGGCGTGCCGGCCGAGGCTGGTGGGCCGCAGGACGGCGGGCCGCAGGATGGCGGCGCCTATGTGGTGGTCGCCCAAGTCGGCGCCGCCTCGCTCGGCATCATAGTGGACCGGGTGTTCGACACCGAGGAGATCGTGGTCAAGCCGGTGGCGCCGATCCTGCGCCACATCACCATGTTCAGCGGCAACACCATCCTGGGCGACGGCTCGGTCATCATGATCCTGGACCCCAACGGCATCGCGCGCGCCACCGGCATCGCCGGCGTCAGCGGCGGCGACGCGCGGGCGGCCGAGCGGGCGGCGCGCGAGAAGCTGGCCGACCGGCCGGCCGCCGACAGCCGGGTCGCCATGCTGCTGTTCCGCGCCGGCGGGCCGGCGCCGATGGCGGTGCCGCTGGGGCTGGTCGCCCGGCTGGAGGATATCCCGCGCGAACGCATCGAGCATTCGGCCGGCCAGCCGGTCACCCAGTATCGCGGCCGGCTGATGCCGCTGGTGCCGCTGGCCGGGCGCATCGACCCCGCGCGCGCCCGCCACGCCGTGCTGGTGTTCAGCGACGATGCCGGTGGCCCAGGGAGCGGCCAAGGGGGCGGCCAACCGCGCTCCATGGGCCTGGTGGTGGACGAGATCGTGGACGTGGTGGAGGACCGCCTGGCCATGGAGCTGACCGGCGACCGGCCGGGCCTGCTCGGCACCGCCGTCATCAACGGCGCGGCCACCGACGTGATCGACATCGGCTATTACCTCACCCAGGCGTTCGGGGACTGGTTCCGCGGCCGCGCCGCCGGCGACGCCAGCGCCGCGCCGCATGTGCTGGTGGTGGAGGACAGCGACTTCTTCCGCCAGATGCTGGTGCCGACGCTGTCCGCCGCCGGCTACCGCGTCACCGCCGTGGCCGGCGCGGCCGAGGCGCTGCGGCTGCGCGAGGCGGGGGAGATGTTCGCCGCCATCGTCTCGGACATCGCCATGCCGGAGATCGACGGCATCGCCTTCGTTCGCCAGCTGCGCGCCGGCGGCGCATGGGCGGAACTGCCGGTGATCGCGCTGACTGGCCGGGCCGAACCGGCCGACATCGCCAGCGGCCGCGACGCCGGCTTCACCGACTACGTCGCCAAGTTCGCCCGCGACGCCCTGCTGGGCAGCCTGCAGCAATGCCTGGCCCAGCGCACCACCCCACCGGCGCCGCACCTTGGCCTGGCCGCCTGAGTCGAGGACCCGGACATGAGCAGCACCCTCCTGGAACGCGCCCCGAACGCCGCCGAGCAGACCGAGGACGCGCACGGCTTCGTCACCCTCACGGTCGCCGACCAGCTCTGCGGCGTGCCGGTGCTGGGGGTGCGCGACATCCTGGCCGAGCAGGCGATCACCCGCATCCCGCTGGCACCGCCCGAGATCGCCGGCAGCCTCAACCTGCGCGGCCGCATCGTCACCGCCATCGACCTGCGCCGCCGCCTGCGCCTGCCGCCGGCCCCGGCCGGGCAGCCGCGCATGTCGGTGGTGGCCGAGCAGGGCGGTGAGCTGTACGCCCTGCTGGTGGACCAGGTGAGCGAGGTGATGAGCCTGCCGGCCCACTCGTTCGAGCGCAATCCGCCCACTCTGCCGCCGGCCTGGGCCGCCTACAGCGCCGGCATCCACCGCCTGCAGGGCCGGCTGCTGGTGGTGCTGGACGTGGCCCGCCTGCTGGACCTTTCGGCACAGGCATAGGGGATGGCGATGCGCACCTGTCTGGTGGTGGACGACAGCCGCGTGGTGCGCAAGGTGGCGCGCCGCATCCTGGAGGGCAGCGGCTTCGCGGTGGAGGAGGCCGAGGACGGCAGCGTGGCGCTCGCCGCCTGCCAGCGCCACATGCCCGACTGCGTGCTGCTGGACTGGAACATGCCGGTGATGAACGGCCTGGAGTTCCTACAGGCGCTGCGTGCCGAGTTCGGCCCGGACCAGCCGCCGGTGCTGTTCTGCACCACCGAGAACGACATCAGCTTCATCGAGCAGGCGATCGCCTCGGGCGCGCAGGAATTCATCATGAAGCCGTTCGACGAGGATATCCTGCTGGGCAAGTTCGCCCAGGTCGGCCTGCTGTGACGGGCGCGCCATGATCGCCCCCCCCTCGCCCGCCCTCCAGCGCCCGCCGCCCGCGGCCCTGCCACCCGGCGTCGCCCGGGTGATGATCTGCGACGACAGCGTGGTGATACGCGGCGCGCTCACCCGCATGCTGGAGGCCGATCCGCTGGTGCGCGTGGTCGCCCGCGCGGCCAACGGCCAGGCGGCGCTGGACGAGCTGCGGCGGCTGGCCCAGGCGCGCCAGGCGGTGGACGTGGTGGTGCTGGATATCGAGATGCCGGTGATGGACGGCATGACCGCGCTGCCGCTGCTGCTGCGCGCCGATCCGGGGCTGCGCGTCATCATGGCCAGCACGCTGACCACGCGCGGGGCGGACATCGCCATGCAGGCGCTGCGGCTGGGCGCGGCGGACTACGTGCCCAAGCCCTCCACCCAGGCGATCAACGACGACAGCTTCCGCCGCGAGATCACCGCGAAGGTGCGCGGCTTGGCCCGGCTGCGCCAGCGCACCGGCCTGGCCCAACCCGGCGGCGCGCCGCCGCTGGCGCTGCGCCCGGCGGCACGGCTCGCGCCGGCATTGCTGGCGGTCGGCAGTTCCACCGGCGGGCCGCAGGCGCTGTTCACCCTGGTGCAGGCGCTGGGCCCCCGGCTGCCGGTGCCGGTGGTGCTGACCCAGCACATGCCGGCCACCTTCACCCCCATCCTGGCCGAGCACATCACCCGCCTGGGCGGCCTACCCTGCGCCGAGGCGCGCGACCGCGAGGCGCTGGCGCCCGGCCGCATCTACCTCGCGCCCGGCGACCGCCATCTGCTGGTGGAGGGCAGCGCCGCCACCGGCCTGCGCGCCCGGCTGACCGAGGACCCGCCGGAGAATTTCTGCCGCCCCTCGGTGGATCCGATGCTGCGCAGCGCCGCCGTGGCCTGCGCCGGGCGGGTGCTGGTGGTGATGCTGACCGGCATGGGCCATGACGGGCTGGCCGGCACCCGTACCGTGGTCGCCGCCGGCGGCGCCGCCGTGGCGCAGGACGAGGTGACCAGCGTGGTCTGGGGCATGCCCGGCGCCATCGCCCAGGCCGGGCTGTGCCAGCACGTGCTGCCGCTGCCGGCGATCGGCGCCAAGGTGCTGTCGCTGCTCGCCCAGGCGCCGACACCCCCGGCGAGGGCCGGCGCATGACGCCGCACAGCTTCGCCGCCCTGGCCGCTTTGCTGCGCGCCGGCTCCGGCCTGGTGATCGGGCCGGACAAGGAATATCTGCTGGAGACCCGCCTCGCCGCCATCCTCAAGCAGCACGGCCTGCGCGACCTGGATGCGCTGGCCGAGCGCCTGCGCGCCACGCTGCCCGGCCGCGCCGCGCTGGAATTCCAGGTCATCGAGGCGATGACCACCAACGAAAGCTTCTTTTTCCGCGACGACAAGCCGTTCGCGCATTTCCGCGCCCACGCCCTGCCGGCTTTGCACGCCGCCCGCCCGCCCGGCGCCCGCCTGCGCGTCTGGTCCGCCGCCGCCAGTTCGGGGCAGGAGGCGTATTCGCTGGCGATGATCCTCGCCGAATGCCGCGCCCTGTTGGGCAGCCGCACGGTGGAGATCCTGGGCACCGATATCTCGCGCGAGCAGTTGGCGCGCGCGCAGGAGGCGCTGTACACCCAGTTCGAGGTGCAGCGCGGCCTGCCGATGCAGTACCTGGTGAAGTATTTCCGCAAAGAAGGCGCCAACTGGCGGGTTGCCGAGGCGATCCGGGCGCTGGCCGGCTTCCGCGAATGGAACCTGCTGGCCGACCCGCGTCCGCTCGGCCAGTTCGACGTGGTGTTCTGCCGCAACGTGCTGATCTATTTCGACCAGCCGACCAAGGCGCGCGTGCTGGAGGCGATCTCCCGGCAACTGGCGCCGGACGGTGTGCTCTACCTCGGCGGGGCGGAGACCGTGCTGGGCATTACCGATCGCTTCGCCCCGGTGGCCGGAGAACGCGGCGTCTATGAACGGAGCCGCGCCGGTGCAGCAGTGCTGGCAGGGACCGGATAGCGCACCGCAATTTCCGCCGAGCCGCCACCGCCCACAACCCAGAAGCACCGTCCGCGATATGGTCGCCGCGACGGCAATATGGGCGATGCGTATCAGTCGTGCCGGGCGGGGCGAAGCCGCAGTTTCGCACCGCCCAGAGCCAGCAAACCGCTACCAAGCAGCAGCATGCTCATCGGCTCCGGCACCGAGCTGTTTGATGGCGGGGTTATGATACCGCCGTTATCGCCGGGCACACCCGCAAACGCCGCAAACGTTCCGGTCTTACCCGTCGCCGTATTGTACAAATCCGCGGCAAATATCGCTCCAGCGCTATTTGGCGCGAAAGCAGAAAAATATCCGTCCGGCGTCACGTTCCCAACGCCCGCCCCGGTAACAGTGAAGACCAAATCCCCACCGTATCCGTTACCAGCGCCATTACCCGCACTATACAGTATGGCTTCGTTCATCGTTCCGTACGGTTTAACCAAACCATCTCCGTAGGCTGGAGTCATGAGGCATGTGGTTGAAGGAGTGCAGTAAGGAGTTTCGATGAAAATTCCCTGCGTATTATTGACAGACGTCGCGGCAGCACTCGTCAGGTTGAATGCGAACGGCGTATGAGTGTTACCGTTGCTCGTGTTTATAATTAGATTCGGCGCCACCGACACCGTAACCCTGACCTCGCTCAGGTTCAATTGGAGGAGAGTCACCGTTCCAGCGTTTCCGCCCGGCACACCACCGGCGACCTGTGTCTGGTCGAGATAGAACGTTTCGATGGGTACCGCATGTGCGGTACCCGCGAACACAGTGCCGCCAATAACAACCGTCGTGGCTACCGTCGCTGCCCTGACCAAGTGCCAATGAAAATGCTGCATTTCACGCCCCTCCCGATCCACTCGCGTCGAAGAAACAGTGCGGGGCGCCAATTTGTTTCGACTTCCCACATCTGAGATATCCTCCAACTTCCAAGCAAAGAACGTGCCAAAAGAGATGATTTTGCTATTTCAATAAGATACGGGTGATCGTCCGCTCCGGCTGAATGGCGACTGTAAATTTTTCCATAAAATGCCGTCAAAATGGACTAATCCGTCGCCCTGCCGATCCTGAAAGGAAGCTCCTTCTTTTTGGATGAGGCGACACCGGCTTTTAAATCAAGGCTCTAGGATTCTGGAGGCACTCGATAAACTGTCGGATTTTTTTACAGTCGGAGGCGACGCAGGCGCCGCCTCCCTTCGACGCTCCCCTCTAATACGTGCCGCCACGCGCGGCGATCGGCCACAGGCATTCCACCCGTCCGCCGCGCACCCCCACATACCAGTCGAACCGGTCCACCGTGGGGTCGCAATGCCCGGGCACCAGGCGCAGCTTCTCGCCGATCTTCGGCGCCGTGGTTTCCGGCCCGAATTCCAGCTTGCCATGCTCGTCGGATGCCGAGGTGAAGCGGATGTCCGGGCGCTGCCACACCAGCGGCATGCCGGAATCGATCGCCACCGCCTTGTGCCCGGTATCGGTCACCGCGATGCCCGGCCGCGGCGCGCTCATCACGGTGGCGAGCACGAACAGCGCGTTGCGGAAGGTGCTCACCGGCTTGCCCTGGGTGTCCAGGTTGCGGCCGTAATCGGCGTCCATGAAGCAATAGCTGCCGGCCTGAAGCTCGGTGAACACGCCGGAGGCCAGCTCATGCTCGAAGGTGCCGGTGCCGGCACCGCCGACGATCGGGCAGTCCAGCCCCTGCTGGCGCAGTTGCTCCACCGTGCGGCGGGTGTCGTCCACGCAGGCGGCGATGGCGAAATGCCGCTCCTCCGGCTTGCGCAGGTGCTGGGCGCGGCCATGATAGGCCTGCAACCCGCCGAAGCGCAGATGCTTGCTGGCCGCGATGGCGCGCGCCAGGGCGACCGCCTCGCCACCCGGCGCCACGCCGCAGCGGCTGCCGCCGACATCGATCTCCACCAGCACGGACAGCCTGATGCCGGCGTCGCGCGCCGCCGCCTCCAGTGCCGCCACCTGGCCGGCGTCGTCGGTGCAGACGGCGACCGTGGCAATCCCCGCCAGGGCCGCCAGCCGCGCCAGCTTGGGCCCGCCCACCACCTCGTTGCTCACCAGGATGTCGCCCACCCCGCCCCAGGCCAGCGCCTCGGCCTCGGCCACCTTCTGCACGCATTGGCCGATGGCGCCGCGGGCGATCTGGCGATGCGCGATCACCGGCGATTTATGCGTCTTGGCGTGCGCGCGCAGCCGGACATTGGTGCCGGCCAGCCTGCCGGCCATGGTGTCCAGATTGGCCTCGAACGCATCCAGGTCGATCAGCAGGGCGGGGGTATCGACCTCGTCCTCCGGCATACCGGGGCGGGCGGGGGGCGGTTGCAGCATGCGGCGGACTCCCTCGAAAGGGGCGGCGGCCCCCTGGACTCCAACATTACGGGAGTCGCCGCGATCGGGCCACTGCCCCCTTCTACTCGAAAGCGTAGGCGTCCATGCGCAGAATGCCGTAGCTGGCGCTGCTGTGCAGCCGGCGCGCCCGCGGGCCGCCCGCACCCATGGCCACGTACAGCGGCAGCAGGTGCTCCTCGGTCGGGTGCTGCTGCTCGGCGAACGGGGCCTTGTGGCGGTAGGTCAGCAGGTCGCAGCGCCGCCCCTCGGCCAGGGCCGTGTCCATCCATTCGGAGAACGCCGCCACGTCCGGCGATTCCGGCGCGTCGATCGCCTGGCCGCGGAACCGGCGCAGGTCGTGCGTCCAGCTCCCCGAGCCCAGCACCAGCACACCCTCGTCGCGCAACGGCGCCAGCGCCTGGCCCAGTTGCAGGTGGTGCGCCGGGCCGAGATGGCTCTGCACCGAGACTTGCACCACCGGGATATCCGCCTTCGGCCAGGCCAGCAGCAGCGGATTCCAGGCGCCGTGGTCCAGCCCGCGGGCATGGTCGATGCCGCTCGGCAGACCGGCGGCGCAGAGCAGGTCGCTCACCCGCTCGGCCAGCGCCGGGTCGCCGGGGGCGGGGTAGGACAGGTCGTACAACGCTTTGGGAAAGCCGCGAAAATCGTAGATGGTCTGGTTGCGCGCCACCGAATTGACCATCGGAGTCCCGGTCTCCCAATGCGCGGAGGCGACCAGGATGGCGCGCGGCCGGCCATGCGCGACCTCGATCGCCGCCCCCAGCCCGGACATGAAGTCGCGCGCCGGGCTGTCGGTCAGCGGCAGCATCGGCGAGCCGTGGCTGATGAAGATGCTTGGCAGCATGATGTCCCCCCTATGCCCGCGCCGGCTTCAGCGCATACGCCCCGGCGCCGATCAGCGCCTGCACCACCAGGGCAATCGCCCAGAATGCCGGGTATTCCCAGCCCCCGCCCTTGGCATTGAACCAGAACCCGTTGGCGGCATGCACCAGCACGATGGCGCCCAGCAGGTCCGCCGCCAGCACCAGCGCGACCACCCGCGTATACACCCCAAGGATCAGCGCGACACCGCCCAGCAGTTCGGCGGCGATGACGAGGTAGGCGAAAGGCCCCGGCAAACCGAGGCTTTCGAAGAATTTCGCGGTCCCGGCGGGGGTGAAAACGACCAATTTCAGCCCGGCATGGGCGAGAAAAAGCACTCCCAGCGTGACCCGCAGCAGCAGCGCGCCATAGTCCTTGTTATGAGGCATACCTATCTCCCGCTTGCCGGCCGATCCGGCGCATGCTGCACAGATGGGATGTTCGCCGCCGCAGCGCACGCGCCTATGGTCGCAGCATCATGCTGCGAAAACGCATGGAGGATGGCATGGCCGAAACCGCGCTGGACTGGGACGATTTGCGCTCCTTCCTCGCCATCGCCCGCCACGGCACGCAGTCGGCGGCGGCGCGGGCGCTGGGGGTGCGGCAGACCACGATGGGGCGGCGGCTGGCCGGGTTGCAGGAACGCGCCGGCGCGCTGCTGTTGCAGAAAACTCCCGGCGGCTACGTTCCCACCGCAGCCGGCGAAGCGATCCTTGGCAATGTGGAACGCATCGAAAGCGAGGCGCTGGCGATCGCCCGCAGCATCACCGGGCGCGACATCCGGCTGGAAGGCACGGTGCGTGTCACCACCATCGAGACGCTGGCGGTGGAGGTGCTGCTGCCCGCCCTGCCCGCTTTCCAGGCGCAGCATCCCGGCATCGCGCTGGAGATCGTCGCCGACCAGCGCAGCCTGAGCCTGACGCAGCGGGAGGCGGATATCGCCATCCGCCTGGCTCGCCTGCCGCAACAGGACCTGGCGGTGCGGCGGATCGGCGAACTGGCCAGCGCCGTGTATGCCGCGCCGGACTATCTGGACCGCCACGGCATGCCGGATTTCGCCGCCGGGGCCGCCGGGCATACGCTGGTGCTGCCGGGGGTGGAGATGCAGGGCCTGCCGGAGGTCGCCTGGTTCACCGCCCTCACCGCCGCCGCCCGCCCGGCGCTGCGCAGCAACGCCCGTTATATCCAGCGCGCGGCGGCGGTGCGCGGGCTGGGGCTGGCCTGCCTCAGCCGCTACCTGGGCGACGGCACCGGGCTGGTGCGGGTGCCCACGCCGACACCGGGACCGCGGCGGGAAGTGTGGCTGGCGGTGCACAACGACATCCGCCACACGCCGCGCATCCGTGTGGTCGGCGAATTCCTGGCCGCGACCATCCGGGCGCATGCGGGGATGCTGGCGCCGCCGGAGTAGGAAGCGGCGCGGGCATGCGCTCAGTCGCGGCGGATCTGGAAGCCGGTCTTGTTCTGGCTGAAGCCGGCATCGCGGTAGAAGCGCAGCGTGCTTTCCTGCTTGGAGCCGGTCAGCAGCATCACCTTGTAGCATCCGGCCGCCCAGGCCGCGGCGATGGCCGCCTGCAACACCGCATGGCCGAGGCCACGCCTTCGATGGGCGGCATCGGTGACGACGTTCTCGATCAACGCATAGGGCCGGGCGCCGCTGGTCAGGTTGGGAACCAGGACCAGGGTGCAGGTGGCGGCCACCACGCCGGCATCCTCTGCCACATAGACGGTCAGCCCCTCCCGCGCCTTCATCGCCGCCCAGGCGGCGGCGACGGCCGGCTCCGAGGGCATCACCGCCTCGGGCTTGAATTGCAGGTAGAGGCGCAGGAGGACGGGAAGGTCGGCGTCTTGGGCGGGGCGAACGAACATGGGCGGGACTCGGAGGGGAAGCGGAACTCCAATCTGGACGGAATGCAGGAATTTTGCACCAGGCGCTCCCGCGCTCCGCCACACCCAACGAATAAAAGTTTTTTGGTTCTTTTTTCCAAAAAAGAACCGCTTCCTTTCCTATTCTTTCACCGCCCCGGTCAAGCTCGACACGTAATACTCCACGAAGAACATGTAGAAGATCGCCACCGGCAGCGAGCCCAGCAGGGCGCCGGCCATGAGGGAGCCCCATTGGTAGACGTCGCCCTGCACCAGTTCGGTGAGGATGGCGACGGGCACGGTTTTCTTCTCGGTGGAGGAGATGAAGGCCAGGGCGTAGATGAATTCGTTCCAGGACAGGGTGAAGGCGAAGATTCCGGCCGAGATCAGGCCCGGGACGGCCAGTGGCAGGGTGATGCGGCGCAGGATTTGCAGCCGGGAAGCACCGTCGATAAGGGCGCATTCCTCCAATTCGTAGGGGATCGACTTGAAGTAGCCGATCAGCAGCCAGGTGCAGAACGGCACCAGGAAGGTGGGGTAGGTGAGCACCAGGGCGAAGGGCGTGTCGTAAAGGCCGAGCTGGAACACCACCTGGGCCAGCGGGATGAACAGGATGGAGGGCGGCACCAGGTAGGCGGCGTAGATGGCCAAGCCGACATAGTCCGAACCACGGAAGCGCAGGCGCTGGATGGCGTAGGCGGCGAGCACGCTGGCGAACAGCGAGAGGAAGGTGGAGCCGAAGGCGATGCCCATGGTGGTAGCCAGCCAGTGGAGGTAATCGGTCTCGAACAGCAGCTTGCGGATGTTGTCCAGCGTTGGCGCGCTGATCCAGAAGGGGTTGTTGTCCTTGTAGTTCAGCAGCTCCGAGTTGGGTTTGAAGGCGGTGATGGCCATCCAGTAGAACGGAAACAGCAGCACGATCAGGAAGCAGACCAGCGGCACGTAGATGGTAACGATGCGCCGCGCCCGGCTGTCCCAGGAGAGGAGTTGCGGGCCCTCGGACTCGGTGACGGCGGCGGGGTCGATGGTGGTGTCAGTCATTGTCGGACCCCTGCTGCCACTTGCGCCGCGAGAGGGCGAAGTAGCTGAACAGCGTTGCGAAGATCAGGAACGGGATCATCGCCACCGCGATCGCCGAGCCTTCGCCGAGCTGCGCGCCGGGGATGGCGCGCTGGAAGGCCAGCGTTGCCATGAGGTGGGTGGAGTTGATCGGCCCGCCGCGGGTGATGGCGTAGACGAGCTGGAAGTCGGTGAAGGTGAACAACACCGAGAAGGTCATGACGATCGCCAGGATCGGCATGAGCAAGGGCGAGGTGATGTAGCGGAATTTCTGCCAGCCGGTGGCGCCGTCGAGCAAGGCGGCCTCATAGAGCGAGGGGGAGATGGTTTGCAGCCCGGCCAGCAGGGTGATGGCTACGAAGGGAATGCCGCGCCAGACATTCGCCGCGATCAGCGACCAACGAGCGGCCCAGGGGGTGCCGAGGAAATCCACATAGGTGTCGCGCCAGTGCAGCACGTTCACCAGCACGTAGGAGATGATGGAGAATTGCGGGTCGTAGATCCACCAGAACGCGATGGCGCTCAGCACCGTCGGCACGATGTAGGGCAGCAGGATGATGGCGCGCAGCACGGATTTGAACGGGATGTGTTCGTTCAACAGCAGGGCGAGCCACAGGCCGAGGGCGAATTTTATGACGGTGGCCACCGCCGTGTAGAACATGGTGTTCCAGACGGCGGTGATGAACACACGGTCGGTGATGAGGTACTGGAAGTTCTCCAGCCCGATCCAGTGGCCGTTGCGGCCGATCTGGGTGTCGGTGAAGGCGAGCCAGATGCCCAGGCCGAGCGGGTAGGTGAGGAAGGCCAGCAGCAGCCCGGCGGCCGGAAACAGGCAGATACAGATCAGGAATATCCGGTTGTCGAACAGGCGGGCCAGCCAGCTTGGCCTCGCGCGTGACGGAGCCCAGGTTGATGCGTCCATCGTCTGCCTTCCGCCATCGTTGGCTCGCGGGGTGCGTATGGCGCCCCCCTCCCGCGGGAGGGGGGCGGTGGGCGTGCCGGGTCAGCTCCGGCGGTAGATGCGGGTGAGCCGCCGCTCGGCTTCCTTGGCGGCGTCCTCGGGAGTGTTCTGGCCGGCGCAGACGCTGGCGAGCATCTGCACCAGCACGTATTCGGCCGAAACACTGGCCGCGGCGGCGCCGATGGGGCCCTTGTAGCCGTCCCAGTAGGTCATTTTCTGGGCGTCGCGGTAGGCGATGATCTTCGGGTCCTGCTTCCAGCAATCGCTCTGGTCGAAGGCGAGCAGCGGGTGGGCCCAGTAGCCGAGGCATTGGGTGAGCCACACGTCGTATTGCGGCGCTTCCATCATGAAGCGGAGGTATTCCTTCGCCGCGTTGGGGTATTTGGTGTGCTTGAACACCATGGCGTTGAGCGTGTTGGCCGATTCCGGCGCGCGGCCGTCAATGGCGCCGGGCATGCGCGAATGCTCGATATCGTCGGCGATGTGCTTGGTCTTGGGGTCGTTCTTGGCCGCGAAATAGATCGAGACGCCGTTCTGCGTCAGGCTGATCTCCTCGGCGATGAACGCCTTGTTGTTGGAGGGGTCGAGCCAAGAGAGCGTGCCGGGGATGAAGGTCTTGTACAGCTCGGCGCCGTATTTCAGCGCGGCGATGGTTTCCTTGCTGTTGATGATGACCTTGTTCTGCTCGTCCACCGCGGCGGCGCCATGCGCCCACAGCAGCCAGGTGGCGGTGCCGTTGCCGTCGCCCACGGCGTTGCCGAGCGCGAAGCCGGGCGGGTGGCCGGCCGCCTTCAGCTTGCGGCAAAGGTCGAGAAACTTGGTGAGGTCGTCGGGCATGGTGGCGTAGCCGGCGGCGTTCACCCAGGACTTGCGGTAGACCATGGCGCCACCGCCGCAACCCATGGGGATGGAAACCCAGTTCTCGGTGCCGAACTTCTTGCCGTAGATTTGCGGCAGCGGTCCCCAGCCGCCGTATTTCTTGCCGAGGTAGGTGGCAAGCTCGGTCATATCCAGGATCTTGTCGGTGTACAGATGCGGGTCGTTGGCCCAACCGGCCACCACGTCCGGCCCGGCGCCGGTGCGCGCGGCCACGGCTACCTGGGCGCGGATATCCTCCCAGCCGACGAAGTCGGTACGCACGGCGACGCCGGTTTCCTTCTGGAACTTCGCGGTGTTCTCGTTCCAGACGGTTTCGTCGGGGTCGACGAATTTGGTGGGGCGGATCACCCGCAGCGTGGCGCCGGCCTCGATGGGCTGTTTCAGCGGCGCCACGTCAGCGATGGGGATCGCCGCCTGCGCCGGCCGGCTGCCCAGCATGCCTCCGACCGCGACGGCGCCGATGCCGCCGGCGCCGATCTTGAACGCATCACGACGTGTAAAATGGTCCATTGTTCTTGCTTCCTCCCGTTTGCGCGGCCAAACCGCCGCGCGTGACAGCCAAAACGCCATCCCAGGCCAGCCGCTCGCGAACGGTCAGTTCAACCGCGCGCCAGACGCCTCGTCGAACAGATGCACCACCGCCGGGTCGGGGGAAATCCGCAGTTCCTGACCCGGCCGTTCGGTGATGCGCTCGCGGAACGCACAGATCATCCTGGTCTCGCCGAGCATCCGCGCATCGCTCAGCGTGCAGATGACCTGCGTCTCCGAGCCGGTCGGCTCCACCACCTGCACGGTGGCGGCGATGCCTTGGCCATCCAGCCGCCAATGCTCCGGGCGAATGCCGTAGACCACCGGCCGGCCGGCCATGGCGGCGCCACGCAGGCCCGGCGGCAGCGGCAGGGCGACGGCGCCGCTGCGGAACACCTCGCCCTCCACCTGGCCGCGGACGAAATTCATCGCCGGCGAGCCGATGAAGCCGGCGACGAACAGGTTCACCGGGCGGTCGTACAGCTCCAGCGGGGCGCCGAACTGCTCCACGTTGCCGCCGTTCATCACCACGATCTTGTCGGCCATGGTCATGGCCTCGATCTGGTCGTGCGTCACGTAGACGGTGGTGGTGCCCAGGCGCTGGTGCAGGTCCTTGATCTCGGCGCGCATCTGCACGCGCAGCTTGGCGTCCAGGTTGGAGAGCGGCTCGTCGAACAGGAACACCTGCGGGTCGCGCACGATGGCGCGGCCCATCGCCACGCGCTGGCGCTGGCCGCCCGAGAGTTGTCGCGGGTAGCGCGCCAGGTAGGGCGCCAGGCCCAGGATGTCGGCCGCGCGGCCGACCTTCGCCTCGATCACCTCTTTCGGCGCCTTGGCCAGCATCAGCGAGAACGCCATGTTCTCGCGCACCGTCATGTGCGGGTAGAGCGCATAGTTCTGGAACACCATGGCGATGTCGCGCTCTTTGGGTGCCACGTTGTTCACCACCCGCTCGCCGATGGCGATGGCGCCGCGGGTGATGTTCTCCAGCCCCGCGATCATCCGCAACAGCGTGGATTTGCCGCAGCCGGAGGGGCCGACCAGGATGACGAACTCGCCATCCGCCACATCGACGCTCACCCCATGCAGCACCTCGGTGCTGCCGAACGCCTTGCGCACGTCGCGGATCGAGACTGTGGCCATGGGCCTGCCTTGCCTTCCTTGGACGCCTGCGGGTCTGTCGCCCGCCATCGTTGCGCCCAGGATAGGGTCGATCGTGCCGCTTGCCAACCGATCAATGGCGCGGCCGGCGGACGGCCGGCCCGCACGCGCTCAGTAGGCCAGGAACATTCGCTCGATCTCGGCCGGATCGCTGGTGCGCGTCAGCGCCAGTGCCAGCAGCAGCCGCGCCTTTTGCGGGTTGAGGTTGTCGGTGATCAGGAACCCCGCCTCGCGCAGCCGCTTGCCCTTGAAGGTGCGGCCGCTGCCGGCGCGGGTGCACTGCATCACCACCACGCCGTCGCGCACCGCCTGCTCCAGCACCGGGAAATCCCCCGGCCCGGCGAAGCCCGGCGCGAAGCCGGCTGAGATGATGCCCTTCGCCCCGGCGGCCACGAACGCCCGCGCGGCGGTGCCGTCCGAGCCGGTATAGGAGTACGCGATGTCCACCCGCGGCAGCGCGTCCAACGTGCGGATGTCGAACTCGGTGTCCGGCGCGGTGGCGCGCAGCGGGCGGCGATAGAAGGCGATGGCGTCGCCGTCGGCATGGCCCAGCGCGCCGAAATCGGGGGTGCGGAAGGTCTGCAACCGCAGCGTCGAGGTCTTTGTCACCTCGCGCGCGGCATGGATCTCGTCGTTCAGCAGCGTCAGCACGCCCATGCCGCGCGCCTGCGGGCTGGCGGCGGTGCGCACCGCGTTCAGCAGATTCATGTTGGCATCCGTGGACAGCGCACTGGCCGGCCGCTGCGAGCCCACCACCACCACGGGAATGGAGATTTTCAGCGTCAGGTTGAGGAAATACGCGGTTTCCTCCAGGCTCGCGGTGCCGTGGCCGATGACGATGCCGGCCAGGTCCTGGTGCTCGGCCACCAGCCGGTCGCACAGCAGCACCAGGGCCTTCCAGTCGCCGAAATACACGTTGGGGCTTGGCACCGCCGAAAAGCGCACCGGCAGCACCCGGGCCACCATCGCCAGTTCCGGCGTGCGGGCGACGATCTCGTCGGCCTGCAGCATCACGCCGTTGGCGCCGTAATCCTGCAATTCCAGCGGGGTCGCGCCGATCGAGGCGATGGTGCCGCCGGTGCCGATGAAGGCCACCTTTGGCAGCGAAGCGGGGGAGGATGTCATGCACAGCCTTTCGTTGTTGTGCCGCCGCCCTCCCCGGAGCCGCTGGAGGCTCCTCGCGGAGCCCCCGTCGTTGCGGCTTACTTTACCCGGATGAAGCGATACGGGAAGTAGTTGTCGGCCGGCTGCGCCACCGACACGTTCGCCTTGGTGGCCCACACGATCACCTGCTGGTGCAGCGGGATATAGGCCACGTCGTCCTGGATGATCTTGGTCGCGTCGTCGATCAGCCCCTGGCGCTTGGCCTGGTCGGTCTCCACGCCGATCTGCTCGATCAGCGCATCCATCTTCGGGTTGGAATAGCCGCCGTCGTTCAGCTCGCCGCGCGAGCCGTTGCGCGAACCCACCAGCGCATACAGCACATTGTGCGCGTCATAGGTCGAGGGCGTCCAGCCCAGCATGTAGAAGCTGGTGTTGAAGTTCGGCGAGCCGATCATGCCGAAATGCTTGCTCTTGGTCTGCGCGTTCAGGTCGATCTTCACGCCGATGCGCGCCAGCATCGGCACGATCGCCGTGCAGATCGCCTCGTCGTTCACATAGCGGTCGTTCGGGCAGTCCAGCGTCAGGCGGAAGCCGTTCGGGTAGCCGGCCTCGGCCAGCAGCTTCTTGGCCTCCGCCACGTTCACCTTCGGATGGGTGTCCAGCTTGGCGTTGTAGCCGTTCACGCCCGGGCCCCACATCTCCCAGGTCTCGTGCGCCTGGCCGCGCATGATGCGCTTGGCGATCGCGTCCTCGTCGATGCCCAGCGCCAGCGCGCGGCGCACTCGCACGTCCTTCAGCGGGTTCTTGCCCTTCACGTCGGACTTCAGCAGCTGGTCGCGCGACTGGTCCATGCCCAGGAAGATGGTGCGCAGTTCCGGCGCCTGCAGCACCTTGATGTTGGGCGTGTGCTCAAGGCGCGGAATGTCCTGCGGCGGCACGGTGTAGATCATGTCCATCTCGCCCGACAGCAGGGCGGCGACGCGGGTGGCGGCCGAGCTGATGACGTCCAGTTCCACCTTGTCCACCAGCTTGGAGGAATCGTCCCACCAGCCCGGGTTCTTCTCCACCACCGTGCGCCGGTCCGGCTCGCGCAGCACCAGCTTGTACGGCCCGGTGCCCATGGCGTTGCGGACGGCGAAGTTCTCGTCCTTGGAGGCGTCGATCAGCACCGGCACGGTGGCGTTGTGCGCCTCGCACCAGGCCTTGGACATGATGGCGAAGTTGGTCAGTTCCTGCAGCAGGATCGGGTCCGCCACCTTGGTCTCGATGTCGATCGTCAGGTCATCGACCTTGCGGATCTCCTTGATCGCTCCCATCGGCGCGCGCATCTGCGAGCTCGGCGCCGTGATGCGCTGCAGCGAGAACACCACGTCGTCGGCGGTGAAGGCGGTGCCGTCCTGCCACTTCACGCCCGGGCGCAGCTTGAAGCGCCACACGGTAGGGCTGGTCTGCTGCCAGGCCGTCGCCAGCGCCGGCTCGATCGACAGGTCGCGCGCGCGGCGCACCAGCGGCTCGTAGATGTTGGCGAGGAACGAAAGCTGGACCGTCTCCTGGCGGGTATACGGGTCCATCGCGCCGACATCGCCGTCATTGGCCCATTTGAATTCGCTGGCATGGGCCGAACCTTGCAACAGGGCCGCAGCAAGCACGGCGCCCGCCAAGGTGAAAGTGCGAGACATAGTGGTGATTCCTTTTATCGACATGGTCAGCGGGGGGAGGTTAGCCGAGAACCGCGCGACCGCAAGATACGCAGGCAGGCTCGCGCCGGTTGATACGCCCGCTTACCATCAAGCCGTCAACGGCTGGTAAGCGCCCCATGCCCGCGCGGCGGCGGACATGGGGATTTTCGTGGCCGGGCCGGCGCGCCGGATCAGCGGCGCCACCAGCCCTTCTTCGGGGCGGCGCCCGGCAGCACGTCCTGGCCGACCACCAGCGGCTTGACCACCACCGGCTCCGGCTCGGCCGCCGCAGGTTCGGCCATCATCGGCTCGGCCATCATCGGCTCGGCCGTCACAGGCTCGGCCGTCACTGGCTCGGCCACGGGGGGCGCAACCGCGGCAGGCGCGACAATCTCGGCCGCCAGAGTCTCGACGACCGGTGTCTCCACGACCGGAGCCGGGGCAGCGGCGGCGGGTGCCTCCGCCGCGGAAGCCTCGGCAGCTTCCGCCGCAGCGGCGGCCGCGGCCTTGGCGGCGCGCGCGGCGAGCGTGCGCGCCGACGGCGCCCTGGTCGCCGCCGCCTTGGCGGCCTTGGACCCGGTTGCCGGGGCTGGCGGCTTGGCAAGGCGCGTGGCGGGGCGCGGGGCCGGCGCCGCCGCCTGCTCCTCGGCACGTTCCATCAGGTCGAAGATGTCCAGCGTCGGGCTGGCGAACGGGTTGGCGGGCGTCGGGCCGGTATAGACCGGCATCGGCGCAGGCACCGGCACCGGCGTTGGCGCAGGTGCCGCCACCGGCTCCAGTTCCAGTTCCACCGGCGCCTCGCCGGCTGCTTCCTCGCCACCCTCGCGACGCCGGCGACGACCGCCGCGCCGGCCCCGTCGGCGGGCACGCGGCTGGCCGTTCTCGTCCAGCTCCTCGGTCTCCGGCGCCACCTGCACGGCGGCTTCGGCTTCCGCTTCGGCGACAGCAGGCATGCCCGCCTCGGTCACAGTCGGCTCGCCCTGCGCCGGCCCAGCCTGCACCGGCTCGGCAACACCGGCCTCGGCGGCGCCAATCTCGGCGGCGGCAGCCACCGGCATCGCCTCGCCGGCCTCGTCCTCGTCTTCCCCAGCCTCGCCGGCTTCAGCCTCACCGACCGGCAGCTCGGCCGCACCATCCTCGCGGCGGCCACCCCGGCGGCGACGGCGGCGGCGGCGGCGTTGCGCCTCGTCGCCAGTGGCGGGCGCGACGGCGGCCGGTGCCGCGGCCGGGCGGCGCCCGGCGGCAGGCGCCATCTCGCTGGCCATCTCCGCCGCGGCCATCGGCTCATCGGCCTCGTCGGGCACCTCGTCGGCCTCCTCCTCGGGGGCCTCCAGCATCGGCGCGACGGGGGCCACCGGCACATGCACCGGGCGCTCCGATTCCGGGATCGGCGGCTTCAGCCGGTCGATCCGCACATTCGGCGCCACCAACGAGTCGTCGCCGGTGAAATGCACCCGCATGGCGTAGCGGTCCTCGATCTCGGCCAGGCCGTCGCGCTTGTTGTTCAGCAGGTACATCGCCACCGCGTTGGCCACATGCACCATGATGAGGCTGGCGCGCGCCTTGGCGCCCTCCTCCTCGATGGCGCGCAGCACATGGATGGCGCTGCTCTCCACGCTGCGGGTCAGGCCCAGCCCCTGGCAATGCGGGCAGGTGACGAAGCTGGTCTCGGTCAGGCTGGGGCGCAGCCGCTGGCGGCTCATCTCCAGCAGGCCGAAATGGCTGATATGGCCCACCTGGATGCGCGCCCGGTCGTTCTTCAGCGCGTCTTTCAGACGGCGCTCGACCATGGCGTTGTGCTTCTTGGCGTCCATGTCGATGAAATCGATCACGATCAGCCCGGCCAGGTCGCGCAGCCGCAACTGGCGCGCCACCTCGTCGGCGGCCTCCAGGTTGGTGCGCAGCGCCGTCTCCTCGATGCCGCGCTCGCGCGTGGACCGGCCAGAGTTCACGTCGATCGCCACCAGCGCCTCGGCCTGGTTGATCACCAGGTAGCCGCCGGACTTCAGCTGCACGGTCGGGCTCAGCATGGCGTCAAGCTGAGCGTCCACCTGGTGCTTCACGAACAGCGGCATGCCGCCCTGCTCGCGCGGGCGCCACAGCTGCACCTTCTTGGCGTGGCTCGGCATCAGCATGCGCATGAAGTCGTGCGCCGCCCGCCAACCCGCCTCGCCGTCCACCTGGATCTCGTCCACATCGCGCGAATACACGTCGCGGATGGCGCGCTTGATCAGGTTGGCTTCCTCGTAGATCAGCGCCGGCGCCATGGAGCGCAGCGTGTGCTCGCGGATGTCGTCCCACAGCCGCATCAGGTATTCGCAGTCGCGCTTGATCTCGGGCTTCGGCCGGTTGGCACCGGCGGTGCGCACGATCAGGCCCATGCCCTGCGGGATTTCCAGCTCGGCGGTGATCTCCTTCAGGCGGCGGCGGTCGGCCGCCGAGGTGATCTTGCGCGAGATGCCGCCGCCGCGCGGCGAATTGGGCATCAGCACGCAGAAGCGGCCGGCCAGCGAGATATAGGTGGTCAGCGCCGCGCCCTTGGTGCCGCGCTCCTCCTTGACCACCTGGATCAGCATGATCTGGCGGCGGCGGATCACCTCCTGGATGCGGTAGTTGCGCAGGAAGCGGGCGGCGCGGCGCTGGCGGGCCTCGTCGGCGCCGTTGCCCTCGAAGGTGTCGCTCTCGCCGCCCATCACCTCGGGCGGCGGCGCGTCGGCGCGCGGGGCGTCCAGGTCGGAGCCCTCGTCCGGCTCGGCCTCGCCCTCGATGGTCGGCGCCTCGCCGGCCTCGGCCGCCAGTTCGCCGAAGGTCACCTCGCCGAAGGTCGTCTCGCCCGGCTCGCCGTCTCCCTGCCCGCCGTCTCCCTGCCCGCCATCACCCTGCCCGACATCACCCTGCCCGACATCCTCGGCCACCGCCTCGGGGGCGGCGATGCGGGCCGGCATGGCGCGCGACGGCGCGATGCCCACCTCGGCATCGGCGGCCTCCTCCTCGGCGCGGGCCTCCTCGGCCTGCATGGCCAGCAGGCGCTGCCGGTCGGCCACCGGGATCTGGTAGTAGTCGGGATGGATCTCGCCGAACGCCAGGAAGCCGTGCCGGCCACCGCCGTATTCCACGAAGGCCGCCTGGAGCGACGGCTCCACGCGAACCACCTTGGCGAGGTAGATGTTGCCTTTGAGCTGCTTCTTGGTAGAGGTCTCGACGTCGAAATCTTCGAGCCGGTTACCGTCCAGCACCACCACGCGGGTTTCTTCCGCGTGTGTGGAATCGATCAGCATGCGCTTGGTCATTCAGTCCTGAACTCCGATGCGCCGACAGCCCGCGCGCCATCCAGGCGCGGCGGGGGCGGCAGGAAAGGCTTGCATGGAGAGGCGGCTGACCCGGCGGCAGAGGAAACAGGGAAGTCGGCGCGACCCGCGGCGGCCATGCGCGCACCACAGCCGTCCGCGGACGGCTCCGCATCCCGCGGCAGACATGCGGTGATACGGATGGGGTGGGCAGCGCGGCTGGCGTCATCGGGCCCTGTGATCTGCGGTCGGGCGCGCCTCGCGATGGAAGCGCCGCCCCGGTTGAACTCGGTGCCGGCCGCGGTCCTGCGGTCCCCGCCGCCATGCCGCGCGGTCGCACGTATGCGGCCAGAGCGTGGACACGGCCTGCCGGCGCGCGGGTTTCGGGTGCGCAGCCAGCATTCGGCGCGGGCGGCGATGCGCAGGCGACGGTGGGCAAGCCGGGTTTCCGACAGCTTGCGCTGCCCTCCGCGCCCGGGTGGCGCGGCCGATCCGGTTCGTCTCGTCCGTCGGATTCCGGCGAAGGCGTCGCGATCTGCGCCACCTCCGGCGCATCACCGAAGCGGGCCTGACCATGCCGCAAACCCGCCCCCACCGCAAGGACCGCCTTTGCCGCAGCGCGACAAATAGACCCCGGACCCGACATGAATCGACTTTCATCAACGCAAACCGTGCGATCGTGAATGTCTTGTGTTAGCTTCGCCCACCGCATGCTTGCCTGGGAGAGTTATCAAATGTTGACCCGACGCGTGCTGTTGGGCGCCGGTGTCGCGGTGAGCTTCCTGCTCCCCGACCGTGCCGCGCTGTCCGCCCCGCGCTCCACTGCCCACCGCCCCGTCGCCCGCGCCCCCAAGCCGCTGGTCATGCTCGACCCCGGCCATGGCGGCAAGGACCCCGGCGCGATCGGCGTCTCCGGCACCTACGAGAAGCACATCGCCCTGGCCACCGCGCAGGAGTTGCGCCGCATGCTGGCCCTGGCCGGCCGCTACCGGGTGGAGCTCACCCGCACGCGCGACATCTTCATCCCGCTGCAGGAGCGTGTGGCGATCGCCCAGCGCAAGGGCGCTTCCCTGTTCGTCTCCATGCACGCCGACGCCCTGTCCGACCACAGCGTGCGCGGCGCCAGCGTCTACACTTTGTCCGACACCGCCTCGGACTCCCAGACCGCCGCCCTGGCGCAGCGCGAGAACGCCGCCGACCGCTTCGGCGGCCCGCAATTCCGCAACACCTCGCCCGAGGTCGCCCGCATCCTGGCCAGCCTGGTCCGCCAGGAAACCCGGATCGGCTCGGCCCGCATGGCGCATGGCGTGGTCGGCGCGCTGCGCGGGGATGTGCCGCTGCTGGCCAACCCCGCCCGCCACGCCGGCTTCGTGGTGCTGAAGGCCGCCGACATCCCCAGCGTGCTGGTGGAGATGGGCTTCATGTCCAACAAGGCCGACGAGGCGGCACTGCGCCGGCCCGCCCACCGCATGAAGGTCGCGGCAGCCATGAAACAGGCGGTGGACGCCTATTTCCGCCACGCTTGACCCCCATATCGGTGCGGCAGGGCGCTTCGACAGCCCGTCCATTTGGTGTATCTGACCGCCCATGAACGAACCCACACCCCCCGGCACGCTGACTGCGGGCGAGCGTCTGGCGCCCTCCGGCCGGGACCGTGCCGCCCCCCGATCCGCCGAGCGCCCGCCCCGCCGCGGCGGCCGCCCGCCGAAGCCGCCGCGCCGCCGGACGGGCTGGTTCGGCCGGCTGATGGGGCTGCTCGGCGGGCTGTTCATGCTGGCCGTGCTCGGCGGCGGGCTGGTTGGTTATGTCGCATACCTGAAGTTCAGCGCCGGCCTGCCCGACTATGACAGCCTGCTAAACTACCAGCCCCGCATGATGAGCCGCGTCTACGCCGGGGACTCGCGTTTGCTGGCCGAATTGGCCACCGAACGGCGTATTTTCGTGCCTGCATCGGCGATTCCGGACATCGTAAAGCACGCTTTCATCTCCGCCGAGGACCAGAATTTCCTCACCCACCCCGGCGTGGACCCGATCGCCATCCTGCGCGCGGGCATCACCGACCTGATGCATTTCGGCCAGGGCCGCCGGCCGATCGGCGCCTCCACCATCACCCAGCAGGTGGCCAAGAACATGCTGCTGGACAATTCGGTGTCGATCGCCCGCAAGGTGCGCGAGGCGCTGCTGGCCATGCGCATCGAGCGCAGCCTGAGCAAGCAGCGCATCCTGGAACTGTACCTGAACGAGATCTACCTGGGCCTGCAAGCCTATGGTGTGGCCTCCGCGGCGCAGGCCTATTTCGACAAGCCGCTCGACCAGCTCACCCTGCCGGAGGCCGCCTTCCTGGCTGCCCTGCCGAAAGCGCCCAACAATTACAACCCCTTCCGCTTCCCCGAGGCGGCCCGCGCGCGGCGCAACTGGGTACTCGACCGCATGGCCGAGGACGGCGTGATCACCGCCGCCCAGGCCACCGCCGCCAAGGCCACCGCGATCGCGCCGGCGCCGTTCCACCGGCCCGACACGCTGCCCGGCGCCGATTATTTCGCCGAGGAGGTCCGCCGCGAGCTGATCGCCAAGTTCGGCGCCGACGAGACCACCCAGGGCGGGCTGATGGTGCACACCTCGCTCGACCCCACCTTGCAGGCCGCCGCCGACCGGGCGCTGCACGACGGGCTGATGAACTACGACCGCCGCATGGGCGGCTGGCGCGGCCCGGTGGCGCATATGGACGCCACGCCCGACCTGCGCACCGGCTGGGCCGCCGCCCTGGCCAAGCAGGCCCGCCCGCCCGGCATGCTGGCCACCTGGCAGCTTGCCGCGGTGCTGGAGGCCGGCGACGGCGAGGCGAAATTGGGCGTGCTGGAGCCGGGCGCCACCCCGGCCGACGCCCCCAAGCCGCGCGTGCTGCCGATGCTGATGTCCGACCTCGCCTGGGCGCGGCCGCTCACCAAGGACAAAACGCTGGGTCCGGCGCCGCGCCGCACCAGCGACGTGCTCAAGCCCGGCGACGTGGTGATGGCCGAGCTGCTCCCGGCCACGCCCGCCGCCGGCAAGGCCCCGGCGCGGCCGGCGCGGCTGACGCTGCGGCAGATCCCGAAGGTGCAGGGCGCGCTGGTCTCCATCGACGCCACCACCGGGCGCGTGCTGGCGCTGGCCGGCGGCTGGAGCTTCGAGATGAGCCAGTTCGACCGCGCCACCCAGGCGCTGCGCCAGCCCGGCTCCAGCTTCAAGCCGATGGTCTACCTGGCCGCCATGCAGGCCGGCATCTCACCCTCCCAGCGTTTCATGGACGCGCCGTTCGTGGTCAACCTGGGCGCCGCCGGCAAGTGGCGGCCGGGCAACTACGAGCAGACCTTCGGCGGCCCGACGCCGCTGCGCGTGGCGCTGGAGAAGTCGCTCAACCTGGTCACCATCCGGGTGGCCAACAAGGTCGGCATGGAGGCGGTGAAGCGCAACGCCGTCGCCTTCCATGTGGTGGACGACATGCCGCTGGTGCTGCCGGCCTCGCTGGGCGCCGTGGAGACCACCGTGCTGCGCCAGGCCGCCGCCTATGCCGCGCTGGCCGAGGGCGGGCGCGAGGTGCTGCCGACGCTGATCGACAGCGTGCAGGACCGCTATGGCAAGGTGCTGTGGCGTGCCCCCGCGATGTCCTGCCAGGGCTGCGACGACCCCACCCGGCTGCCGCAGCTGACCGACGAGCGCAAGCGCATCGCCGATGCCGACAGCGTGTTCCAGGTGGTGACCATGATGCAGGGGGTGATGACCCGCGGCACCGGGGCGCTGGTGGGCAAGGGCCTGGGCCGCGAACTGGCCGGCAAGACCGGCACCACCCAGGACTTCACCGACAACTGGTTCGTCGGCTTCTCGCCGGCCATCGCCACCGCGGTCTGGGTCGGCTTCGACAACCCGGCGACGCTGGGCCCCAACCAGGACGGCGCGCGCAACGCCGGGCCGATCTGGCACGAGTTCATGGCGACGGCGCTGAAGCACCAGCCGGACCTGAAGTTCATCCCGCCGCCCGGCGTCACGCTGGCGCAATGGGACAGCGGCAGCGGCATGGTCACCGACGCCTTCAAGCCCGGCGAGGTTCCCGGCGCATCCGAGGCGGTGGTGGGCGTGCCCGCCTCGGCCACCGACGCCGAGGGCGCCAGCACCGCCGCCCCGCACCCCGCCGCCGCCGGAGTCGACAGCGGGCTGGGCGGGCTCTATTAACGCCGCCCCCGCAACCGGAACCCCGCACCATGTCCGCCGAATCCGACGCCCTCAACGAGCAGATCAAGCAGTCCGTGGCGCTGCTGAGGAGGCATCTTTGACTGGGATGTCGCCCTCGCCCGCCTCGACGAACTGAACAACCGCGCCGAAGACCCCGCCCTGTGGAACGACGCCACGGCGGCCCAGGCGCTGATGCGCGAGCGCACCCGCATCGCCTCCCAGGTGGAAGGCGTGCAGATGCTGGAGCGCGAGGTCGGCGACACGCTTGAGCTGATCGGGATGGCCGAGGCCGAGGGCGACGCCGCCATGGTGGCCGACGGCATGGCCGCCCTGCGCACGCTGGCCGCCGAGGCCAAGCGCCGCGAGATCGAGAGCCTGCTGTCCGGCGAGGCCGACGGCAACGACTGCTACATGGAAATCAACGCCGGCGCCGGCGGCACCGAGGCGCAGGACTGGGCCGAGATGCTCATGCGCATGTACACGCGCTGGGCCGAATCGCACGGTTACAAGGTCCAGATGCTGGAAGCCAGCGAGGGCGAGCAGGCCGGCATCAAGTCCGTCACGCTGCAGATCACCGGCAGCAATGCCTATGGCTGGCTGAAGACCGAGGCCGGGGTGCACCGGCTGGTGCGCATCTCCCCCTTCGATTCCGCCGCCCGCCGGCAGACCAGCTTCGCCAGCGTCTGGGTCTATCCGGTGATCGACGACACTATCGAGATCGAGATCGACCCCTCTGACCTGAAGGTGGACACCTACCGCGCCTCCGGCGCCGGCGGCCAGCACGTCAACAAGACGGAAAGCGCCATCCGCATCACCCATATCCCCACCGGCATCGTGGTCGCCTGCCAGACCGATCGCAGCCAGCACCGCAACCGCGCCACCGCGATGGCGATGCTGAAGGCGCGGATGTACGAGGCGGAGTTGCAGAAGCGCGAAGCGGCCTCCAACGCCACCGAGGCGGCCAAGACCGATATCGGCTGGGGCCATCAGATCCGCAGCTACGTGCTGGCGCCCTACCAGCTGGTGAAGGATCTGCGCACCGGGCTGGAAAAGGGCAATCCGGACGCGGTGCTGGATGGCGGGCTGGACGACTTCATGGCCGCCTCGCTGGCCGCGCGTGTCGGCGCCACCCGCAGCCAGGCCAGCGCCCAGGCGCAGTAGATCAAGGGTCCGGCCTTCCTGCCTTCGATTCGCCACCGCACGTTGCGATACCGGCGATCATCGCCATCTCTGCCGCACCGGCCGTCGTTGACATGCGTCAACGCCGCCCTGCCGCCGGTGCGGTATGAGGCGCGGCGCGCGGCGAAGCGGGGTTGGCATGGACGATCAGCGCGAACAGGCGGTGGCGAGGGCGCGTGAGGCCCTTCCGGCCGGTCCGCGCCCGCCCGCCGCCGCGGCCACCGCGCCGCAATCGGCCGCGCCGAGCGCCCTCCCCGGCCGGCCGCGCCGGCGCACCCGGCTGTACCTGCTGCTCGCCCTGCTGGCAGTGGCCGCCGCCGGGGCCGCCTGGTGGGCCGCCGGCAAGCCGGCCGAGGTGGCGGTCATCAAGCCCTGGCGCGGCCCGGCGATCGAGGCGGTCTATGCCACCGGGCTGGTGGAGGCCACCGACACCGCGCGGGTGGGCACCACGGTGGCCGCGCGCATCGTCTCGCTGGCGGTGGACGAGGGCGCGCGGGTGCATGCCGGCGAGGTGCTGGCCCAGCTCGACGATGCCCAGGCCCGCCAGCGCCTGTCCGACGCGCAGGCCCGGCTGTCCCTGGCCGAGCAGGAACTGGCGCGCGACGCCTCGCTGGCCAGCCGGGGCGTCACCTCCATCCAGCAGCTTCAGCGCAGCGTGCAGGCGCGCGACACCGCCGAGGCGGCGGTGAACCTGGCCGCCCGCCAGCTCGACGAATACCGCATCACCGCGCCGCTGGACGGCATCGTGATGAAACGCCCGGTGGAGCCGGGCGAGACGCTGGCGACCAATGCCACACTGTTCGAGATCGCCTCGCTGGCGCATCTGCGGGTAGCCGCCGACGTGGACGAGCGCGACATCCCGCGCGTGCGCATGGGCGCCAAGGTGGCGATCCGCGCCGACGCCTTCCCCGACACGGCCTTCGCCGCCACCGTCACCGCCATCCGCGCCCAGGGCGAGACCACCACCCGCACCTTCCGGGTGGAGGCGGCGCTGCCGGCGGACACAAAGCTGATGATCGGCATGACGGTGGACGTGAACGTGGAGGTGGCCGAGCGCGACAACGCGCTGCTGGTGCCGGCGGCGGCGGTGCGCCACGACCCGCCGCGCGGCGGCCAGCCGGGCCCGGCCTATGTGCTCCGCCTGCAGGACGGCCGCGCGGTGCGCACGCCGGTGGAGACCGGGGCGACCGGCCAGGTGGCGGTGGAAATCCGTGGCGGGCTGGACGGCACGGCCACCATCCTGGCCGCCCCGCCCGACGGGCTGGCCGACGGCGCGCGGGTGCGGGCGCGCAAGGCGGCGCCGGCCGCGCCCCAGGCGCCCCAGGCACCATGATCCCGCTGCCGCTGTCCATCGCGCTGGCGCATCTGCGCAGCCGCAAGCGGCAGACGCTGGTTTCCGTGCTGGGGGTGATGCTGGGCGTGGGGGTGTTCATCTCGATCTCCGGGATGATGCAGGGCTTCCAGAGCTACTTCCTCAGCCAGATCGTCGAGACCAACCCGCATGTCGTGGTCACCGACGAGATCCGCCGCGCCGCGCCGCAGCCGATGCAGTTGCTGCATCCGGCCGCCGCGGTGCAGATCAGCCGCATCCTGCCGCGCGACCCGGTGCGCGGCATCGTCGGCGCTGGCGCCATGCTGGACGCGCTGGCGGCGATGCCGGGGCTGTCGGCGGCACCGACGCTGCGCGGCCAGATGATCCTGCGCCGCGCCGGGCGGGACTACGCGGTGACGGCGCTGGGGGTGGACCCGGTGCGCGAGCTGCGGGTGACCAGCCTGGAGCGCGACATGCGCCAGGGCAGCCTGGCGGCGCTGGGCACGCGGCCGGACGGGGTGGTGATCGGCTCGGGGCTGGCCGACAAGATGGGGGCGACGCTGGGCGACACGCTGGCGGTGGCCACCACCGCCGGGGGCGAATCGACGCTGCGGGTGGTGGGCATATTCCATACCGGGCTGGAGCAGCAGGACACCGGGCAGGTGTACGTGGCGCTGGCCCGCCAGCAATCCATGCAGGGCCGGCCGCGCGTGGTCAACGAGATACATGTCCGCCTGGACGACATCGGCCGCTCCATCCCGGTGGCGGCGATGATCGAGGGGCGCTGGGGCTTCAAGGCGGCGCCGTGGGAGGAGACCTATGCCCGCATCCTGTCGGTATTCGTGCTGCAGAACGCCATCATCTTCTCCACCACCGGCTCGATCCTGGTGGTGGCCGGGTTCGGCATCTTCAACATCATCTCCACCGTGGTGATGGAGAAGGCGCGCGACATCGCCATCATGCGCTCGGTGGGCATGCCGCGCGGCGGCGTGGTGGCGATATTCGTGATCGAGGGGCTGGTTGTGGGCGTGCTGGGCATGGTGGCGGGCTGGCTGCTGGGCTGGGGCATCGCCGCCGTGCTGCGCCAGGTGCCGTCGCCGGGGGCCAGCGACCCCAGCGAGAAGCTGCGGGTGGTGCTGTCCGGCTTCACCTTCGTGCTGGGCAGCGCCATCGCGCTGGCCTCCGCCGTGGGGGCGGCGTGGATTCCGGCCCGCAAGGCGGCGCGCACCGACCCGCTGGCGATCATCCGGGGGGCGACGTGACCATCGCCACGCTGGAGGGGCGCGGGCTGACGCGGGTGCTGCCGGGGCCGGTGCCGACCACGCTGGTGGCGGAGGTGGACACGGCCTTCCCGCCGGCCAGCTTCACCGCCATCACCGGGCCGTCCGGCTCCGGCAAGTCCTCGCTGCTGTACCTGCTCGGGCTGCTGGACCTGCCGACCGCCGGCGAGGTGCTGGTGGACGGGCAGCCGACCTCGGGGCTGGATGACGCGGCGCGCACGGCTACCAGGCTGGAGCGGTTCGGCTTCGTGTTCCAGTTCCATTTCCTGCTTCCCGAATTCAGCGTGCTGGACAACGTGATGCTGCCGATGCGCCAGCTCGGCCGGCTGCGGCCGGAGGCGATGCGGGCGCGGGCGATGGGGCTGCTGGACCAGCTCGATATGCCGGAAGTGGCGCATAAGCGGCCGGACGCGCTGTCGGGCGGGCAGCGGCAGCGCACGGCGGTGGCGCGCGCGCTGGCCAACGACCCGCAGATCCTGCTGGCCGACGAGCCGACCGGCTCGCTGGATACCCGCAACGCCGCCGCCGTGTTCGCCATCCTGCGCGCCCTGGCGCGCGAGGGGCGGACCGTGGTGGCGGTGACCCATGACGAGGCGCTGGCCGCCACCGCCGACCGGCGCATCCGCCTGGTGGATGGGCGGGTGGTGGGCGGCACGGCGGCGGGTTGATCCGGCTCCGATCACGTATTCTCGATCGCTTCTGGAATGATCCGGATGTCAGCGTCCTGTAAGGCGGATCGGCGATGGTGCTTGCGTCGCGCCGGCCACACATCCGGCCCGGATGCGGCAACGCCGAACCACACGACAAAGGACTGCACCAACATGAAGATCACCACGAAGCGCCTGCTCATGGCGACGACGATGGCCCTGGGCCTGGGGCTCGGCTTCGGGTCCGGCGGCATGCCGGCCTTTGGCACCGCCGCGCATGCGGAGCGGGGCGAGGCAGCCTCCGGCGGCGACCACGGCGGCGGCGGTGGCGGCGGCGGGGACCACGGCGGCGGCGATCATGGCGGCGGCGACCATGGGGCCGGCGGCTCCGCCGGTGGCAGCGGCGGGTCCGGCGGCGGCGGGTCTGGCAGCGGCGGCGGCGGGTCCGGCGGCGGCGGGTCTGGCAGCGGCGGGTCTGGCAGCGGCGGCGGCGGGTCCGGCGGCGGCGGCGCGAGCGGCGGCGAGACCAGCGCGGCCGAGCATGGCGAGCACGCGGGTGCCGCCGGCGGTGCGGCGACGGGCGGGGCGAGCGCCGCGGAACTGGCCGAACACGCCGCCACCACAGGCGGCGCGGCGAGCGGCGACCGGAACGCCACGGAACTCGCCGAGAAGGGCGCCGGTTCCGGCACGGCGGGCGGCATCGCGGCAGGCGGTACCGCGACCGGCGGCGGCGCCAGCGCCGACTACGACAGCAACGGCTGAACCTTGTGGCCGGCGGCCTGCGCCCTTACGGGAACAGGCCGCGCATCCGCTTGGCGTCGCGCACCTTCTCCACACCGATGGCCATGGCGGCGGTGCGGGTGGACACGCCGTCCTGGTGCGCGCGAGCCATCACCTGGGCGAAGCTGCGGTCCAGGATCTGGTTGAGACGATCGCGCACCTCCGCCTCGGTCCAGAAGAACTGCTGCAGATCCTGCACCCACTCGAAGTAGCTGACCACCACGCCGCCGGCGTTGCACAGGATGTCGGGGATGACGAAAATCTCCGGCCGCTGCTCCAGCACGCGGTCGGCATCCGGCGTGGTCGGGCCGTTGGCGCCCTCGGCCAGCACGCGGCATTGCAGGCGGGCGGCGAGGTCGGGGGTGATCACGCGCTCCATGGCCGCGGGCACCAGCACGTCGCAGCGCTGCGCCAGCAGTTCGGCGGGGTCGAACAGCGCCTCCGTCGAATAGCCGGCCAGTACGCCATGGGTGGCGGCGTGCTGCGCCAGGGCGGCGATGTCCAACCCCTTCGGGTCGAAATAGCAGGCGGTGTGGTCGCTGACGCCGAGCACCGTCATGCCCCGCTCCACGGCGGTGATGGCGGCGACCGAACCGACATTGCCGAAGCCCTGCACGATGGCGGTGGCGCCCGTGGGGGCGATGCCCTGCAAATGCAGCGCGCGCTCGGCCAGATGGATCACCCCGCGCCCGGTCGCCTCCCGCCGGCCCAGCGTGCCGCCAGTGGCGACCGGCTTGCCGGTGACGATCTCGGTGACGGTGCGGCCCTGGTACATGGAATAGGTGTCCATGAACCAGGCCATCACCTGCTCGTTGGTGCCCATGTCGGGGGCCATTACGTCGATATGCGGGCCGACGAAGGGGATCATCTCCTGCATGTAGCGGCGCGACAGCGCCTCCAGCTCGCGCAGCGACAGGGCGCGCGGATCGACCGTGATGCCGCCCTTGGCGCCGCCATAGGGCAGGCCGGCCAGCGCGCATTTCCAGCTCATCCACACCGCCAGCGCCGCCACCTCGCCGATATCCACGCTGAGCGCGAAGCGGGTGCCGCCCTTGGTGGGGCCGAGGGTGAGGTGGTGCTGCACCCGGTAGCCCTGGAACACCGCCGTGGTGCCGTCGTCGCGATGGATCGGGCAGGACACGGCGACAGCGCGCTTGGGGTAGAGCAGGCGGGGGCGCTCGTCGGCGGGGATGGCAAGGTGATCGGCGATCAGCTCGAATTGCTGGCGCGCCATGTCGAAGACCGGGCCGATGTAGATGCTCATGCGCGTTCCCCCGCCGCCGCCCGGTTCAGCGGGCCAGAGCGCCGCCATCCACCGGCAACTCGATGCCGGTGATGAAGTTGGCCTCATCCGAGGCCAAGAACAAGGCCGCATTGGCCACGTCCCAGGCGCTGCCCATCTTGCCGCGCAACGGCACCCGGGCATCGCGCTCGGCGGCGATCTCGGCGCGCGGGCGGTTGGCATGACGGGCGCGGGTGTCCACCGCCATCGGCGTGTCCATCAGCCCGGGCAGGATGGTGTTGGCGCGGATGCCGTGGGCGGCGTTGTGAATGGCCACCTGGCGGGTGAAGGCGATCATCGCCGCCTTGGTCGCCTTATAGGCCACGTACGGGTAGTTTTCATACGCCGCGACCGAGGAAATGGTCAGAATCACCCCCGATTTCTGCGCCTGCATCACCGGCAGCACATGCTTCACCGCCATGATGCAGCCGCGCAGGTTGATGGTGGAGATGGTGTCGAACGCCGCCTCCGTGAAGCTGTCCAGCGGCGAGTCGCCACCGCCGAGGCCCACGCCCACGTTGTAGTGCAGCACGTCGATGCGGCCCCAGCGGGCCATTGCGGCGGCGATGCAGGCTTGCATCGACGATTCGCTGGCCACGTCGCCCTGGAAGGCCAGGGTCTCGCCGCCGGCCAGCGCCCCGGTCTCCTCGGCCGAGGCCAAGTCGCGATCGACCAGCAGCACCCGCGCCCCCTCCTGCACGAAGCGGATGGCCGTGGCGCGGCCGTTGCCCATGCCCTCGCCGGGGCTCTGGCCGGCGCCGATGATGATGGCGATCTTGCCTTGCAGGCGCATGGCGCTTCCCCCGGCGGTTGTTGCCGGCAAGCTGAGCATCCGCACGGCGCCGGCGTCAACGTGGGGGCGGCGGCCTATTTCAGCGTCGCCAGGTAGGCGATCACATCCGCGCGCTGGGTGTCGTTCTTCAGACCGGCGAAGGTCATGGTGGTGCCGGGCACCACTTCGCGCGGCGCCTTGAGGTAGCGGTCGAGGGTCGCGGCGTCCCAGGTGAGGCCGGATGTCTTGTTGGCGTTGGTGTAGTGGAAGCCCTCCAGCGTGCCGGCGGGGCGGCCGACCACGCCGAACAGGCTGGGGCCGATGCCTTTCCGGCCGGCCACGGCGGCGTGGCAGACGGCGCAGTGGATCTTGAACTGCTTCGCCCCGGCCGAGGCATCCTGGGCGCTGGCCGGGCGCGCCGCGCCGAACGACACCGCCGCCATAAGCGCCAGGCCAGCCATTCTCACGCTGAGCATACGTGCATCCTCGCTTGGTGATTGATCCGATGCGACCGATCCGACCCGGCGGCCGTCACTTCGTGGGCTTGGCCGCGTCTCCCGCCGCCAGCGTCTCCGCCTCGATCTCCAGGTACACCCGGTAGGCGTTGCCGCGATTGCTCGCCGCGAAGGTGGGGATGTCCTTGTACGGCCCCCAGTCGGTCGCCTTGTAGGCCTCGTCGAACTCGGTCCATTGCGCCACCGCCTCGCCCATCGCCTTGCGCACGAAGCGGATATAGGCGTCGGTGAAGGCGATCGCCTCGGTGGCGCCGGTGGCGGGCTTGCCGTGGCCGGGGATGATGAAGCGCGGGTCCAGCGCCGCCACCTGCCGCAGCCCGGCCAGCCAGTTGCGGGTGTTCACCGCGGCGCTGGCCATGAACGGGATGCGGCCGTTCTGCACGATGTCGCCGGCGAACAGCACCCGCTCGGGCAGCACGAACATCATGAGGTCGCTCATGGAGTGCGCCGGGCCGGCGTAGACGAGCTGGAACTGGTGCGCGCCGAGGCGGATTTCGGCGGCTACGCGGAACACCACCTGCGGCAGCACGATGCGGGTGTCGGCGTTCACCCAGGGCGCCAGCGCTACCCGCCGCTGCTCCAGGCGCGGGCCGGCGGCCTCGTCGTCGGTGTTGCCGGCGGCCGTGTAGTCCAGCGCCTTCATCTGCGCCAGGATGGTCGCGTCGGTCTCGTCGCGGAACGCCTGCAGGCCGTAGATGTGGTCGGCATGGTAGTGGCTGAGCACCACATGCTTCACCGGCTTGCTGGTGAGGCCGCGGATCTTCTGCAGCAGCGCATTGCCCAGGCTGGGGGTGCCGAGCGTGTCGAACACCACCACGCCCTCATCGGTGATGACGAAGCCGGCGTTGGAGGTATGGCCCTCGTTGGCCGTACTCGGCACGCCGGGATGGCCGAGGGTGAAATAGATCGGCGCGCCCGGCACCTGCTGCACCTCGATATCGACGGGCAGCGGCGCATAGGCCTGCGCCCGGGCGGTGCCGGCCACCGCCAGCGGGGCGGCGGCGGCGCAGGCCAGCAGCCCGCGCCGGCCCAGCGACCCGCGCGGAACCAGCCATGGCGTGCCGGCGGGGTCGCCGCCGCAGCAATCCGGCCCGCCCCAGGCTTCCGGCGCCCAATCGGCGATCGGGCGCGGCCGTATCGGGGTCATCGCGCGTAGGCGAAGCCGGCCGAGGCCAGCTCCACCAGCGTCCCGACGGCGCCGGGGGTCAGCACGACCCCCGCGACCAGGTGGTTGCTGAGGTCGGCGCACAGCGCCGGGGCGCTCAGATGGTCGGGGTTCGCCCCGCTGGCGATCAGCCGCCCGGCCAGGTCCCAGACCGCGTTGTGGCAGGCGAGGAACACCACGCCGCGGCGTTGCAGGCCCACGATGCTGTTGGCGCTGGCCGAGAACGGCCCCTTGGGGTTCTCGTAGTCCGCCGGGTCCATGCCCGAGGCGGGCGTGGCCTGCGCGTAATAGTTGGTCACCACCCCGTGGCCGACCAGCTTCGCCAGGTCGTATTTCTCCCACATCGCCTCGTCGTACAGCGCCAACTGGGCGCTGCCGTGGGTGGCCGAGACGCACAGGAAATCCGGGTGGCGGAACGACCAGATCTGCGCGTTCATCGAGTTGCGCATCACGCTCAGCCAGGGGCCGTGCAGTTCGGTGTTGTCCCAGGCCTGCTTCGGGCCGCCGGCGTAGTGCAGCACCGCGTCCAGCGCCTCGGCGTCCCACTGGTCGCGGTTGTCCAGGATCATCGGCGCGGTCTTGAAGTCCCGCCGCCGGGGCAGCGCGGCCAGTTGCGTGGTGAGCGCGTCGAGCGTTTTCGCGCCCGCCGGCACCAGCGGCGCGGACGGGGAGGCATTGGCGGGGGAGGTCGCGGCGGCGCCGGCGAACCCGGCCACCGCCAGGGCGGTTCCGAAGCCCTTCAGGCTGAGTCGGCGAGGTATCATGCTGCGAGGCTCCATTGTTGCCGGCGCCTCACGGGCGCACGGTCGTATAGCCGTGTTCGGCCAGCGTCATGATCTGCGCCACCCCAGCCACCACCTTGCGGGCCTCGGGGAGCAGCGGATAGGGCTTGCCGGTCTGCCGCTCGATCGTCTCGACCGTGTTCATGCAGGCGTCGAAGCGGACGCCCTGCGCCACCAGGCTGCGGATGCGCTCGGCGTTGGGGTTGCCCGCGTGCAGCAGGTCGATGCCGGGGCCGAAGGCGACGATCTCGATCGCCAGCTTGTCCGGGCCGAACACCTTCAGGACGTTGAAGGCCACGTTCAGCACCAGGGTCTGCTTGCCGGGCGCGGCGTCGGATATCTGCAGGGCCAGCCGATGCTCGACGAAGGGGGACTCGTCCTGCAGGCCGGCCTTCGGCGCCGGTGCGGGCGTCTGCGCATGGGCCGGCGGTGCGGCCAGCAGCAGGGGTGCGAGCAGGAGGAGGCGCCCCGGCTTCATGCGGCGTAGCCCGGATTGCCATCGACGCCGTTCAGCTTCACGCCGGCCGGGCGGCGCGGCCGAACCTCGCCCTGCCCGCGCAGATAGGTCGCCACCACATCCCATACCGGGCGGCCGCCCTGCGGCAGGTTCACCGAGGCCCAGCCGGCCACGCGGTAGGTCTTGGCCGCGTCCAGCTTCGTGCCGTCGGTCAGCGTCAGTTCGGTGATCCGATTGCCCATGCTGCCGCCGGGGGTGCATGCGTAATCCAGCCCGCCCATGCGCACCATGTCGCCGCCCTGCTGCACATAGGGGTCGGGGTTGAACAGGTTGTCGCAGACATCTTCCATGATGGTCTTGATCGCCGCCCCGGTCATCTCCTGCACGTAGACATCCGGGTAGGTGATGGCGGTGTGGGCGTAGACGAGGTCCATGGTGATCGCCTCGCCCGGCAGCACGCTCGGCCCCCAGCGGAAGCCGGGGGACAGCGCGATCTGCGCGTTCAGCTCCTGCATCATCGCGTCGCAGAGCACCTGGTCCATCGTGCCGGCGACATTGCCGCGGCGGTAAAGCAGTTCACCGGCCGAGGCCAGCTTCTCGTCGAGTGCCGCCGCGTCCGGCTGACGCAGCGCCGCGACCTGCGCGGCCATCGCCGGGTCGGCCGGCAGCAGGTTGGAGAACACCGGCGCCAGCGTGTAGCGGATGCCGTTCACCCGGCCCTTGCCGACATCGAGGTCCACCACCCCGAGGAACTTGCCGTTGGAGCCGCCATTGGCCACCAGCGTCCGCCCGCCGGGGTTGGCCACCGTGATGGGCTGCGGCACGCCATCATGGGTGTGGCCGCCAAGGATGATGTCGATGCCGCGCACCCGGCTGGCGAGCTTGAGATCCACATCCATGCCGTTATGCGACAGCAGCACCACGGCGTCGGCCCGCTCGGCGCCGCGCAGCTTGTCCACCACCTTCTGCATCTCCGCCTCGCGGATGCCGAAGGTCCAGTCGGGCACGAAGCGGCGCGGGTGGGCGATGGGCTGGTAGGGGAAGCACTGGCCGATGACGGCGACACGGTGGCCGCCCACCTCGCGGATGATGTAGGGCTCGAACACCCGCCCGCTGTCCGGGTCCAGCGCCTCGGCGCCGTTGAAGGCGGCCTCGTCGGTCAGGAACACGTTCTGGGCGATGTAGGTGCCCTTGAACGCCTTAAGGTTGGCGCGGAACTTCTCCTCGCCGTAGGTCATCTCGAAATGCGAGGTCATGGCGTCGACGCCGAGCAGGTTGCTCAGCTGCACCATGCCCAGGCCCTGGGTCCTGTGCGCCGTCCAGGAGCCCTGCCAGCTGTCGCCGCCGTCCAGCAGCAGCGTGTTGGCCGGGCCGGCCTCCGCGCGCAGCCGGGCGATCAGCGTCGCCAGATGCGCGTAGCCGCCCATCTTGCCGTATCGGTGCGCCGCCTCCGCGAAATCCAGGTAGGTGAACGCATGCGCCTGGGCGGTGCCGGGCGCGATGCCGAAATGTTCGAGGAACGCGGCGCCGACCAGGTGAGGCGGCCGGCCCCGGGCCTCGCCCATGCCGATGTTTACGCTCGGCTCGCGGAAGTGAACCGGCACGGTCTGGCCGTGCGTGTCGGTCATATGCAGCAGGCGCACATTGCCGCTGCGGCCGATGTCGTAGATGTCGGCGTTCGCCTGGGCCCGCGAGGGGCGCGGCATCACGCCCGCCGCGGCACTCGCGCCGAGCAGTTTGAGGAGGTCGCGCCGGCTGGGCCGCATCATTCTGTCCTGTCTGGCTGTCCTGGCAAGTGTGCCTTGGTTCAGCGAACGACCGCGTCGCGCCAAGCGGTTTCCTGCTCGTGGGATTGCTCCACGGCGCGGTTGGCCATGGCCTGCGCGACGGCGGCCTCGGCCACCGCCTTGTCCCAGGCGCCGGCGGCAAGGGCGGCCTTCGCGGCCTTCAGCGCGGCTTCGGCTGGCACCCAGCGGTTCCCCACCTGCCCCGCCGCGTCCTCGGCCTTCACCGCGGCGGCGAGGGCGGTTTCGGCCTCGGTCTTGTCGGCGGCGTGGGCCGCCAGTGGCAGCGCCGCGAGCAGGGCCGCGATGGCGAGCGCCTTCATGGCCGCGTCCCCGGGCCGGAAATGGGCACGCCGTTGCTCATGTAGGAGAGGAAGTATTCGAGGTTGCGGTAGGCCGGGTCCTGCGGCGGCAGCGGCGTGGAGCGCATCTGCGCGCTGCAGCTGGTGAAGCGGCGGTCGATGGTGCCCATGCTGCCCCAGTCCGAGCGATAGATCGGGAAGGCCGCCAGGATGCCGAGCGCCGGGGCCAGGATGTCGCCGCGCATGCGCTGGCCGGCGGCGCCGACATGGCAGCTGGCGCAGGCGAAATTGAGCTGGCCGCGCCGGGTGTAGAAATATTTCTTGCCCGCCTCGTAGGCCGCCAGCGCGCGCGGATCGTCCGGGATCTTGATGTCGAACGGCTTGCCGCGCGAGGTCTCGGCCATGTAGGCGGTCAGCGAGGCCATCATGCCGGTCTGGTATTTCAGCGGTTTCTCGCCGTTGGCCTGGCGGCAGCGGTTGATGGCGAGGTCCAGCGTGACGACCTCGCCGGTCTTGCCGTCGAAATACGGGAAGTCCTGGCGGATGCCGATGCCGCCATTGGGGAAGCAGTCGGCATAGGTCTTGCCGTTGGCGAACGGCTTGGCGAACTCGGTCTTGCCTTCGTCCAGCGCGAAGTCGTAGGGCGGAAACTGCATGATCTCCTCCCACTGCTTGCGCATCGGCGCGTTGACCGAATAGGGGCCGTTGGCGAAATCGGCGAACGGCACCGCGGGGAAGCGGCTGCGGAAATTGTCCTGGAAGGCCTTCTGATCGGCCGCGGCACTGGCCAGGCTGGCGGCCGGCGCGGGCGCCGCGCCGGCCAGCAGGCCCGCCACCAGGATCAGGGCGGCGGCACCCCGGAATTTCCGCATCGCGTTCACCCGATCTTCGCGGTGAGGGTGTCGGTCTTGCCGAGATTGTCGACCCAGGTGACCACCAGCGGGTCGCCCTTGGCACCGCCCTCGAAGGCGAACTTGATGTAGGGGTCCTTGGAGACCGCCGGCCCCCAATTGGCCATCAGCACGAGCTTGCCGGCATGCTCGAACCTGACCGTCTCGATATGGTGCGGCGGGATCAGCTTGCCGCTGGAGTCCTTGACGAAGCCGCTGTCCATCGGGTGCTGGATCAGCGCCTGAACCTCGGTGGTCTTGCCGTTCGCCTGGGCGCGGACGCGAATACTGGATGCCATGACGTGTTTTCCTGGTCCGTGCTGTCAGCCGCCGCAGCCGCCAAGCGTGACCTTGACTTCCTTCGACGTGGAATAAAGCTTCCCGCCCGCCTCGACGAGCGCGATGACGTTGCTGGTCTTGGCCATTTTCAGCCGGCAGCCGATTGAGGGCAGCGTGCCGGCGGGCAGGGTGTAGGAGGCGGCGAGGGTCAGCGGGTTGCCCGGCACCAGGATGCTGATCGCCGTCACATCCGCCAGCGAGCTGCTGACCGAAACCGGGACGACCGCGCCGTTCTCGGCGATTTCAGGGACTTCCAGGGTGATCTTGTCGGAGGTGGCAGCCGACTTGCCGTAGAGCGCCTTGATGGCATCGGCCTCGGAGGTCTGCTTGAACGCCTCCTCCGGCCAGCCGGGGGCGGCGGCGCGGGCGGTGCCGACAAAGCCGGCGACGCCGAGCAGGGCCAGCAGGCGCGTGGCGGCGCGGCGCGTGTGGATGGCGGGGGGATGGTGGTCGGCGCGGGGGTGCATGGCGGGCGGTTTCCTGGAAGCTACAGCGTGTAGAGAAAATCGACGATCTGGTCGATTTCGTGCGCGTTCAGAATGAGGTTGCGGCCGAATGGCGGCATGATGGTCTGCGGGTTGCGCGCCTCCTCGTTGGTCAGGATCGCCACGAGGTCGGCGCGGTTCGGGAAGCGTTCCTTGAGGTTGCTCAGTTCCGGCCCGACATTGCTGGGCACGTCGCCGCCGGCCATGGTGTGGCAGGCGAGGCAGTTGCCCTTGGAGCGGTCGAAGGCGAGCACCTCGCCGGGCATCGGCGCCTTCGCGGGCGCGGTCTGCTTCGCGGGAACAGTCTGGGCGGCCACCCGGGCCGGCGCCAGCGCCAACAGGCCGAGCAGTACCGGGGCAGCGCAGGCCGCGGCGAGGAGGATGCGCCTCATTGCGGCAGCGCCGTGTCGAGCGGGCCGGTGGTGCGGGGCGTGAGGTTCTTGCCCTCCGCCGTCTGCGCCACCTTCACATCGGCCGGCGCGCGGCAATTCGTCATGCACGCCGTGTCGTGGGTGTCCGGCCGTGGGTCGGTCCAGATGAAGCCGTCGCGGTTCGGCATTTTCACCATCGGCAGCGTGTTGCGGTCGGCCACGAAATTGTCGTCGACCAGGCCGTTGAAGTTCAGCACATAGGCGGTGATGGCGTAGACCTGCTCCGGCGGCAGCACATGCGGCGACGGGAACGGCATGGCGCGGTTGATATAGTCGAACAGCGTCGTCGCGAACGGCCAGTACGTCTGCACGGTCTGCTCGGGCCGGTCGCCGGTCAACTTACCCTCGCCGGCCAGGCGCGGATACCGCCCCGCCCCTTCGCCGAATGTGCCATGACACGCGGCACAGTTGTTGGCGAAAAGTTCGTCCCCGTCCTTCACCGAGCCGTGGCCGTCCGGCAGCCCCTGCCCGTCCGGGCGCACGGCGATGTCCCATCCGGCGATCTGGGCGGCGGTCGGCGTCGTGCCCAACCCGTATTTCGGCGGCTCCGCGGCGGTGGCGACGCCAAGCGGCAGGCACATGGCGGCGGCGGCGATCAGCCTATGCAAGCTGGACATTGAACACGCTCCCGTCCGGCTTGACCTGCCAGGTCTGGATCGAATTGTTGTTGTAGACGCCATTGCTGCCGCGTACCGCCCGCAACTCGCTGATGGTCGGCTGCACGAAGCCGGTCTCGTCCATCGCGCGCGACTGCAGCAGCGCCGGCCGGCCGTCCCAACGCCATTCCAGGGTGAATTTGGTGAGCGCCTTCGGCAGCACCGGCCCCTGAAGCCGCGCACGCACCCAGTTCACCCCGCCATCCAGGCTCACATCCACTTGCTTGATCTTGCCGAGGCCCGACCATGCCAGGCCGCGGATTTCATACATGCCCGGCCCCTTCACCGGCATTTCCGGGCAGGGGAACGTGATGACCGACTTCGCGTAGATCGGCCAGGTGAAGCCGCGGGCTTTGCCGTCCTTCATGAGTTCGGTGTATTTCGAGGTCTCCTCGCGGGTGAACCAGGGCGCGTCGCCCAGTTGCAGCCGGCGGACCCACTTGATGTTCACATTGCCCTGCCAGCCCGGCACCACCAGGCGCAGCGGGTAGCCCTGTTCCGGCCGCAGCGCCTCGCCGTTCTGGCCGTAGACCACCAGCACGTCGTCCAGGCATTTCTCCAGCGGCAGCGAGCGGGCCATGTGGGCGCCGTCGGCCCCTTCGGCCAGCACCCATTTGGCGGTCGGCTTGATGCCGGCTTCCTGCAGCAGGGTGGACAGCTTCACCCCGGTCCACTCCGCGCAGCTGATCATGCCGTGGGTGAACTGCAGCGAGTTCAGCTGCGGCGCCCGCCATTCCATGCCGCCATTGGCCGGGCATTCGATGAAATGGATGCGCGATTCGCTGGGAAACCGCTTGATATCGTCCATGGTGAACAGCAGCGGCCGGTCCACCATGCCGTGGATCATCAGCCTGTGCTGCGCCGGGTCGACCGTCGGGCGGCCAGCGTGGTAGCGCTCGAAAAACAGCCCGCTCGGGGTGATGATCCCCTGCTGGTACTGCAATGGCGTGAAACTGATCGAGGATTCCGGGCTGGCGGTCAGCCAGGGCACCGTCCGCCGGATCGCATCCGCCTCGAAATGCGACGGGTGGCCATACACACGGTCACCCACACCCGGGCCAAGCGACTGCGACCAGTCGGGATCGGCCGGCGGCGAAGCATCGTCGGCGCGCGCGCGGCCCGATGCTGCAACTGCGAAGGCGGCGGCGCCGGCGCCGAGCCCCGCGCGCAGCATCGACCTGCGGCCCGATGCGGGCAGCACAATACGTGTCCGGTCAGTCGGTGGTGCAGCCATTCGGTCGTTTCGCCCCGGTGAATCTTATATCTGCCACGCCGTTCGGCATGCGCGGTTTCGACTATTGCGTTGCGCCCGCGCCGCTGCGATTAAATTCGATGACAGGCAACCGTTCGGTCGAACCGGCGTAGGGGGAAACGCATGACCACGATCCTCCTGATCGAGGACGACACCGAAACCGCCGCCGAGATCGTCGCCGAACTCACCCGGCGCGGCTTCACCGTCGGCCACGCGCAGGACGGTGTGGAGGGCCTGCAACGCGCGCTGGCCGAACCGTGGGACGCGCTGATCGTCGATCGCCTGCTGCCGGAGATGGACGGGTTGGCCCTGATCCGGGAACTGCGCGGGCGCGGCGTCGCCACCCCTGCCCTGGTGCTCAGCGCGCTCGACCAGGTCACCGACCGCATCACCGGCCTGCGCGCCGGCGGCGACGACTACCTGGTCAAGCCCTTCGCCCTCGGCGAGCTGTCGGCGCGGCTGGAGGCGCTGGTGCGCCGACCGGTGGGCGGCGCGCAGACCACCTTGCATGTCGGGCCGCTACAGCTCGACCTCATCGCCCGCCGGGCCACGCGCGGGGGCCGCAAGCTGGACCTGCTGGCCCGCGAGTTCCAGCTGCTGGAATTCCTGGTGCGGCGCGAGGGCCAGGTGGTCACCCGCCAGATGCTGCTGGAGGAGATTTTCGGCTACCGCTTCGAGGTCCGCAGCAATCTAATCGACGTGCATATGGGCCGCCTGCGCCGCAAGCTGGACATGCCCGGCGAGGCCCCGCTGCTGACGACGATCCGGGGCTTGGGGTTCGCGCTGCATGCGCCCTGCTGAGGCGGCCGCCCCCGCGCGGTCGCTGCCCTGGCGCAGCAGCGGGCTGCGCTGGGGCGCCGGCTTCGCCGCCATCCTTGGCGGCTGCCTGCTGGCGATGTTCGCGCTGATGTACTGGCGCAGCACCGCGCTGCTGTTCGACACCATGGACCGCTCGGTCCTGGAACAGCTTGAACTGCTCGCCGCCCGCCCACCGGACCTGCTGCCCTTCATGATCGAGTCGCGCATGCACCACCAGCCGCGCGTCGTCACCCAGGTCGGGCTGTTCGACCAGGACGGCCGGCATATCGTCGGCGATATCGAGACGATCCCGGCCGGCCTCGTGCTGAACGGCCGGGTGCAGGCGGTGGCGGCCCCCGGCGACGAAGCGGTGCACTGGCGCGCCGCCGGGCGGCGGCTGCCCTCCACGCGGATCCTGGTGGTCGCCCGCGGCGCCGACGAGATCCTGAACGTCCGCCAGGACCTTGTCCGCGGCGCCGCCATCGGCATCGTGCCGGCGATCCTGCTCAGCCTGCTGGGCGGCGCCCTGGTCGGCGTCGCCACCGAGCGGCGGCTGCGGCGCTTCAACGATGTCGCCGCGCGGATCATCGAGGGGCAGTTGCACGAGCGCCTGCCCGTCAACCCCAAGGGCGACGAACTCGACCGGCTCTGCGCCATCGTCAACCGCATGCTCGGGCGGCTGGAGGAGGCGATCGCCGCCCTCAAGGGCGTCGGCGACAACATCGCCCACGACCTGCGCACCCCGCTGACCGCGCTGCGCGCCCGGCTGGAACGCGCGCAGCGGCTGGCGGGCGGGGATGCCGAGCTTGGCTGGGCGATCGGCAAATCCATCGACGATGTCCAACGGGCCCTGTCGATCGTCACCGCGCTGCTGCGGATTTCCGACATCCGCCACATCCACCGCCAATCGGCCTTCGCGCCGCTCGACCTCGGCGAGATCGTGCGCGAGACCGCAGAGAACTACGAGCCGGTGGCCGAGGACAAGGGCGTGCGGCTGCTGGCCTCGGTCGCCGCCCCGCCCGTCATCGTCGTCGGTGACCGCCAGTTGCTGACCGAGGCCCTGGTCAACCTGGTGGACAACGCGGTGAAGTTCACCCCCGCCGGCGGCACCGTCGAACTCCGGCTGGAACGCACCGCGCGCGGCCCGCTGGTCACCGTCTCCGATACCGGCCGCGGCATCGCGCCCGCGGTGCGCGGCGAGGTGTTCAAGCGCTTCTACCGTGAGGATGCCAGCCGCTCGACCCCCGGCAGCGGGCTGGGGCTCAGCCTGGTGGCGGAGGTGATGCGGCTGCACCGCTTCGCCATCGAACTCAGCGACAACAATCCCGGCTGCCGGGTGGAGATGCGCTGCTGGCACGACGGCGACGGCTGCGCCATGGTGGCGGGCGCCCGTGACGGCCGCCCCGCCTGAAGGACCCAAGATGACCGGCATCCCCACCTTCGCCACGCCGCACGGCTTCCTGGGTGTCTCTCGCCGCGATCCGGGGGCGGATTTCGTCGTGGCCGGGGTACCGCTGGACATCGGCACCACCAACCGCGCCGGCGCCCGCTTCGGCCCGCACGCCATCCGCCATGCCAGCCGCATGCTGGTGGACGGCGACCACCCCACCGCCTGGATCGAGCCGGCGGCGCTGTCGCTGGCCGATATCGGCGAGTTCGAGATCGCGCTGGGCGACCTGCCGGCCAGCCTGGCGCTGATCGAGCAGCAGGCCGCCGGCATCGGCCACCTGCTGGCGCTGGGCGGCGAGCACGGCATCACCCTGCCGCTGCTGCGCGCCCTGGCGAGGCGGCGGGGGCCGGTCGGGCTGGTGCATTTCGACGCGCATGTGGACACCTGGGCCGATAATTTCGGCCAGCCGCTCGGCCACGGCTCGGTGTTCTTCCACGCCATCAACGAGGGGCTGGTGGACCCGCGCCGGATGATCCAGATCGGCATCCGCTCGCCGGTGCAGCGCGCGGTGTGGGAGTGGACGCTGGCGCAGGGGGTCACCATCCTCACCGCGCAGGACGTACACGCCGCCGGGCCCGAGGCCGTGGCCGCGCGGGTGCGCGACGTGGCGGGCGATGCCGCCTGCTACCTCAGCTTCGATATCGACGCGCTGGACCCGGCCTTCGCACCCGGCACCGGCACGCCGGAAATCGGCGGCCTCGCCACCTGGCAGGCGCAGGCTATCCTGCGCCGGCTCCAGGGCCTGGCCTTCGCCGGCATGGACGTGGTGGAGGTGGCGCCGGCATACGACATGGCGGAAATCACCGCGCTAGCCGCGGCCACCATCGCCTGGGAATACCTCGCCCTGGTCGGCGCGCCGGGCATGTCCGCGAGGTAGGCCAGAGGGGCCGAGAACGCAGTACTCTCCCGCCCCCAAGCCGCTACAACCCGCGCCCGCCCTTCCGATATGGGGCGCTGCCTGACGCAAACCGCACGTGCCGCGAGCCCTCCGCCATCCCGGCCTGGGCACAGCAACGACGTAACGCGTTCTTTTCGGTCGAGCCGGCCAGCAATGGGCCGGCGCAGTCTGGAGAACGGCTATGTTTGATGTTGCTCGCGTGGCCCCGTCGAGACCGCGCATCACCTGAAATCGCGGCGAATGCCGGCCCGCAAGGCCGTCTCCGCCGGTTTCCGCCCATCCGCCCGCCCGCGCATTGCACGGACGACCGGATGGCTGCCCCCAGATGCCCCGAGGGTTGCCCGATGCGCCACGACCGTTTCCGCTCCGCCGTCTCGCCGCTGCGCCGCGACCTCGCGGCCCAGCCTGCCGTGCTGCCCCCCGCCACCCTCCCGAGCGTGGACAGCCTGATCGCGGCGCTGCGGCCGGAGGAGCCGGTGCATTGCCTGCGCCCGGCGGTGATCGCCGAGGCCGCCGCCGGCTTCGTCGCCAGCTTCCCGGGCGACGTGCTGTACGCCGTGAAGTGCAACCCGGAGCCGGCGGTGCTGCGCGCCGTCTGGGCCGGCGGCGTGCGGCATTTCGACTGCGCCTCCACCGCCGAGGTCACCCTGGTGCGGCAGATGTTCCCCGACGCGGCGATCCATTTCATGCACCCGGTGAAGGCGCGTGCCGCCATCCGTGCGGCCTACGCCACCCAGGGCGTGCGCGACTTCGTGCTGGACAGCGCCGACGAGCTGGCGAAAATCCTGCAGGAGACCGGCGCGCCGGACGATCTGGGGCTGTTCGTGCGCCTCGCGCTGCCGCCGGGCGGCGCGGTGTATGACCTGTCGGGCAAGTTCGGCGCGGCGCCGGAGCAGGCGGCCGAGCTGCTGCGCGCGGTGCGACCGCATGCGGCGCGCGTCGGCCTGTGCTTCCATGTCGGCTCGCAATGCATGGACCCCGCCGCTTGGACCCGGGCGCTGGCGCTTGCCGGCACGGTGATCGCGCAGGCGGGCGTGGTGGTGGAGGTGATCGATGTCGGCGGCGGCTTCCCGGTGCGCTACCCGGACCTGACCCCGCCGCCGCTGGCCGATTTCATGACCGCCATCGCCACCGGGTTCGCCGCCCTGAACCTGCCCGGCACCAGGATGTGGGCCGAGCCGGGCCGTGCCCTGGTGGCCGCCGGCGGCTCCGTGGTCGTGCAGGTGCAGTTGCGCCGCGGCGACGCGCTGTACCTCAACGACGGCGTCTACGGCAGCCTGTCCGACGCTGGCGCGCCCGGCTTCCGCTTCCCGGCCCGCCCGCTGCGTCGCGGCGACGCCCCGCTGGCGGAGTTCACCCTGTTCGGCCCCACCTGCGACAGCGTGGACCGGCTGCGCCACACGCTCGCCCTGCCGGCGGACATCGCCGAGGGCGACTGGATCGAGATCGGCCAGCTCGGGGCCTACGGCGCCTGCCTGCGCACCGCCTTCAACGGCTTCGACCGCGCCCGCATCGCCGAAGTACGCGACCGGCCCCTGCTGGAAACCACGACCCGCCTAGCCCATGTCGCATGACGAACGAATGACGTTTTTTTGCTTCTTTTTGTTCACAAAGAGAAGGCAGTTCTTTTTTGAAAAAAAGAACCAAAAAACTTTTGTTCGTTTGGCTTGGTAACCTGGATGGCCAGTGCCGGGGCGTTTGATGCCATAGTGCTTGGTGCCGGCGCCGCCGGGCTAATGTGCGCCATCGCCGCCGGCCGGCACGGCCGGCGGGTGTTGGTGCTGGACCACAACCGCCAGCCGGGCGCCAAGATCCTGATCTCCGGCGGCGGCCGCTGCAACTTCACCAACCTCGGTACCGGGCCAGGGCGCTTCTTCTCGGTCAACCCGCATTTCGCCAAATCCGCCCTGGCCCGCTACACGCCGCAGGACTTCATCGCCCTGGTAGGTCGGCACGGCATCGCCTGGCACGAAAAGACGCTGGGGCAGTTGTTCTGCGACGGCTCGGCGCGTGCCATCGTGGCGATGCTGCTGGCCGAATGCGCAGCCGCGGGCGTGGACATCCGCACCGGCCACCGCATCACCGGGGTCAGCCGCGCCTACGGCTTCCGCGTCGAGACCGACCATGGCGCCTTCGCCGCCCCGGCGCTGGTGCTGGCCACCGGCGGGCTCTCGATCCCGAAAATGGGCGCCACCGGCCTCGCCCACGACCTCGCCGCCCGCTTCGGCCTTGGCCTGGTGGCGCCGCGCCCCGGCCTGGTGCCGCTGACCTTCGCGGGCGACGACCTGGCTCTGATGCAGCCGCTCAGCGGCGTGGCGCTGGAAGCGGTGGCCGCCTGCGGCCGCACCCGTTTCCGCGAAGCCATGCTGTTCACCCATCGAGGCCTCTCCGGCCCGGCGATCCTGCAGATATCCTCGGTCTGGCGCGAGGGCGAGGCGATCACGCTGGACCTGCTGCCCGACGCCGACGCGCTCGCCGTGCTGCTGGCGCGCAAGCAGGCGCGGCCGAATGCGGAGCTGAAAACCATCCTCGCCGAATTGCTGCCGCAGCGCCTCGCCCAGGCGCTCGCCGAAGCCCGCTTCACCAGTGCCCCGATGTCGCGCCTGCGCGACCGTGATCTGGCGGCGGTGGCGGCGATGCTGAAAGGCTGGCGGCTGCTGCCGGCGGGCAGCGAGGGCTATGCCAAGGCCGAGGTCACCCTGGGCGGCGTGGACACCGCCGCCCTCTCCTCGCAGACGATGGAGGCCCGCGCGGTACCCGGCCTGTTCGTGATCGGCGAGGCGGTGGACGTGACCGGCTGGCTCGGGGGCTATAATTTCCAATGGGCCTGGGCCAGCGGCTGGGCCGCCGGGCAGGCGCTGTCGCGCGCTACCCTCGCCGCGCCCGCTCCCGCAGCAGGATGAACAGCCCGGCGCCGACGATGATCGCAGCCCCCGCCAGGGTGGCGCCGGCCGGCACCTCGCCGAACGCCGCGTAGCCCAGCAGCACCGCCCAGACGATGCTGGCATACTGGAACGGCGCCACCACCGAGGCCGGCGCCAGTTGCAGCCCGCGATTGACGCAGAGATAGGCGATCATCGACACCGCGCCGACCAGCACCATCAGCGCCCCTTCGCCCAACGTCGGGCGCACCCAGCCGAGCGGCAGGGTGCACAGTGAGAACACCAGCAGGGCCAGCACCTGAGAGGCCACCAGCAACGTGTTCGGCGTGCCGCGCAGCCGCCGCGTCACCACCAGCGAGATGGCGTAGAGCAGGCTGCCGGCCACCGCCACCAGCGCGTGCACCGACAGCGTGCCGCCCACCCCGGCCTCGGGCCGCAACGCCACGATCACGCCCGCGAACCCCGTTAGCACCGCCGCCCAGCGCCGCCAGCCCACCTGCTCGCGCAGGAACAGCGCCGACAGCGCCACCGTGTAGATCGGCGCCGCCAGATAGATCGTCGAGGTGTCTGCAAGCTGCATCGCCGACAGCGCCCAGTAGTAGCAGCCGACCTCGATCCCCGAGCACGCCATGCGCAGCGCATGCAGCCCCGGCCGGCCGCCGGCGCGCAGCGCCGCCACCTCGCGCGGGCCGATGAAGGCGGCCAGCATCAGCAGCGCCGTCAGGCTGCGCACAAACAGCATCTCGCCCACCGGGTAGGTGGCGACCAGGTGCTTGGCCAGCGCGTTGCAGCCGGAGAACAGGAACACCCCCAGCACGGTCATGAAGATGCCCGGCAGGTTTCCGGCGGCCTGCGGCAGCGCCGGGGCTGCGAATTGGCGGAGGTGCAAGGACACGGCCGTCGGCTCCCACCCCCGCCACCGCGGGGTTGCGCGAGTCTCGCAGCCGCGCGGCGTGTCGGCAAGCGGGGACGTGGCAATTCCCCGCGCGCGCTGTAGGCTCGGGCAAAACAAACCGTCCGGGAGCACCGTCATGCGCATTGCCAGGATCGAGGATCTGCACTGCGACGCCGGCTGGCGCCATTTCTCTTTCCTGAAGGTCACCGCCGACAGCGGCCTGGTTGGCTGGGCCGAATACCAGGAGCGGTTCGGCACCACCGGCCTCACCGGCACCATCCACGGCCTGGGCGAGTTGCTGATCGGCCAGGACCCACGCCCGGTGGAAAAGATCACCGCCTACCTGCACGGCGTCATCCGCCAGGTGCCCGGCGGCATCGCCCAGCAGGCGGTCGCCACCATCGAGAACGCGCTGGTGGACCTCAAGGCCCGCGCCCTCGGTATCCCAGTCTACGAACTGCTCGGCGGCCCGGTGCGCACGGCCATCCCGCTCTACTGGTCGCATTGCGGCTACGCGCGGGTGCGCTGGCCGGAGCAGGTGAAGGGCTGGGCCGGCGTGGAGCCCATCCGCAGCCGCGCCGACCTCGTGCGCCACGCCCGCGAGGTGGCCGATGCCGGCTTCCGCGGCCTCAAGACCAACCCGATGCGCTTCGACGGCCCGCTCCCCTACGTCCATATGCCCGGCTTCAACGGCTCGCCCGGCCATCCGGAACTGAACATCAGCCGCGAGATCCTCGACGCCGTCACCGACCAGATGGCCGCCTTCCGCGAGGGCGCCGGTCGGGCGATGAACCTGCACCTGGACCTGAACTTCAACTACAAGACCGAGGGCTATATCCGCCTCGCCCAGGCGCTGGAACCGTTCGACCTCACCTGGCTGGAGATCGACAGCCTGGACCCGGCCGCCCTGGCCACCATCCGGGCAAGCGCGCGCGTGCCGATCGCGTCCTGCGAATCGCTGTTCCACCGCCGCCAGTTCCGCCCCTTCCTGGAGGCGCAGGCGGTGGACGTGGCGATCATCGACGTGGCCTGGAACGGCATCCTCGAATCGATGAAGATCGCCGCCCTGGCCGACACCTACGAGGTGAACGTCGCCCCGCACAACTTCAACGGCCACCTCGGCACACTGATGAGCGCTCATTTCTGCGCCGCCGTGCCGAATTTCCGGGTGATGGAGATCGACATCGAGGACGTGCCCTGGAAGGACGACACCGTCACCGTCCCCCCGCGCGTGGAAGCCGGCGAATTGCTGATCCCCACCGGCATCGGCTGGGGCGCGGAGGTGAACGAGGCGGTGCTGGCCGCCCACCCCGTGCGGGGGCGCGAGGCGGGCGCGCGCTAATCCCTCTGCCTAATGCCCCGCGTTCTCCCCGGAGAAGTCCGGCGCCTCCAGCCCGGACGCCTCAAGCTGCGCCACCAGCGCCGCCTTCAGCCGCTCCAGCCCGGCCGTGCTCGATGCCTCGGCACGCGCCACCAGCACCGCCTGGGTGTTGGAGGCGCGCAGCAGCCACCAGCCATCGGCCGTCTGCACCCGCACACCGTCGATGTTCGACAGCGTCGCCCCGGCCGCCTTCAGCCGCGCCGCGACCTCCCCGATCACCGCGAACTTGCGCCGGTCGTCGCAGTTGAAGCGCAACTCAGGCGTGTTGACCACCTGCGGCAGCGCGGCGCGCACCGCCGACAGCCGGCCGGGCATGCGCGCCACGATGCCCAGCAGCCGCACCGCGGCATACAGCGCGTCATCGAAGCCATACCAGCGGTCCTTGAAGAACACATGCCCGCTCATTTCCCCTGCCAGCGGGCTGCCGGTCTCGGCCATGCGGGCCTTGATCAGGCTATGGCCGGTCTTCCACATCTCCGGCTTGCCGCCGGCGCGGGCGACCTCGTCGAACAGCACCTGGCTCGCCTTCACGTCGGCGATGATGGTGGCGCCCGGATGGGTGCGCAGCACGTCGCGCGCCAGCACCACCAGCAGCTGGTCGCCGAACATCATGGCGCCCTGGTCGTCCACCACGCCGATCCGGTCGGCGTCGCCGTCGAAGGCGATGCCCAGGTCGGCCCCCTGCGCCAACACCGCGGCGGCCAGCGCCTCCACGTTGCGGGCCACCGTCGGGTCCGGATGGTGGTTGGGGAAGCGGCCGTCGATCTCGGGATACAGCACGGTATGCTCGCCGGGCAGCAGCTTCACCAGCCGCTGCAACGCCTCGCCGGCCGCGCCATTGCCGTTGTCCCACACCACCTTCAGCGCCCGGTCGCCGCCATCCCAGTCGTGCGCCACGCGGGCGACGTACTCGTCCATGACGTCGATCAGCCGCTCGCTGCCCGCCGCCTCGGCCACAACGTCGCCGGCCTCCGCCATGCGGCCGATCTCGGTGATCTGCGGGCCGAAGAACGGGCGGCCAGCCAGCATCATCTTGAAGCCGTTATAGTCTGGCGGGTTGTGGCTGCCGGTCAGCATCACCGCGCCGCCGCACTCGCGCACCGTGGCGGCGTAGTACAGCATCGGCGTCGGCCCCAGCCCTACCCGCAGCACGTCGATGCCGCTAGCCTTCAGCCCGGCCACCAGCGCCACCTCCAGCGCCGGTGAGGACAGCCGGCCGTCATAGCCCACCGCCACCGTCGGCAGCCCCTGCCCCGCCGCCGCCGCCCGCGCCACCACGCTGCCGAAGCAGCGGCCGATCGCGTAGGCATCCGTCTCGTGCAGGGTTTTTCCGACGATGCCGCGAATGTCGTATTCGCGCAGGGTGGTGGGATCGAAATGATGCTGGAAGACCATGTTCTGCTCGCTCGATACTCAATGAGGGAAGGAAGTCTTCTTTTTGTGAACAAAAAGAAGCAAAAAACTTCATCCGTTGGGGAGCCTGGCGCGTCGCTGATTAAACGGGCAAAGTTCTTTGGTTCTTTTTTTCAAAAATGAACCGCTCCCCTTAACCTTGCGCTCCAAACAGCTCCTTGCAGTACCCCTGCAGGAAGGTCCGCACCGCCGGCCCCATATCCGCCCGCTTCAGCGCGAAGGCGATCTGCGCCTCCAGAAAGCCGATCTTGTCGCCGCAATCGAACCGCTTGCCTTCGTAGCGCAGACCATGGAACGGCACCTGGCCGATCAGCTTGGCCATCGCGTCGGTCAGTTGCACCTCATTGCCCGCCCCGCGCTCCATGCGCGACAGATAGGTCATCACCTCCGGGCGCAGCACATAGCGGCCGATGATCGACAGGTCGGAGGGCGCATCCTCCGGCTTCGGCTTCTCCACCAGGCCGCGCACCTCCACCAGCTTGCCGTCATCGGCGCCGATATCCAGGATGCCATAGCGGTTGGTCTGCGCATGCGGCACCTCGGTCACCGCCACCACGCAGCCGCCGGTCTGGTAATAGGCGTTGGCCAGTTGCAGCGTGCAGGGGGTCTCCGACAGCACCAGGTCGTCGGGCAGCAGGATAGCGAACGGGTCGTCGCCGACGAAGGCGCGGGCGCACCAGATGGCATGGCCCAGCCCCAGCGGCTCCTGCTGGCGCACCGTCACCACCGCGCCGGGGGGCAGCTGCGAATCCCGCAGGGCGCGCAACTCGGCCATCTTGCCGCGCTCGCGCAGCACCGCCTCCAGTTCGAAGGCGATGTCGAAATGCTCCACGATGGCGGTCTTGCCGCGCCCGGTGACGAAGCAGAACTGCTCGATGCCGGCGGCGCGCGCCTCCTCGACGGCGTACTGGATCAGCGGTTTGTCAACGACGGGCAGCATCTCCTTGGCCATCGCCTTGGTGGCCGGCAGGAAGCGGGTGCCCAGGCCGGCAACGGGCAGCACGGCCTTGCGCAGCGGTTTGATCACGACGGACGGTCTCCTTGGCAAGCTGCTCGGACGGCAACGTTACGGCTTTGACCATGGGCATGCGGCCAGATCATGGCAGGCGCGTTAGGTCGCATGGCGTGGCAGCGTCGCGCAAGGCGGGGGCAGGAAAAGCCAGATCACAATGAGGCGGAGAGGCGCCGATGCGCCCCGTCCTTCCTTCTCCCGCCTCCATTTGCCGCTCCTACCCCAGCAGCACATCCCGTGCCTGGTTGATCCGCGCCGCCAGCCAGTCCGAGCCGCCAGCGTCCGGGTGGCTGGCGCGCATCAGGCGGTGGTGGGCGGCGCGGATATCGGCCGCACTCGCGCCGGGTTTCAGCCCCAGCACCTCCAGCGCCTCAGCCCGGCTCATGCCGGTGGAGGGCCGGGCGCGGTCGGCACCGGGCCGGCGGTGCCACTGGCTGCCGCCAGGGGGGGGCGGCGCCGCGCCGCGCTTGCCTTCGGCCACCCAGCTCCACACCATTGGCCCCAGCAGCACCAGGGCCGAGATCGCCAGCGGGCCGCGCCCGGTCAGGAACAGCATCACCGCCAGCAGCAGCCCGCCGATCGCCGCCGTCCAGATGCCGAACTGCTTGATGCTGGCAACCTGCGCCCGGCTGAACATGCCGAGCGAGAACATCAGCACCACCAGCGACGCGAACCCGAGCAAAAGAAAAATCACAGCCCCACCGCGCCCCCCGCACGCGCGTCACGCAAACGCCAAACGAATAGAAGTTTTTTGGTTCTTTTTTCCAAAAAAGAACTCGCTTCCTGCGCTCTCATTCGCGCTTCGCCCGCATCGCCTGCACTTCCCCGGCGGCGATGGCGCTCACGTTCACGATGCCACGCGCGGTCACGCTGGGCACCACCACGTGGATGGGCTTGGACATGCCGAGCATGATCGGCCCCACCGGCTGCGCATCGGCCGCCGCCTTCAACAGGTTGTAGGCGATATTGGCCGCGTCCAGCCCCGGCATCACCAGCAGGTTGGCGGTGCCGGTCAGCCGGCTGTCCGGCACCGCGCGGTTGCGGATGCTCTCGATCAGCGCCGCGTCGGCGTGCATCTCCCCGTCGATCTCCAGTTCCGGCGCGCGGGCGCGGACCAGCCCCAGCGCCGCGCGCATCTTGCGCGCCGAGGGAGAGTTGGAGGCGCCGAAGCTGGAATGCGACAGCAGCGCCGCCTTCGGCACGATGCCGAAGCCGCGCACCGCCTCGGCGGCCAGCACCGTCATCTCCGCCACCTGCTCGGCGGTGGGGTCCACATTCATGTAGGTGTCGCAGATGAACAGCGCGCCCGCCGGCAGGATCAGGCAGGACAGCGCATAGATGCGCGACACCTCCGGCCGCTTGGGGATGATCGGGATGACATACAGCATGTGCCGCCACCAGTCGCCCGAACCGCCGCAGATCGCCGCATCCGCCTGGCCGGCATGCAGCAGCATGGCGGCGGCCACGGTGGCGCGGTTGCGCAGCCGGCGCGCGGCGGCATCCGGCGGCGCGCCGCGGCGGCCGACCAGGCGCTGGTATTCCCCGGCCAGCGACGCGAACACCGCCTCGTCCACCGCCGGGTCCAGCACCCGCACGCTCTGTTCCAGGTCCATCCGCAGGCCCATGTCGCGCACCCGCTGGGCGATCACGGCGCGGCGGCCGATCAGGATCGGCTCGGCCATACGGTCGTCCAGCAGCGTCTGCACCGCGCGCAGCACCCGCTCATCCTCGCCCTCGGCATAGACGATGCGGGTGGCGGTTTTCTTGGCGACCTCGAACACCGGCCGCATCAGTTGGCCGGAGCGGAACACGAAGCGTTCCAGTTCAAGGCGGTAGGCATCGAAATCACCGATCGGCCGGCGCGCCACGCCGCTCTCCATGGCGGCCCGCGCGACCGCCGGGGCGATCTGCAGGATGAGCCTCGGGTCGAACGGCTTGGGGATGATGTAATCGGCCCCGAATACCGGCGCGGCCCCGCCATAGGCGGCGGCGACCACCTCGCTCGCCTCCACCCGGGCCAGCTCGGCGATCGCCTCCACCGCGGCCAGCTTCATCGCCTCGTTGATCGTGATGGCGCCGCAATCCAGCGCACCGCGGAAGATGAACGGGAAACACAGGACGTTGTTGACCTGGTTGGGGTAGTCGCTGCGCCCGGTGGCCATGATGGCGTCCGGCCGCACCTGGCGCACCGCCTCGGGCAGGATTTCCGGCTCCGGATTGGCCAGGGCGAGGATGATCGGGTTGGGCGCGAACTTGCCCAGCCACTCCGCCTTCAGCACACGCGGCGCGGACAGGCCCATGAAGATGTCGGCCCCCTCCAGCACGTCCGGCAAGGTGCGCGCATCGGTCTCGCGGGCGTAGCGCAGCATGCGGGGTTCCAGCCCCTCGCGGCCCGCATGGACCACGCCCTTGATGTCGGTCAGCGTCACGTTCTCGATGCGCAGGCCCATAGCCACCAGCAGGTCCACGCAGGCGGTGGCCGCCGCCCCGGCGCCCGAGGTCACCAGTTTCACGTCGGCAAGCTGCTTGCCCTGCAACACCAGCGCGTTGCGCACGGCGGCGGCCACCGTGATGGCGGTGCCGTGCTGGTCGTCGTGGAACACCGGGATGGCCATCCTGGCGCGCAGCTTCTCCTCGATGGCGAAGCACTCGGGGGCCTTGATATCCTCCAGGTTGATGGCGCCGAAGGTGGGTTCCAGGGCGGCCACCACCTCCACGAAGCGGTCGGGGTCCTGCTCATCCACCTCGATGTCGAACACGTCGATGCCGGCGAATTTCTTGAACAGGACGGCCTTGCCCTCCATCACCGGCTTGCCGGCCAGTGCCCCGATATTGCCCAGGCCGAGCACGGCGGTGCCGTTGGAGATCACCCCCACCAGGTTGGCACGCGCGGTGTAGAGCCAGGCATTGTCGGGGTTGGCGGAGATTTCCTCGCAGGCGGCGGCGACGCCGGGGGAATAGGCCAGGGCCAGGTCGCGCTGGCTGGCCATGCGCTTGGTCGCCTCGATCGCCAGCTTCCCCGGCCGGGGCAGCCGGTGATAGTCCAGGGCCGCCTTTCGGAAGTCGTCATCCATCGCCATGTCCGTCCCGTCGCTTCAGGTGGGGTGCAGGATCGGCGCGAAGGCCGGCGCATGCAACTGCCGGAGGAAGAAGGTTAGCCACACGGCCAATGGCGCAGCGATCGCCCACCCCGGGCGCGGTCTGGCGCGGCGCGGCCAAACCGCTACAGTCACGCCAACAGCGCGGCGCCACGACCGGACGGCGCCACAATAACGGGAGGAAATGCGCGATGTTCACCGTCAGACCGAACGACGCCATCCTGGGTGCCACCATCGAGGGGTTCGACGCGGCACGCCCGATGACCGACGCGGTGTTCGGCCACCTCCTGGCCGCCCTCGGCCGCCACGGCGTGCTGCGCTTCCCCGACCAGGAGCTGGATGCGCGACAGCTCAAGGACTTCTCCGAGCGCTTCGGCGACATCCAGGCCGGCATCGGCGAACGCCGCCGCGCCGACGTGCCGGAGGTGGGCGTGCTGTCCAACGTGAAGGAAGGCGGCGAGTATATCGGCCTGCCCGACGCCGGGCAGGACTGGCACACCGACATGTCCTACCGCGACGTGGTCGGCTTCGTGAACGTGCTGTACGGCGTGAAGGTGCCGGTGCGCAACGGCCGGGCGCTGGGCGGCACCGAGTTCGCCAACATGCACGCCGCCTACGAGGGCCTGCCGGAGGAGATCAGGTCGCGGCTCGCCAATGCCACCGCGACGCATGATTTCGACAAGTTCTGGTCGATGATGGTCGCCCGCCCCGGCAGCACCCGCAAGCCGATGACGCCCGAGCAGCGCGCCAAGCGCCCGCCGGCCATCCATCCGCTGTTCCTGACCCATCCGCTCACCGGCCGGAAGGTGCTCTACGCCAACCCCGGCTACACCATGCGCATCAACGAATTGCCGCCCGACGAGAGCGCCCGGATGCTGGATATCCTGTTCGCCCACCAGTTGCAGCCGCAATACCGCTACCTGCACACTTGGCGGGTGAAGGACCTGCTGGTATGGGACCATATCGGCACCATCCACCAGGCCATCGCCGACTACCTGCCGCATGAGGAGCGGCTGATGCTGCGCTGCCAGGTGATGGCGACCAGGCTGTTCACGCCCGAATTCCTCCGCCCCATGCACGCCGTGGCGGCCTGAGCCATGCGCTGGGTCCATTTCACCGCCGCCGGCCACACCGCCTACGGCATCATCGAGGGCGACCGCATCGCCGAGACGCGCGGCGACATGTTCGGCGTGTGGGAGCGCACCGGCCGGGTCCACGCCCTGGCCGACGTGAAGATCGAGGTGCCGCTGATCCCGCGCACCTTCTACTGCGCCGGCCTGAACTACGTGCAGCACCTCACCGAGGCGGCCAACAAGCGCGGCGAGGTGCCCAACATCCCCGAGCGCCCCGAAATCGGCTACCGCGCCCAGAACGCGCTGATCGCCCACGACGAGAACGTGGTCATCCCCAGGGACGCCACCGAGAAGGTGCATTACGAAGGCGAGCTGGTGGTGGTGATCGGAAAGACGGCGAAAAACCTCACCGAGGCGAACGCGCTGGACTGCGTGTTCGGCTACACCATCGGCAACGATGTCAGCGAGCGCACCTGGCAGAAGAACGACCGCACCTTCTACCGCTCAAAGAACACCGACACCTTCAAGCCGATGGGCCCCTGGATCGAGACGGAGGTGAAGCTCGACTCGCTGCACACCAATGTCCGCCTGAACGGCGAAATCCGCACCAGCTTCCCCACCAACCACATGCTGTTCTCGATCGCCCGCTTCCTGGCCGCGACCAGCCGGTACTGCACCTTCCACCCCGGCGACGTGATGTGGATGGGCACCGACGGCACCTCGCCGGACGTGAAGCCGGGCGACGTGGTGGAGGTGGAGATCACCGGCATCGGCACGCTGCGCAACCGCTTCGTCAAGGAAGCCTAGGCGTTAATACCTCGCACGAAAGACCCGTCATGGCGGCACCCTACGAGACGCACCGGCAGCAGCTTGAGCTCATCCTGCGGGCCTGGGGCATGCCCCCGGTCAACGCCGCGATCACGGCCGAGATCATGTCCTACGCCGACCTGCACGGCATCGACAGCCACGGCATCTCGATGATCCCGAGCTACGACGAACGCCGCCGCGCCGGCAAGATCAGCATGACCGCCGAGCCGAAGATCGTGCACGACCGGCTGGTGGCCGCCCTGGTGGATGGCGGCGGCGGGCTGGGCCACCTCAACTCCCATGTCGCCATGAACCTGGCCGTCAGCAAGGCGCGCACCCTGGGCGTGGGCATCGTCGGCGTGCGCAACTCCGCGCATTTCGGCGCCTGCGGCTACTACGCGAGGCTGGCCGCCGATGCCGGGTTCATCGGCATGGTCACCACCTCCGCCGCCGGCATCCAGGTGGCGCCTACCGGCGGGGCGGAGGCCAGATACGGCACCGACCCGATCGCCTTCGCCGCCCCGGGGCGCGACGGCGAGCCGTTCCTGCTGGACATGGCCACCACCACGGTGGCCGCCGGGCGCATCCGCAACAAGGCCAACGAGGGCCTGCCGACCCCGCCCGGCTGGGTGGTCACCAAGGACGGCGCCCCCAGCACCGACCCGCTGGAGGCCAGCCAGAAGGGCGGCTTCCTCACCCCGCTCGGCGGCACCGCGGATGGCAGCAGCCACAAGGGCTACGGGCTGGCGGCGATGGTCAACATCCTGTCCTCGGCGCTGTCCGGCGCCACCATGGTGACCGACCCGGCGCATACCAAGGCGCCCGGCACCATGGGCATCGGGCATTTCTTCATGGCCATCGACCCGGGCCTGTTCCGCGACCCCGCCGAATTCCGCGCCGAAGTGGCCGCCTTCTGCGACTCGCTGCGCGCCACACGGCCGAGCGACCCCGCCAGGCCGGTGATGGTCGCCGGCGACCCCGAACGCCGCAACGCCGCCCTGCGCCGGCAATCCGGCATCCCGGTCGGCCCCGGCCTGCTGGCCAAGGTCAAGGCAGTGGCCGAAGCGGCGGGCGCGCCCTGGCTACTCGGGTAGCGCATGCCCAGGCGCATCGATCCGAGCTGGCTCGTCCTCGCCAGCATCGAGAATGGCGAGGCGAACCGCTGCGTCGACCTGTTCCGCCGGCCCGACGGCAGCTTCGGCTTCGAGGAATTCCGCCGCGACCCCGAGGATGCCGGGGCCTGGACCCCGGTCGCCTATTTCTCCGGCGCCGCCTATGCCACGCAGGACCTAGCGCTGACGGCGGCACGCGGAGCGGTGGGATGGCTGGAGTGAAGGAGGTCTTCTTTTTGTGAACAAAAAGAAGCAGAAAAACTTTATTCGCTGAAGTCCCGCCGGCAAACCCGACTCCCGAGGATGAAAGTTTTTTGGTTCTCTTTTTCAAAAAAGAACCGCTTCCTTCCCCTCTCTACAACATAGCCAACGGCTGCTTGCGCCGCGGCGGCGGGAAGGCGGTGTCGATCGCCGCGAGATCTTCCGCGGTCAGCACGATATCGGCCGCCCGCGCGTTTTCGCGCACGTGCCCGGCGCTGCCGGCCTTGGGGATGCTGATCACGTCCGGGCGGCGCAGGCTCCAGGCGATGGCGATCTGGGCCGGGGTCGCGGCGTGGCGGGCGGCGGCGGCGACCAGGGCGGGGTTGCGCAGCAGCCGCCCGCCCAGCCCCACCGGCGAATAGGCCATGGCGGGGATGCCGCGCGCCGCCTGCCAGGGCAGCAGGTCGAACTCGATGCCGCGATGGTCCGGGTTGTAGAGCACCTGGTTGGCCGCGCAGGCATCGCCACCCGGCACGCCGAGCAGCTCCTCCATGTCGTCGGTATCAAGGTTGGACACGCCCCAGTGCCGCAGCTTGCCCTCCCGCCGCAGGTGCTCGAACACGGCGACGGTCTCGGCGAGCGGCACACTACCCCGCCAATGCAGCAAATAGAGGTCAATCCGGTCGGTTTTCAGCCGTTTCAGGCTGCTTTCGCAGGCCAAAACGGCAGCTTTTTTGCCCGCGTTGTGGGGGTAGACCTTCGAGACCAGGAACACCCGGTCGCGCTGGCCGGCGATCGCCTCGGCCACCACCTGCTCGGCGGCGCCGTCGCCGTACATCTCGGCGGTGTCGATCAGGGTCATGCCCAGGTCGATGCCCAGGCGGAGGCAGGCGGCCTCCTCGGCGGCGCTGCGCTGGCCCTCGCCCATGCGCCAGGTGCCCTGCCCCAGCGCGGGCACCTGGGTGCCGTTGGGCAGGCGCACCGTGCGCATGCTCAGCCCCGGCGCTGTTCGGCCAGCCGTAGCAGACGCAGGAAATTGCCGCCCCACATCAGGGCGATCTCGTGCGCGCCGTAGCCGCGGGCCAGCAATTCGGCGGTGATGTTGCCGCTCTCGGAGGCGTCGCGCCAGCCGACGAAGCCGCCGCCACCATCGAAATCGCTTGAAATTCCAACATGTTCCACGCCCATGCGGCGCACGGCGTAATCCACATGGTCGCAGTAGTCGGCAACCGTCACGGTATCGGCCTTGCCGCCGGTTTTGAGGAAGCCCGGCACCGCCGTCACCTGCACCACGCCGCCCACGGCGCGCAGCGTGTCGAGCTGCTCGTCGTCCAGGTTGCGCGCGTTGTCGCACAGCGCCTTGATGCAGGAATGGGTGGACAGCACCGGCGTGCGCGACAGCCCGGCGGCCTGCATCATCGTCTTTTTCGAGGTGTGGGCGATATCGACCAGCATGCCCAGCCGGTTCAGCTCGGCCACCACGTCGCGGCCGAGCGGCGACAGGCCGCCATGCTCCTCCTCCGGGTCGCCCAGTTCCTTGCGCGGGTTGGAGGAATCGCCCAGCGCGTTGTGGCCGAAATGGGTGAGGGTGAGGTAGCGAGCGCCGAGGTCGTAGAGCGGCTTGAGGTTGGCCACCTCGCCGCCCAGCGCCTGGCCGTTCTCCACGCAGGGGACGACGATGGTCACCCCGTCGCGATGCGCCTGCTCGATCTCGTCGGCGCTGGTGCAGACGCGCGCCCCCTGGTTGGTCTGCCCCATGTCGTTGATGGCCCGCAGCATGGCCCGCCCACGCTCCACCGCCGCCTGGTATGCCTCCGGCGTGCGGGCGCCCTGGCCGACATAGGCGGCGAAGCAGCCGCCGGCCATGTGGCCGCGCTTCATCTTCGGCAGATCGACGTTGCGCGTCGTCTCCTCGAAGAAGCTCGGCCCTTCCGGGAAGGGGATGTCGATATGGGTGTCGAGGGTGAGCAGGCTGCGGTGCAGCGTCTGTGCGTCGGTCATGGCGGGAGGCTCGAACCTGGCTTGGGAAACGTCAAGTGGGGGAGGAGAAAGGAAGGTCTTCTTTTTGTGAACAAAAAGAAGCAAAAAAACGTTGTCCGCTGGAGACCCGGCCCATACCGGGCGACTCCAGCGGATAAAAGTTTTTTGGTTCTTTTTTCCAAAAAAGAACCGCTTCCTTCTTCAGAAGCCCACCCGATCCCCACCCTTCAGCTTGAGGATCTCCCGCGCCTCGGCCGGCGTGGCGATCTCCAGGCTGAGGTCTTCCAGGATGCGGCGGATCTTGGACACCTGGGCGGCGTTGGACTCGGCCAGCTTGCCCTTGCCGATATACAGGCTGTCCTCCAGCCCCACCCGCACGTTGCCGCCCAGGATGCCCGCCATGGTGGTGAAGGCCATCTGGTTGCGGCCGGCGGCCAGGACGGACCAGACATACTGATCGCCGAACAGCCGGTTGGCGGTCTCGCGCATGAACATCAGGTTCTGGTGGTCGGCGCCGATGCCGCCCAGGATGCCGAAGATGCTCTGGATGAAGAGTGGGCCTTCCACCACCTTCTGGTCCATCAGATAGGCCAGATTGTAGAGGTGGCCGATGTCGTAGCACTCGAACTCGAAACGGGTGCCATGGCCCTTGCCCATGACTTCCACCACGCGGGTGATATCGCGGAAGGTGTTGCGGAAGATGTAGTCGTCGGTCTTTTCGAGGTAGGGCTTCTCCCAGTCGAACTTCCAGTTCTTCACCCGCTTGGCGGCCGGCGAGATGTTGAAGTTCATGCTGCCCATGTTGAGGCTGCACATCTCCGGGCTGGCCTGGATCGGGCCGGCCAGGCGCTCATCCACCGTCATGCCCAGGCCGCCGCCGGTGGTGATGTTCACCACCGCATCGCAGCTCTGCTTGATGCGCGGCAGGAACTGCATGAATACGGCCGGATCGGGGGTCGGCTCACCGGTCTGCGGATTGCGGGCGTGCAGATGGATGATGGCGGCACCGGCCTCGGCGGCGGCGATGCTGGACTCGGCGATCTCTTCCGGGGTGATCGGCAGGTGGTCGGACATGCTGGGGGTGTGGATGGCGCCGGTGACGGCACAGGAGATGATGACCTTGGACACGGCGCGGGGCCTCCCTGAAGCTGCGTAAGCGTTGCGAGGGCGGAGTCTGCACCGGCCGGGCCGCGCGGCCAAGCCGCCATGCGCGCGGGACTGGGTCGTGGCGGGATCGTCAGGCGGCGGCGGCGGCGGCGCACTGGGCGCGCCAGGCGTGGCGCAGCGCCTCGCCCAGATGGCGGCCGAAGCGCGGCGCGTCGCAGAGGGGGCTGACCTTCATGCGCGCCCGCAGCCCGGCGCGCAGGGCGGCCAGGGCCGGCAGGTCGGCGGCGCGGCGCACCGCCATGTCCTGGTAGGCACCGAGGTCGGCGGCCACCCAGTCGGGCAGGCCGAGATTGCTCAGGTGGCTGGCGGAGTGGCGGGAGGCGAAGGTCTCGCCGGGCATGGTGATGGTGGGCACGCCCATCCACAGCGCCTCGCAGGTGGTCAGCCCGCCGCTATAGGGGAACGGGTCCAGCACGATGTCGATCTCGTTGTACTGCGCCAGCAGGGCGCGATGGGGGGAGCCGGCGCGCAGCTCGATCCGGGCCGGGTCGATGCCCGGGAAGGCGGCGAGCAGGCGGGTTCTGGTGGCGGCGTCGGCGAACTGGTGGGCCTTCAGCACCAGCCGCGCGCCGGGGATGCGGGCCAGGATGGCGGCCCAACCGGCCAACACGGCCGGAGTGATCTTGGCGAGATTGTTGAAGCAGCCGAAGGTGACGTGGCCGTTCGCCAGCGCCGGCAGCGTGCCGACATCCGGGGCATAGGCGGGCGGCGAGTAGCACACATAGCCGTCGGGCAGGCGCAGCAGCCGTTCAGTGTAGAGGCCCTCGAACCCCGGCGGGGTTTCCCAGCGGTCGGTGATGAACCAGTCCATCTCGGCCAGCCCCGAGGAATGGCTCTGCGCGCCGACCCATTTGACCTGCATCGGCGCGACCCGGCTGGCGCAGGCGGCCATCATGCCGCGGTCGCCATACCCGCCGAGGTCGATCAGGATATCCAGGTCGAGCGCCCGCAGCCGCGGCACCAGCGCCTCGGTGGGCTCGCCATCGACCACGTGCCACTCGGCGGCGGCGGCGCGGAAGCGGCGCTGGATGGCGTCCTCGGAGGGCGGCTGGCCGAGGCAGACCAGTTCGAACCGCGCCGGGTCCAGGTTCTCGAAGCCGGCGATGGTCAGCCAGCCGACCGGGTGGGTTTTCAGCGTGGCCGAGAGCAGGCCGACGCGCAGCCGGCGGTCCGCTGCGCGCGGCCGGGCGGCCTCGCGGGCCGGCGGCGGCACACGCGGCAGGCTGTCGCCGATGCGGCGCTGCGCCGCCAGCAGGCCGGCGCCGGTCACCCCAGGGTGGTAGGCGAGCACGTTGCACATCGCCCGCCAGGCCAGAGGCGCGCCCGGCGCCAGCGCCACCGCGCGGTTCGCCGTCGCCAGCCCCTCATCCTGCAGGCCGAGCGACACCAGGGCGTTGGTCAGGTTGCACAGCACCCCGAGGCTGTCGCCATGCGTGGCGAGCAGGCCTTCCAGCACCTCGCGCGCCTCACCGTGCTGCTGCCCGCGCAGCAGGGTGGCGGCGAGGTTGTTGCGCAGGGCGGCATCGTCCGGGGCCAGTTCCACGGCGCGGCGCAGCACCGGGATGGCGTCGCCGACGCGGGCGGCGGCCACCATGGCGTGCGCCAGGGCCTGCGTGGCCAGGGGGGAGTCGGGCGCCAGGGCGGTCGCCGCCTCCAGCACCGCCACCGCCTCGGCACGGCGGCCGAGATGCATCAGCAGGGTGCCGCGCGCGGCCAGCAGGGCGGCGTTCAGCGGGTCGGCGGCGGCGGCCTGCTCCAGCCGGGCCAGTTCCGCCTCGCCGGTGCCGGCGGCCATGCTGGCCTCCACCCGGTGCAGCGCGATCGTGCCGTCGGCCGGGGCGAGGCGCTGCGCCTGGTCGAAGGCGCTTTCGGCATCGGCGGCGTCGCCGGTCAGCATCAGCGCCACGCCCAGCGCGTCCCAGGTGGGGGCGTGGGCCGGGGTGACGGCGCAGCAGCGCAGCAACAGCATCTGCGCGCGGGCCGGCTCGTGGCGCTGCATCAGCAGGGCGGCGAGGCTCAGCAGCGCCTCGGCGCGGCGCGGGTTGACCTCCAGCGTGTGCTCGTATTCCGCGATGGCGGCGGAGGCGTCGCCCGCCCGGCGCAGGCTTTCGGCCAGCCGCAGGCATGGCTCGTCCCAGGTGGGCAACAGCCGCTTCAGCTCCTGCATCAGCGCCCGGCCGCGCGCGGCATCGCCGGCCCGGTCCTCGGCCAGCGCCAGGTTGAGCATGGTGGCCGGGCGGGTTTCGCCCAGCGCGACGGCGATGCGCAGCGCCGCCAGCGCCTCCTCCACCCGGCCGAGCGCCAGCAGCGCCATGCCGATGGCGGCGTGGCGGGCGGGTGGGGCATGGTCGTCGGGCAGCGCCGCCAGCGCGGCCAGGGCCGCCTCCGGCGCGCCGGCGCGCAGCCGCGCCAGCGCGGCCTCAACCGGCATCGCCGCCCCGCTCCATCGCCCGCTGGGCCACCACCAGCAGGCCCGACACCGGGGCATCGGCCTCCCAGCGCAGCACCTCCGGCCGCAAGGTCGCCAGTTCCAGCCCGGCGCGCGCCACGGCGGCGGCGACATAGGCGCGGGCGTGGCTGTAGCGGCCCTGCCGGCCGAGCCGCCAGCCGTCGTCGTCCTGGCATTCCTCGACGGTGAACAGGCACAGGCCACCATCGGCGAGGCGGTCATGCACCTGCGCCAGCACCGCATCGAGCGCGCCGAAATAGCAGAACACGTCGGCGGCCAGGATCACCGGCCAGGCCTGGTCGGTCTCGGCGAGCAGGGTTTCCAGGTCCTGCTTCAGCAGGCTGTCGTAGAGGCCCTTGGCGCGCGCCTCGGCCAGCATGCCGTCGGACAGGTCCACGCCGACCAGTGGGCGCAGCGGGAGGTCCGACAGCACCACGCCCATCAACCCGGTGCCGCAGCCGAGGTCGAGCACCGGGCCGACCGGCTGGCTGTCGGGCGGGCTGTCCGGGGTGAGGCCCAACTCGGCCAGCAGGGCGGCGCGGATCAGCCCCGGCACCCGGTAGCCGAGGCCGATCAGATGGCTCTCGAAGCGCGCGGCATAGCCGTCGAACACCGTCTCCAGGTATTCCGACGGCGCCCGCACGCCCTGCGGCAGCACGCCGGCCGAGGAGACCAGATGGCGGACATAGGGGTCTTCCGGCGCCAGTTTCAGCGCCTCGGCATAGGCCTCGGCGGCCTCGACGTGGCGGGCGAGGCTGGACAGGCTGTGGCCGAGCAGGCCGAACACGCAGGCATCGGCGACGCCGTCCCGCCGCGCGGTTTCGGCGAGTTCGGCGGCGCCGGTGAAGTCGCGGCGGCGGATCGCCACCATGATGGCGGTGGTGCGCAGCGCCACCAGGCCGGGGGCGAGGCGGATCGCCGCCGCCAGCGTCGCCGCGGCGGCATCGGGGTCGCCGCTGCGCTCCTGCGCGGTGGCCAGGGCCTGGCGGTAGGCCGGGTGGCGCGGGTCGGCGGCCACCGCCTCGCGCAGGCAGGCCAGCGCATCGAGCGGCTGGCCGAGATCGATCAGCGCGACGCCGAGCACCGCCTTGGCCTGGGGGTTGGTGCGGTCCAGGATCACCGCCTCGGCGGCGTCGCCGGCGGCACCGGCGGTATCATCGGCCCGCATGCGCGCATCGGCGCGGCACAGGCGCAGGCCGACCGCTTCCGGCGCGGCGGCGACCGCGATGTCCAGCACCACCAGCGCCTCGGCGACGCGGCCCTCGCGCAGCAGCAATTGCGCCTCGATCTCGGCCAGCTCGGCGCCCGGCACCGCCAGCGTCTTCAGCGCGCCGAGCAGCGGCCGGGCGGCCAGGATGCGGCCGGAGTCCACCATCTCGCGCACGCGGCGGGTCAGGATCGCGGGGTCGGCGGCGGTGGTCTGCATGGCGGGGGCTCCTTTTGAGCCGGGGTTGGGGGGACTCAGACCCACAGGCCGGTGAGCTGGGAGGCCAGGCTGTCCAGCGTGGGCGTGCTCGCGGCGGTGGCGCTGGCCTGTTTGGCCAGCAGGTAGCGCTGCGTGAAGGTGTCGACGAAATGCGGGTCTTTCAGCTTGGTGAGGTCCAGCCGCGTGGTGACCGCGGCGGCCTGCGTCTCCACGCTTTGCAGCGCGATCTCCTTCGGCAGACCGAGGGCGGTGGTCACCACGTCGCGCAGCACGCTGTTGCCGAGGATGTCGTAGGCGGTGCCGATGCTGGCGGCCTGGGCGCGGAAGGTGAGCGCGTTGGACAGGCCGGGGGTGGCCTGGTCCAGCGATTGCCGCCATTTCACCTCGGCATAGGCATCGGCCAGCTTGGACTGCACCGAGGGGTCCTGGATGATCGCCAGGCCCTGGGTGCCGAACTGGTAGGTCTTGTTGGTGGCGGTCCAGGTGGTGTTGGCCAGCTTGGAGACCAGCGAGTTGCTGTCCGACGGGTTGGACAGCAACACCTTCTGCGCCAGCGCCGGGTATTGCGCCTGGTCGGCCAGGCCGTTGGCGGTCAGCAGCACCTTCAGGAAGTCGGGGTTCTTCAGGAGGGTGGGCGCGTCCTTGGCGCCGGCGATCGCCTTCTGGAAGACCGCGATGTCGCGCGCGACGTCGGGCTGCTTCTCAGTCTTGGCGATGTCGGCGGTCTGGTTCTTCTCGGCCAGTTGCAGCGCGCCCAGCGGGTCGGTGGTGGGCGCGCCGCTGGCGGACAGGCCGTAGATCGCCTGCAGCATCGACAGCGACGAGGAGGCGCCCGAGCCCGTGATGGTGCCCAGCAGGCTCAGCGCGACGCTGTTGCTGCCGCTCATGGCGGCAGGCTAGCCCTGCTGCGACAGGCCGGCGGCCATGTCGTCGTTCACCGCGATCAGGAAGGCGAAATCCGGCGCCGGGCCCTGCATCTCGCGCTGCACCGCCAGGCCCACCGAGACGATGGAGGCGCGCAGGGCCTCCGGGAGGGCGTTTTCCGGGTCGCGCATCAGATCGATCACCGCGGTCCAGAGGCGCGCGTTGTCGGCCAGGGCGCGCACCCGGCCCAGCGCGCCGGCATCCTGGCCGCGCCGCAGCGCCGCGTTGGCATGGCGGAACACATCCGCCTCCTGCGCCCGCAGGCTCCGGTGGGCGGAGGAGGCCGCATAGGCGCGGGCCGCCTGCATCATGCCGTTTTGCATGTCGTGGTTCCTTTTTGTGTCGTGGCCGGGGGTCAGCTTGCCGCCGCCAGGTGGGCGGGGCCGCGCACCGGCCCCACGTCGCGGCCCAGCACGGCGTCCTCATGGCGGATGATGCGCCGCGCCAACTTCAGCGCCTGATAGCAGTCATCCGCCTCGGCGGCCTGGAGCGCGCGGTCCAGGATCTCGCGGGCCAGGGAGGAGGTGGTGGCCTGCTTGAAGGCGTCGATCAGCCCGCGCGCCGCCGACACGCCGCGGGCACGCTCGTCGTCGGTGCCGATATAGGCCGATTGCAGGGCGAAATAGATCCGCCGCGCGGGGCTGTCGGCCTGGTCGGGCGCCATGATCTGCTTGCCGAACAGGAAGCGCGCATGGGCGGTCAGCTCGATGCGTGATTTCGTGCGGAAGCGGATCGGCGCGCCGTTGACGATCATCATTTCGCCCTGCCGCAATTCCAGGACCAAGGTGGACATGCATTCTCCTTCCCGCGACGGCCCCGGCCCGATGATGGCGGCCGGCGGCCATGGCGGCGGACCTCTTGTCCGCCGCCGGCCGTGTGTGTGTCGGCGCGGCTACTTGAACAGGCTCAGCAGACTCTGCGGCGCCTGGTTGGCGATCGACAGCGCCTGTGTGCCCAGCTGCTGGCGGATCTGCAGCGACTGGAGCTTGGCCGATTCCTTGGCCAGGTCGGCATCGATCAACGAGCCGAGACCGGCGTTGAGGCTGTCGATCTTGTCGTTGTTGTAGCTGACCTGGTTGTCGACGTAGTTCGAGGCGGCGCCGTAGGAGTTCAACTGCGTGCCCAGCGTGCCCAGCTTGGCGACGAAGGTGCCGGCCTGGGTGATCAGCGCCTGCACCGTCGAGGCGCCGTTCAACTGGGTGGACGTGAAGTTGATCGAGGCGAAGAAGGCCGAGCCACTGAAGGTGGCGATGCCGTAGGTCGCGCCCACCTCGTTGCGGATCACCGCCACGCCGCCGAAGGTGCCGTTGCTGCCGGAAATATTGCCGATCAGCGACTTGCCGTTGTACCCGGCATCCTGGATGTACGACTTGATGTTGGCCACCAGGGACTGGTACTGCGCGATATACTGAGTGCGCTGGTCGCCCTGCGTATTGCTGTCGGCCAGCTTCACCAGCACGTTGCGCGCGTCGCTCAGCTTGTTGGAGACGTCGGTCAGGCCGGTCACGGTGGTGGACAGCAGGCCCTTGACGTTGCCCAGCTGCTGGTTGGCGCTGGTCAGCGCGCCGACATCCGAGCGCACCCGCTGGGCCACCGCGAAGGCGGCGCCGTCGTCGGTCGCGTCGGACACCCGGAAGCCGGTGGAGATGGCCTTCTGGGTCGCCGCAAGCTGCGAGTTGGTGGAATTCAGCGACGCCAGAGCGATCTGCGCGCCGATGTTGGTGTTGACGGAGTTCAGGGACATGGTGATTTTCCTACTTGCCCAGATGTTGACGCATGCCCCCGCAATTTTGCGGGCGTGCCCCATATTGGAACCGGGGGATTAACAGGGCATGAACCCCACCGGCTGTTCGCGGACTCATTGCAGGCTGCTCCTGGCACATCGCGATCATCCGACGGGCAGGAACTTGACCAGGGACAGACCTTGCAGCCCCGAGATCAACTGGTACGACGCCTGAAGCTGCGTCTGTGTTTGCGTCAGGCTCGACAGCGTCTTGGCCATGTCCACATCCTGCGCGCCCGACAACTGGGTTTGCAGCGCGGTGCCGACATCGCCGAGATGGCTGCGCGTGGTCACCAGGGCCGACTGGCGGTCGCCCATCACGCCGGCATCGGCGTTCAGGGCGGTGATCGAATCCCCCAGGCTGGTGCGGGTGTCGGCCACCACGGCCTGGAAGCCCGCGTCGCTCGCCTGGCTGCCGGACAATGCGCCGAGCGTCGCCAGCGCGCGCATCACGTCGCGCATGTACGACCCGGTGGTGGAGGTGCCGGTGGAGGCGACGTCGCCGTTGGCGCTGGCCAGCATGCCGGTGGGCACGAAGCTGGCATCGTCCACCTGCACGCTGGGGCGCAGGCCGGCCAGCGCCGCGGCGGGCTGGGACAGCGCCGCCGAGAACGGCGACACCCCGGCAGCGTTGGAGGAGGCCGTGGCCAGCGTGGCGGCGACGGTCGCCGCCGCCCCGGCGCCGGACAGGCCCTGGATCGCCGTGGTGATGCCGGTGACGAAGCCGGTGCCGGCGATGTCGTCCGGGTTCGGTACCGGCGGGTTGGCGCTGTCCTGGCCGGCGAACACGTAGACATCGCCCGCCCGCGAATCCAGCAGCCCGGCCACCTGCCGCAGCGCGTCGCGCGCCGAGGCGGCGACGTTGTCCACGGTGCTGGCGTTCAGCCCGTTCAGGTTGCTGGTCTGCGCATAGAAATTGCTGGCGATCTGGCTGATCTGCGTCAGCGCCGTCTGGGCCACCTGCATGCGCCCGCTGCTGGCATCGATATTCGCCTGCCAGGCCTGCTGGTGCGCCAGCGCCGGTTGCAGCGCCAGTGCCGTCGGCGCGCCGGCGCCCAGCCCGGCGTAATTGTCGGAAACCATCCCGCTGGCGGCCTGCCGGGTCAGCGCGTCCAGGCGCGACCGCACCAGGCTGCTGTCGGCCAGCACCTGCGAGAGCGTGCCATAGCTGCTGGCGGCGGCGGCGATCGTGCTCATCGGGTCACTGCACCATCTGCAAGGTCTGGTTCCACATCGTCTGCACCGAGGAGACCAGCTTGGCGGTGGCTGCGTAGCTGCTCTGGAGCTGGATCATCGTCGACATCTCGGTGTCCATGCTGACCCCGCTGGCGGCGGTGAACTTGCCCTGCAGCGCGGTCTGCACCGCCGTCTCGTCGCCCAGCGCGGTGGTGACGGCGGCGCTGTCCTGCGCCTGGGCGGCCACCACCGCGCCGGCCAGGCCCTCCAGCGTGGCGGGAGGGGCATAAGGCGCGGCCAGCGTGCCGGTGGGGCCGAGGCCGCTGGTGGCCGGCAGCGGCTGCGCCACGCCCGCCTGCGCCTGGCTGCCGAGCGCATAGCTCAGCACGCGCCCGATCAGGCCGGAGAACCCGGCCGGGCCGCCGGCGGGGTTGGGGGTGAAGGCGCTGGCGCCGGTCGGGCTGCCGGCCACCGCCTGGGTGCCGTCGCGCACCAGCGACGGCGTGGCCGCCACCGCCGGGTTCACCCCGATGCTCGCCGCATAGCCGATATAGCCGGCCTGGGCCGGCACGCCGGCGCGCGTCGGCACCGCGCCCGTGGGGTCGGTGAACAGCTTCAGGCCCTGCTGGTCGAACCGTTCGGACAGGGTCTGGGCGAACTCGTCCAGTTCCGCCTGGTCGGTCGGCAGGGTGGTGTCGCGCAGGGTGATGTTGGCGCCCAGCGTGCCGCCGGCCAGGCTGGCGGTGACATCGCGCCCGCCCAGCGTGATGGCGGGCACGCCGCCGCCCGGCTGGTACGCCCCCGGCCCCAGCGTCGCGGCGCTGGTGGCGAAGGGCGGCGTGGCCGAGTGGGTCGGCAGGGACAGGCCGCTGGTGGTCATCACCAGCATGTCGCCGTTCGGCTGCGCCAGCGCGCGCACATCCAGCACGCTGCTGAGCTTGTCCACCGCCGCGTCGCGCTGGTTCTCGATATCCGCCGTGTTCTGGCCGAGCGCGCGCAGCTGCACCACGCGGTCGCTCAGGCTGCCGATCTGGGCGAGCGTGCCGTTGAGCGTGCCGACATCGGCGACGATCGCCGCCTGTGCCGCGTTGCGCCCGTCGGTATAGGCGCCCGACAGCGCGTTGACCTGCTGCGTCAGCGACTGCGCGGCGCCGACCACGGCGGCCTGCTGGGTCGCGTTGCCCGGGTCGTTGGCCAGGGTGGAGAAGGCGTCCTGCACCTTGCCCAGCAGGCTGGCGAGGTCGTTGTCCTGGCCGGGCGTGCCCTGCACCGCGTCGATCGCGCCCAGCGCGGACTGGCGGGCCTGCATGCCGGCGACGACGCCGTTCTGGCGGAACAGGTCGGCCTGCAGCCGCTGGTCGATGGCGCGCTGCACCAGGCCGGTCTGCACCCCCATGCCCTGGCCGGCGGCGCTGACGCTGGTCTGGGTGGAGATCTGGCGGGCATAGTCGGGCGTGGCGGCGTTCGCGACGTTCTGCGACACCACCGCCAACTGGCGATTGATGTTCGCCAGCCCGCTGGTGGCGATCGCGAGGGAGCCGTCGAGGCTCATCGGCGTGCCCTTCCCGGCCCGCTCAACGCTTCATGTCGAGGGTCTGCTGCAGCATGTCGTCGGCGGTGGTCACCATCTTGGTATTCGCCGAATAGGCGCGCTGGGCGACGATCAGCTTGCTGAACTCGGAGGCGATATCGACGTTGGACTGCTCGATCTCGTTGGTGACCAGCTTACCCGCGCCATTGGTGCCGGCATCCTGGCTGAGCGGATCGCCGGAGGCCTGGGTGGCGGTGAACGCCTGGCCGTTCTGCCGCTGCAACGCATCCGGGTTGTTGAAGGTGACCAGCGGCACGCGGGCCACGGTGCGGGACTGGCCGTTGTCGTAGTTCACCTGGATATCGCCGGCCTGCGTGGTGGAGACGCTGCTGAAGCTGCCGGGGGGCACGCCGTTCTGGTTGATGCCGCGCAGCGTGAAGGTGCTGCCGGCATACTGCGTCACCCCGTCGGATTGGCCGTAATTGCCCAGATTCAGGGTGATTGCCTGCGGCCCGTTGCCGAAATCGGCGGTGAACGAGAGCGTGGCCGGCGTGCCGGCGGCATAGGCGCCGGTGGTGACGCTGCCGGTGCCGCCGCCCACGCTGCCCACCGTGCCGTCTGGCACCGGGTTGCCGCTGGCGGTGGCGCCGAACTGCACCGTGGCGGTGCCGCGCGCGGCCGTGTTCACGTCGTCGGGCACATTGACCGAGACGCTCCAGTTGTTGGCCGAGGTCTGCGTCCAGTCCAGCGTGACCTGGTGAGAGGTGCCCAGGCTGTCGTACACGTCCACCTGCGGCGAGACCGGCGTGCTGGCCGCCGGCGTCGCCGGCAGGTTGGCCGACAGCGTCACCTCGCTGGTCGCCACCGGGTTGTAGACGGTCTGGGTCACCTGGATCGGTGCCGTGGCGGTGCGGTCGACCACGCCGGTGCTGCTGTTGACGTTCCAGCCGTTCAGGTAGTCGCCGGCGCTGTTCACCAGGTAGCCGCTCTTGTTCATGGTAAAGTCGCCGGCACGGGTGAAGTAGCCCTGCGGCGAGAAGGTGGTGACGCCGCCACTCGCGCTGGTGGCCTCGCTGACCGAGAAAAAGCCCTGGCCGGCGATCGCCAGGCCCAGCGGGTTGTCGGTCTGCGCCAGGGTGCCCTGCACCGTGTTCATGTAATCCGGCCGGGCCACCACGGCGCCGGGGTTGTTGGCGGCGGCGCTGCTGCTGGTCAGGTAGTCGATGAAGGCGGTGTCGGTGCGCTTGAAGCCGGTCGTCTGGCTGTTGGCGACGTTGTCGCTGATGTTGCCGAACGCGGTCGATTGCGCCGTGAGGCCGCTGATCGCCGTATTCATCGCGCCGAAGAGTGACATCGCAGCGTCCTGGGTGATGGGCGGTTGGGATGGAGGTGGCGAGGCGGCCGAGGCGGGCCCGGACCGGTCACAGCAGGAAGCGTGCCAGCGCCGGAGCCGTGGGAATCCCCCGATTCAAGCCGGGCGGGCCAGGCAGGGACGGCCCGCCCCGGCACGGATGGCCCGGCATTTCCTGCCGTGCCCGGGCCGGTACGGCGGCAGGGGGTGCCGGGCGGGCGGCTTTCGGCGTGTGGCGCGGGGCTTGCAGTGCCGCCGCCGGCCGTCACGAAGGATGCCCGCATGCAGACCACGCTCGCCTCCCCGCCGCCGGTCGCGGTCCGAACGCCCGGTGGCGGGGCCGCCGTGGCGCTTGCGCCTGCCGCACAACCGGGGGGCGACGCCGCCCCGGCGGCCGGGATCGGCGGACCATCCGCCGGCACCGCCACGGCGAGCGGGATCGCCGTTCCCGCCACCGTGCCGACGCTGGCGCCGCAGGAAGGCGCCGCGACCGCGGGCGGCATCAAGGCGAGCGGGACGCGGACGGCCGGCGCGCTGGCGTTCGCCCGGGTGCTCGACCGCCTCACCAGCGCAACGGCGGCGGCTGCCGCGCCAGCCGCCGGCACGGGCAAAATCCAGTTCCCCGACGCTCCCCCGGCGACGACCGCACCGGCAAGCTCGACGCCGGCAGCCGCCAGCACCGTTGCGCCGGCCGCCATGGCGGCCACCGATGGTGCATCGCCGCCGCCCCAATCCCAGCCCCAGACCCAGGTTCAGGCCCAATCGGGCGCCGCACCCGCCCTTCCACCCGTCCAGGTCGCCGCGTCCGCCGTGCCTAAGGCTGGGCCGACCAAGGCGGAAGACGCGCATGGCGCCGCCAGCCGGCATGCGCCGAGCGACAAGGACGACGACGGTACCGATACGACCGCCACCCCCCTTCCGGCCGCCACGCCGCCGGCCGCCATTGTCGTGCCATTGCCGGCCGACGCGCTTCCGGCGCTGCCCAAGCCGGGATCGGCGGACTCCGCGACGGCGGCGGGCGGGCACGGGACTGGCACGGCCTCGCCGGTCGGCGGCCCGGCGGCGGCACCGCAAATCGCCATGGCCGGCGCGCCCGCGGCACCGGGCGCCGCGCCTCTGCCACGCGCCACGGCGGAGCCCGGCAAGCCCCATCTCCCCGAGGGGCGGCAGGACGCGGCGAACGCGGACGCCGCCCCAACCAGCGGGGCGACGGCCCTGGCACCGTCCGACCCGGTTTCGTCAGCGGCCTTGGCGCCCCCCCATCCGGGCGGGCCGGTCCCTGCCGCACCGGTCCATGCCGCACCGATCCAGGCCACGCCAGCCCAGGCCACGCCAGCCCAGGCCACGACGGGCACCGCGCCCACCGCCGCCAGCCTGGCGACGCCGGCCAGCACACCGGCGGGGCAGGCTGCGACGGCGGTGACGGTGCTGAGCCGTGCCGGCGATTCGGCGCGGCACCTCACCATGCGGCTGGACCCGGCGGAGCTGGGCCATTTGCAGATCAGCATCGACCGGCCGGCCAACGGCCCCGCCAGCGTGGCGCTCATCGTCGAGCGTCCGCAGACGCTGCTGCTGCTGCTGCGCGACCAGGACCAGTTGCACCGGGCGCTGGACCAGGCCGGCGTGCCGGCGGACGGACGGACGGTCAGCTTCCATCTGGCGAGCAGCCCGCAGCCGACCCAGGCCGGTTCCGACACGTCACGCGGCGGCAGCCAGACGGACTATGGCCAGACGGGCTTCAACCAGATGGGCACCAACGCCGGCACGTCGCACGGCGGCCAGAACCAGCATGGCCAGTCCGCCTCCGGGCGGTCCGCCATGCGGCCTGGCGGCGAGGACACGCTCGCCCTGGCCGCCGGCCCCATTGTGCCGGGCTGGCGGCGCGCCGGCGTCGATATCACCGCCTGAGCCGCAAACCGGCCCCCGAGATCCGCAAAGGAACGCATGATGAGCCTCCCCACCGTCTCCGCGCAGCAGACCGCCGCCAGCCTGACCCAGGCGGCCAACGACGCCGCCTCGGGCGCCTCCACCGCCGGTTCGGCCACCGCACAGACGACGGCGCAGACCGCGATGGGCTCGCTGTCCGGCAATTTCCAAACCTTCCTGAAGATGCTGATGACCCAGTTGCAGAACCAGGACCCGACCAGCCCGCTGGACACCAACCAGTTCACCAGCCAACTGGTGCAGTTCTCCAGCGTGGAGCAGCAGATCAACACTAATTCCAGCCTGACCCAGTTGATCCAGCTGACCCAGGCGGCCGGCGTGCTGCAATCGACCTCGATGGTGGGCCACAAGGTGTCGGTGACCTCGGACCACCTGGCATTGCAGAGCGGCAGCGCGGCACTGCAATTCGCCGCGCCCTCCAAGGGGCCGGTGGCGATCGCGGTCTACAACGACAACGGCACCAAGATCACCGACGCGGTGGTGGACGCCACCGCCGGCAGCAACACCTGGAACTGGGACGGCCGCAACGTGAACGGCACCCAGTTGCCCGATGGCAGCTATCGCGTGGCGGTGATGGGCGCCGCCGCCGACGGCACCACGCAGGCGCTGCCGTTCAGCGTCACCGGCACCGCCACCGGCGTGCAGCAGAACGGCGGCAGCCTGACGCTGCAACTCGGCGCGCTGTCGGTCGATTTCTCGGCGGTGAAGTCGATACTCAACTGAGCACCGATGGCCGCTTCAGTGACCGCGCAGGATCTGGCTGAGGAAGAGTTGCAGCCGGTCGGTCTGCGGGTTCTCGAACATCTCGGCTGGCGTGCCACTTTCGACGATTTCGCCGCGGTCCATGAACACCACCCGGTCGGCCACCTGGCGCGCGAAGCCCATCTCGTGGGTCACGCAGACCATGGTCATGCCGTCCTCAGCGAGGCCGATCATGGTGTCCAGCACCTCCTTGATCATCTCGGGGTCGAGGGCGGAGGTCGGCTCGTCGAACAGCATGATCTTCGGGCGCATGCACAGGGCGCGGGCAATGGCCACGCGCTGCTGCTGGCCGCCGGACAGCTGGCCGGGGTATTTCTTCGCCTGCTCGGGGATCTTGACGCGGGTGAGGAAGCTCATCGCCAGTTCCTCTGCCTCGGCCTTGGGGATCTTGCGCACCCAGATCGGCGCCAGCGTGCAGTTCTCCAGGATGGTCAGGTGCGGGAACAGGTTGAACGACTGGAACACCATGCCGACCTCGCGGCGGATGGTGTCCAGCGAGCGGGTATCGTCCGTCAGCTCGGTGCCATCGACGACGATGCGCCCCTCCTGGTGGGTTTCCAGCCGGTTGATGCAGCGGATCAGTGTGGACTTGCCGGAGCCGGACGGGCCGCAGACGACCACCTTCTCCTTCTGCGCCACGGTCATGGACACGTCGCGCAGCACATGCAGCACGCCGAACCACTTGTTCACCTTGTCCAGCAGGATCGCCGGGGCTTCGCCGGTCACGGATTGGCTCATATTGGGTTTCCCACTGTCTCAGCGGCGAACGGATTTGCCGAATTCACGCTCCAGGCCGCGGCTGTAGCGCGACATGGAGAAGCAGAAGGCGAAATAGATCAGCGCCAGCACGATATAGACCTCGGTGCTGTAGGCCTGCCAGATCGGCTCCGCCACCGCCACCTTGCCGGAGGTCAGCAGGTCGAAGATGCCGATGATCAGCACCAGCGAGGTGTCCTTGAAGAAGCCGATGAAGGTGTTGACCAGCGGCGGAATCACCAGCCGCAGCGCCTGCGGCAGAATAACCAGCCCCATCTTGCGCCAGTAGCCCAGGCCGATGGCGTCGGCCGCCTCGTACTGGCCCTTCGGCAGGCCCTGCAGCCCGGCGCGCACCACCTCGGCCAGGTAGGCGCCGGCGAACAGGATGATGGCGACCTGCGCGCGCAGCAGCTTGTCGGGGTTCAGCCCCTCCGGCATGAACAGGGGGAACATCACGCTGGCCATGAACAGCAGGCTGATCAGCGGCACGCCGCGGATCAGCTCGATATACAGCACGCACAGCATGCGCACCGCCGGCATCGTGGTGGATCGCCGCCCCAGCGCCACCAGGACCGCCAGCGGGAAGGCGACCGCCAGCCCGAAGGTGGACAGGATCAGCGTGATCGGCAGCCCGCCCCAGATGTCCTGGCCGACATAGGTCAGGCCCAGCACGCCGCCCCACATCAGCACGCCGATGACCGTGAGCGTGCCGATCCAGATCAGCACCAGTTCCTTGCGCCAGAACCGGCGCATGCCGGAGACGACGAACAGGCCGATGAACAGCACCACCACGATGGCCGCGCGCCATTGCTGATCGTACGGGTAGCGGCCGAACAGGATGAAGCGGTACTTGTCCCAGATCACCGCCCAGCACGCGCCCACCCCCTGGGCGGCGCGGCAGGCCGCCGGGTCGAGCGTGCCGTTGGCGCCCATGGGCACCGTCCAGACCGCATGGATGAAGGCCCATTGGATGAAGCTCGTGCCCATCCGCAGCACGAGATAGCCCAGCGCCAGCGTCACTGCGGTGGACAGCCAGGAGTTGAACAGGTTGGTCCGCATCCAGGCGAGCGGCCCGGCGATCAGCGACGGCGGCGGCTCGCGGCTGGGCTGGGCGACGTGATGGCCCGGGGCGATGGCGCTCATCGGCTCAACGCTCCACCAGCGCGATGCGCGCGTTGTACCAGTTCATGAACAGGCTGATCCCCAGGCTGATGCTCAGGTACACCGCCATGATCAGTGCGATGCCCTCGATCGCCTGGCCAGTCTGGTTGAGGATGGTGTTCACGATCGACACAACGTCCTGGAAGCCGATCGCCACCGCCAGCGAGGAGTTCTTGGTGATGCCGAGATAGGTGCTGGTCATCGGCGGGATAATCACCCGCAGCGCCTGCGGCAGCACGACCTGGCGCAGCACGGTGCCGCGGCGCAGGCCCAGCGCGGCGGCGGCCTCCCACTGGCCAGTGGGCACCGACAGGATGCCGGTGCGCACGTTCTCGGCGGCATAGGTGGAGGTGTACAGCACCAGCCCCACCAGCAACGCCACGTATTCGGGGCTCAGCAGCCCGCCGCCCTGGAAATTGAAGCCGCGCCGGGCCGGCATGTCGAGCGTGAACGGCGCCCCCATGGCGGCCCAGACCAGCAGCGGCAGCCCCACCAGCAGCGCCAGCGCCGCCGGCCAGACGCGCGGGCGCACGCCGGTGGCCTCCTGCGCGCGGGTGGCCCGCCGGTTGAGCGCGAAGGTCAGCGCCGCGCCGATCAGGAAGGCGACCAGCGCCCAGGTATGCGCCGCGTGCCAGACCAGTTCCGGCACCCGCAGGCCGCGGTTGGAAATAAACACGCCGGGCAGCGGGTTCCAGGCCTGACGCACCACCGGCAGCGTCTGCACCAGGGTGTACCAGAACAGCAGTTGCAGCAGCACCGGGATGTCGCGCAGGAACTCCACATAAGCCGCCGACAGCTTCGCCAGCAGCCAGTTGCGCGACAACTGGGCAATGCCGATGGCGGTGCCCAGGATGGTGGTGAGGATAATGCCGACCACCGCCACCTTCAGCGTGTTCAGGATACCGATGACCACGGCGCGGCCATAGGTGTTCACCGACGGGTCGTACGGAATCAGGTGCTCGCCGATAGGTATGGCCGCGGTGCGGCCGAGGAAGGCGAAGCCGGTGGCGATCCGCCGCTGTGCCAGGTTGGCCGCGGTGTTGGACACCAGGTACCAGATGGCCCCCGCCACGAGCCCCACGATCACCACCTGCCAGACGATGGCACGCAGCTTCGGGTCGGCCCAGCTCAGCGTGATGCCCTTGCTGGGTGGCTTGCGGCCGCCGGCGAAGCGCGGGTCGGAGGAGGATGCGGACATCGACGGGGCGAGCCTTTATTAATCTAAGGTCAAAATAACAAGCAAGAACCAGGCCGACAGAAGTGCGGCAGGCGCATCACAGCCACCAGCATTGTGCGGCATGCCGGGGCACAAGATCAATCCCGCATGCAGCCCCGATATGCGGCAGGCCGCCCCGGTCCCCCGCAACGGCCTGCCACCCATCCACGCACGCCGCCCGGCCCCCGCATGCGGCAGGCCGGGCGGCGATCCGCTCAGCTCAGCGCATCGGCGGCGCGTACTGCAGCCCGCCCTTGGTCCACAGGTTGTTGATGCCGCGCGGCACGCCGAACGGGGTCACGTCGCGCTCCCACATCTCGCCGTAGTTGCCCACCTGCTTGATGGCGTTGTAGGCGAACTTGTTGTCCACCCCGAGCGCCTTGCCCATGTCGCCTTCCAGGCCCAGCAGCCGGCGCACGTCCGGGACGTTGCTGGTCATGAATGTGTCCACATTGGCCTGGGTGACGCCGTATTCCTCGGCGATCAGCGTGGCGAAGAAGGTCCAGCGCACCAGGTCGAAGAACTTGTCGTCGCCCTTGCGCACCATGCCGCCCAGCGGCTCCTTGCTGATGATCTCCGGCAGCAGCACCAGGTCCTTCGCCTTGTCGCCCTGCTGGAAGCGGAAGCTCGCCAGGCTGGAGCTGTCGGTCGAATAGGCGTCGCAGCGGCCCGACAGGAAGGCGTTCTGGATCTCGTTCACGTCCTGGATCAGGATCGGCGTGAACTTCATGTTGTTGACCCGGTAGTAGTCGGCGATCGCCAGCTCGGTGCTGGTGCCCGGGGAGACGCAGATGGTCGCGCCGTCCATCTCCTTGGCCGACTTCACCCCGGCGCTGGCCTTCACCAGGAAGCCGGTGCCGTCATAATAGTTCACGCTGGCGAACAGCCCGCCCAGGTTCGCCTCGCGCCCCAGCGTCCAGGTGGTCGAGCGGTAGATCAGGTCGACCTCGCCGGACTGCAGCGCCGTGAAGCGGTTCTGCGCCGTCAGCGGCACGAACTTCACCTTGTTGGCGTCGCCCAGGATGGCAGCGGCCACGGTGCGGCAGCTGTCCGAATCCATTCCCTTCATCACGCCCTTGCTGTCGGGCAACGAGAACATCGCGTTGTTGCCGGCGACGCCGCAGATCAGCTCGCCGCGCTTGATGATAGCGTCGATGGTGGCGGAACCCGTGCCCTCGGCGAAGGCCGGGGCGGGCGCGGCCAGCATCGCGGTGGCGAACAATGCCCCAGCGGTCATCGTCAATTTTTTCATCATTTCATTAGGTCTCCCACTTATTCCGTGAACGCGAGCCCCGCGTTCCGGCCGCACAATGATGTGATCCGCGCGGCAGATCAATGCCTGCGTTGCGGCCCACGCATCGCTCTGGCCGCAACCGCCGCCGCTTGCCAGCGTCCGGGGGGCTGCTAGCCTACCTGGCCCAACCTCCTGCCAGATGGATGCCCCATGCAGATCCTGTTCGCCAACGCCCGCATCGCCGACGCCACGATGGATACCCCGGTGGAGGGCAACGTGCTGGTGGAAGACGGCACCATCAAGGACCTCGCGGCCCGGCACGTCTCCGCCCCCGACCGGCTCGTGCTCGACCTCAAGGGCCGCACGCTGATGCCCGGGCTGATCGACTGCCACGTGCATGTGGTGGCCAGCATGATGAACCTCTCGGCCAACGGCCAGCTGCCCGACGCCATGGCCGTGCTGCGCAGCCTGCCGATCATGAAGGGCATGCTGGACCGCGGCTTCACCACCGTGCGCGACGTGGGCGGCGCGCCCTATTCCCTGGCCGAGGCGGTGGAGCAGGGCCTGGCGGTCGGCCCGCGCCTGATCGTCTGCGGCAAGTCGCTGGCCAAGACCGGCGGCCATGCCGACCTGCGCCCGCGCCACGATTGGCACGAGCCGAACCGCTGGCGGCGCAATTTTGGCGCCCTCGGCCGCGTCGCCGACGGGGTGGACGAGGTGCGCCGCGCGGCCCGCGAGGAACTGCGCGAGGGCGCGATGTTCATCAAGATCATGGCCAATGGCGGCGTCGCCAGCCCCACCGACCCGGTCGCCTGGCAGGGCTATTCCGAGGACGAGATGCGCGCCGCCGTGCAGGAGGCGCAGGACGCCGAGACCTATGTCTCCGCCCATCTCTACACCAGCCCCGCCATCGCCCGCGCCGTGCGCTGCGGCGTGCACAGCCTGGAGCACTGCAACCGCATCGACGCCGCCACCGCCAGGCTGGCCGCGGCGGCCGGCTGCGTGGCCGTGCCCACGTTGGTCACCTACGAGGCGCTGGCCCAGGACGGCCCGCGCTTCGGCTTCCCCCCCGGCTCGATCGCCAAGATCGAGGCGGTGCGCGGCGCCGGCATCGAGAGCCTCTCGATCATGCGCGACGCCGGCCTCACCATGGCCTACGGCACCGACCTGCTGGGCGAGACCCATATCCGCCAGAGCGAGGAATTCGCCATCCGTGCCCGCGTGCTGGACAGCCGCGGCATCGTCGCCGCCGCCACCACCATCGCCGCCAAGCTGATCGGCTACGAGGGCCGCCTCGGCGTGGTCGCCCCGGGCGCCATCGCCGACCTGCTGGTGGTCGACGGCGATCCGTTCGAGAACGCGGCGATCCTGGCCCAGCCGGAGCGCAACATCCGCGCGGTGGTCAAGGCCGGCGCGGTGCATCGCGCGGCGCTGTAACACCCGCCAGAGGCTTGGCTCCTGGGGGGAGCGGAGCAGCGCGCCGCCATTCGTCTTGCTCCCCCCGGTCGCCTTGCCCCCCGGAGCGGCCGGCGTCAGTCGCGCGGCCGGTTGTCCACCACCCGCCGCGCCTTGCCCAGCGAGCGTTCCACCTGCCCCGGCGCCTCCACCACCACGCGCGCGGTCACCCCGATCCGCTCCTTGATGCGCACGGCAAGGTCGCGCCCGTCATCGTCGGCCGCCGCCCCCCAGGACTCGGGCCGCGCCTCCACATGCACCGCCATCTCGTCCATCCGCCCGGTGCGGCTCAGCACCACCTGGTAGTGCCCGGCCAGCCCGTCGTAGCGCAAAATGAGTTCCTCGATCTGGGTCGGGAACACGTTCACGCCCCGGATGATCATCATGTCGTCCGAGCGCCCGGTGATCTTCATCATCCGCCGCATGCTGCGCGCGGTGCCCGGCAGCAGGCGCGTCAGGTCGCGGGTGCGGTAGCGGACCACCGGCATCGCCTGCTTGGTTAGCGAGGTGAACACCAACTCCCCCTCCTCGCCGTCGGGCAGCACGCGGCCGGTCTCGGGGTCGATCACCTCGGGGAAGAAATGGTCCTCCCAGATGTGCAGCCCGTCCTTGGTCTCCACGCACTCGCAGGCCACCCCCGGCCCCATCACCTCCGACAGGCCGTAGATATCCACGGCATGCATGGCGAAGGCGTCCTCGATCTCGCGGCGCATCGCGTTGGTCCACGGCTCGGCGCCGAAGATGCCCACCTTCAGCCCGGTGGCGCGCGGGTCCACCCCGGCGGCGCGGAACCCATCCAGGATCGACAGCATGTAGCTGGGCGTCACCATGATTACGTCGGGGCGGAAATCGGCGATCAGCTGCACCTGCCGTTCGGTCTGCCCGCCAGACATCGGCACCACCGTGCAGCCCAGCCGCTCGGCGCCGTAATGCGCGCCCAGCCCGCCGGTGAACAGCCCGTAGCCATAGGCGACATGCACCATCATCCCCGCCCGCCCGCCGGAGGCGCGGATCGACCGGGCCATCAGGTTGGACCAGGTGTCGATGTCCGCCAGCGTATAGCCCACCACCGTCGGCTTGCCGGTGGTGCCGGAAGAGGCATGGATGCGCGCCACCCGCTCGCGCGGCACCGCGAACATGCCGAACGGGTAGTTCGCGCGCAGGTCCGCCTTGGCGGTGAACGGGAATTTCGCCAGGTCGTCCAGGGTGCGGAAATCGTCGGGGTGCACCCCGGCGGCGTCGAAACTGCGCCGGTAGTGCGGCACGTTCTCATAGGCGTGCCGCAGCGACCAGGCGAGGCGGCTGGTCTGCACCCCGGCGATCTCGTCGCGCGAGGCGGTTTCGATCGGCTCCAGCTCGCCCGGCCGGGGCGACAGGTCGGGCAGGCTCATGCCGTCACTCCTTGAAGAAAACCCCGCCGGTGGTGCGGGAATGGCCACGGAATTCGGCGATGATCGTGCCGTCCGGCGTGGTCACGGTGATGTCGTAGATCGCCTGCCGTCCGGCGCGGGCGCGCTCGGCGGCCGTGGCGGTCAGCCGGTCGCCCAGCCTGGCCGGGCGCAGGTAGGTGATGCTGCACTGCGCCGCCACCGCGCGGTCGTTATAGGTGTTGCAGGCGAAGGCGAAGGCGGAGTCGGACAGGGTGAAGATATAGCCGCCATGGCACAGCCCATGGCCGTTCACCATGGCGGCGGTGACCGGCATGGCCATCACCGCCCGGCCCGGCCCGACCGCCTCCAGCACCATGCCCAGCTCCCGGCTGGCGGCGTCGTCGGCCCACATCGCCTCGGCACAGGCGCGCGCCAGCGCCTGGGGGTCGGTCGGAACCGCCATCGCCTCAGCGCCCCTTAAACACCGCCGGGCGCTTCTGCAGGAAGGCCTGTACGCCCTCCTGATGGTCCTCGGTGCGGCTGGCGATGCCCTGGTAGTCGCGCTCCATGTCCAGTTGCTCATCGAAGCTCTGGTTGGCGGCGGCGGCGAACATGCGCCTGGTCATCACCAGCGCGCGGGTCGGCATGGCGGCCAGCCGGGCGGCCAGCGCGTGGGCCTCGTCCATCAGGGCGGCGTCGTCCACCACCGACCAGATCATCCCCCAGGCCAGCGCGGTTTCCGCCGGCAGCGGCTCGGCCAGCATGGCCAGCCCGCGCGCCCGCGCCTGCCCGGCCAGGTTGGGCAGGTGGAAGGTGCCGCCGCAATCCGGCACCAGGCCGATGCGCGCGAAGGCCTGCAGGAACTTCGCCGAGCGCGCCGCCACCACGATGTCGCAGCCCAGCGCGATGCTGGCTCCCGCGCCGGCGGCCATGCCGTTGACCGCGCAGACCGTCGGCATGCGCAGCCGCGCCAGCTTGCGCGCCAGCGGGTTCCAGGTCTCCTCGATCGAGTTGCCGGCGTCGCGGCGCGTGTCGGGCGGGCCGCCCACCCCGGAATCGCCGCGCCCGGACAGGTCGGCGCCGGCGCAGAACCCGCGCCCGGCGCCGGTCAGCACCAGCGCGCGGCAGGCGGGGTCGGCCTCCGCCTCCAGCAGGGCGGCCATCAGCACCTCATGGGTCGCGCGGTCCAGCGCGTTCAGCTTGTCCGGCCGGTTCAGCGTGATGACGCGATAGCCCTCGCGCCGCTCGACCAGGATCGTTTCGCTCATTTCTTTTGCCTTTCCGCCCCTTACGCCTGCCCAGCATATCGCGGCCCGGCGCGCCGCGCCATGCGACCAGTGGCGGGGGGTGGTCGTGACGGCGCGCGCGGGCCGCTCTATCGTCGCCCCAACAACGCTCGCAGAGCACGCCGGGGAGGCAAACGCGCATGACCAACTCACGCCGCCTGTACCGCCACGACGAGTTGGCGCGCATGCTCAACCCGGCCAGCCTGGCGATCATCGGCGCCTCCGCCCGTCCCGGCGCCTTCGGCGAGCGCGTGCTCGGCAACCTGCAGGACTATCAGGGCCGCATCCATCTGGTGAACGCCCGCTATCCGGCAATCGGCGAGCGCCCCTGCCACCCCTCCGTGCTGGTCCTGCCGGAAAGCCCGGATGTCGCGGTGATCACCGTGGCGCGCGAGGTGGTGGACCAGGTGGTGGAGGAATGTATCGAGGCGAAGGTCGGCGGCATGATCGTCTTCGCCTCCGGCTACAACGAGACCGGCAAGCCGGAGCGCGCGGCCCAGCAGGCGCGGCTGGCCCAACGCGCCCAGGAATCGGGCATCCCGCTGATCGGCCCCAACTGCATCGGCACGGTGAATTTCGCCCTGCGCAGCCGCATCACCTTCATGCCCTATGCCGCGATGCCGCCGCCGCGCCCCGGCGCCATCGGCATCATCAGCCAGTCCGGGGCGCTCGGCTTCGGCATGGAGCAGGCGATGCACCGCGGCGTCTCGGTCAGCCACGTGCTGACCTCGGGCAATTCCTGCGACGTGGACATGGCCGACTACGTCGCCTACCTGGCCGACGCGCCGGAGTGCGGCGCCATCGCCATGCTGTTCGAGGGCATGGCCGACCCCACGCGACTGATGCGCGCCTGCGAATATGCCCTGTCGCGCAACAAGCCGGTGGTGACGTGCAAGATCGCGGTTGGCGAGTTCGGCGCCTCGGCGGCGATGTCGCATACCGGCTCGCTCGCCGGCTCCCAGGCCGCCTATCGCGCGGCGTTCGAGCGGGCCGGCGTGGTGCTGGTCGATGATTTCATGGCGCTGATGGAAACCGCCAGCTTCTTCGCCAAGGCCCCCGCCCCCAAGGCGCGCGGCGTGGCCGTGCTGGCCAGCTCCGGCGGCGCCGCCATCATGGCCGCCGACAGCGCCGAGGCGCACGGCGTCGCGCTGCCGCAGCCCGAGCCGGCGGCCAAGGCGGTGCTGGAGGCGCGAATCCCGGAATTCGGCTCCACCCGCAACCCGGTGGATGTGACCGCGATGGTGATGAACGACCCGCAATGCATCCCCGACTGCTCGGAGGCGCTGATGAGCGACTCGACCTACGGCGCGATGGTGGTGCCCACCGTGTTCGCCTCCGCCCAGGCCGCCGCCCGCGTACCGATGTTCGGCGAGTTGGGGCTGCGCCACGGCAAGCCGGTGGTCAATGTCTGGGTCAGCGACTGGCTGGAGGGCCCGCCCTCGATGGACCTGGAGACCCATCCCGGCATCGCCCTGTTCCGCTCCATGGACCGCGCCTTCGCCACCCTGGCCGCCTGGCACCGCCGCGCCGCGTTGATCGCGGCCCCCAGGGTCGCGGCGGTCCCGCTGGCCGCGCCCGGCGCGAAGGCCAAGGCCGCCGCCATGCTCGCGGCGGCCGGCCGCACCCTGACCGAGCGGGAATCCAAGGACGCCCTCGCGGCCTACGGCATCCCGGTGGTGCAGGAGCGCCTCGTCCACAGCGCCGCCGAGGCCGCCGAGGTCGCGGCCGCCCTGGGCTTCCCCAGCGTGCTGAAGGTCGAAAGCCCCGACCTGCCGCACAAGACCGAGGCCGGCGTGATCCGCCTCAACCTGAAATCGCCCGACGAGGTCCGCGCCGCCTACGACGCGGTGATGGCCAACGCCGCCCGCGTCACGCCGGCGCCGCGCATCAACGGCGTGTTGGTGCAGCCGATGGTGCCGCAGGGCGCGGAAATCATGGTCGGCGCGCGGGTGGACCCGCTGTTCGGCCCGCTGATCGTGGTCGGCCTCGGCGGCATCTTCGTGGAACTGCTGAAGGACACCGCCGTCGGCCTGGCCCCGGTCACCCGCCCGGAGGCGCTGGCCATGCTGGGCAAACTGAAGGGCCAGGCGATGCTCGACGGCTTCCGCGGCGCCCCGGCGGTCGACCGCGCGGCTCTGGCCGAGGTGATCTGCCGGATCGGCGAGTTCATCGCCGACCACCAGGCCAGCGTGGCGGAGATCGACGTGAACCCGCTGATCTGCGCCGGCAACCGCATTCTGGCGGTGGACGCGCTGATTGTGAAAGGCAGCTAGGCGGCTTGGCTGCTCAGGATGCGCCAGGCGCGCGAGAACGCCTGCGCCATGGTCTCGGCCGGCACCGCGCCGGAGAACAGCACATGCCCGGCCATGGTGAAGCTGGGCACGCCGTCGATGCCGGAGCGGCGGGCCATCTCGTCCTCGCCCAGCACCTCCGCCCGGCCTTCCTCGCCCGCCAGCATCGCCAGCACGGCATCCCCATCCAGCCCGGCCCCGGCGGCGAGGCCGGCGAGGGTGGCGGGGTCGCCGATATCGGCGCCCTGGGTGAAATAGCCGGCGAACAGCGCCTCCACCACCGCGTCCTGCACGCCGTGCCGGCCGGCCAGCCAGATGGTGCGGTGGGCGGCCACGGTGTTCGGGGTGCGGCGCTGCAGGTCCATGCGGAACCCCAGCCCCACCGCCGCCCCGGCCTCGGTGATGCGGGCGTCCAGCTCCTGCGACCGCTCCCAGCTGCCGAACTTGGCGATGCGGTAGTCGCGGCGGTCCACGCCGGCCGCCGGCATCTCCGGATTGAGCTGGTAGGCGTGCCAATGCACCTCGAATTCCAGCCCTTCCCGGGCCAGCATCGGCAGCGCGCGCTCCAGATGGCGTTTGCCGATATAGCACCAGGGGCAGATCGCGTCCGAAATGATGTCGAGGCGGCCAACCGGGGCGGGCGTGTCCATGGGTGCATCCTTTCTGCCGTGGCAGGTTGCGGCGCTCGGCCATGAGTAACATCTGTGGGACTACCAGCAAAGCGGGAGACGCCTCATGGAATATCGCTCCGCCCTCATCGTGGGCACCGGCCCCGGCCTTAGCGCCTCGCTGGCGCGAAAATTCGCCAAAAACGGCCTGAAAACCGCCGTCGCGGCCCGAAATCCGGGAAAATTGGCGGCTCTTTGCGCCGAAACCGGGGCGAATCCGTTCGAATGCGACGCCGCCGACCCGGCCAGCATCGCCGCCCTGTTCGTGGCGGTGGAGGAGCGGCAGGGCACGCCGGACGTGGTGGTCTACAACGCCTCCGCCCGCGCCCGCGGCCCGGTGGCGGAACTGGACCCGGTCGAGGTGAAGCGGGCGATGGAGATCTCGGCCTTCGGCGCCTTCCTGGTGGCGCAGCAGGCGGTGCGGCGGATGCTGCCCCACGGGCGCGGCGCGGTGCTGCTGTCCGGCGCGACCGCGGGGGTGAAGGGGTTCGCCAACTCGGCCGCCTTCGCCATGGGCAAGTTCGCCCTGCGCGGCCTGGCGCAAGCGATGGCGCGGGAGTTGTCGCCGCAGGGCATCCATGTCGCGCATTTCGTCATCGACGGCGGTATCCGCAGCGCCGCCCGCCCGGTACCCGCCGACCAGCCGGACAGCCTGCTGGACCCGGACGCCATCGCCGAGACCTACTGGCATGTGATGCACCAGCACCGCAGCGCCTGGAGCTGGGAGGTGGAGATGCGCCCCTGGGTGGAGAAATTCTGACCGCCTACCCCGCCACCTCCGCCAGCACCGGCAGCAGGTACTCCGCGAACAGCACCGGGTTCTCGGCGAACGGGAAATGGCCGATGCCGTGCATCGGCCGCCAGCGTGCCCCGGGGATCCGGGCGGCGGTCGCCTCCGACATCTCCATGGTGCAGGAATAGTCGTATTCGCCGGTCATCAGGAACAGCGGGCAGCGATTGGCGTCGATCCGCCCGACCCGCCCGCGCGCGTCCCACTCGCCCGAGTAGAAATGGATGTCGCCGAAGAACACCGCCGGCCCGCCCTGGGCGTAGTGCCACAGCACCTCCGCCGCGCATTCGGCCGGGCTGTCCGGCGCCATCAGCCCGTGCACCCATTCCGGCACGAACAGGCCCTGGTTGACCTGCGGATGCCATGACCAGGGGGTCTGCCGCCCCTGGATGTTGTCGCTGGCCTCGCAGGCGATGATGGCGCGGAACGCCTCCGGGTGGCGATAGGCCAGTTCCAGGCAGATCTCGCCGGACATCGAGGCGCCCAGCACGATCGGCGCGCGCAGGCCGGCGGCGGCGATGAAGCCCATGATGGTCTCGACATAGCTATCCGTGGTCATCCGCCACGCCCCCGGCAGGGCGCCGGCCGGCGGTGCGCTGCGGCCGTGCCAGGGCAGGTCGAAGGCCACCAGGCGGTGCCCGGCGGTCAGGCGGGGGTCGGCCATCAGCCGGTGGAACTGCCGCCCGTCGGAGCCGGCGGTGTGCAGGCACAATATGTCCTGGCCGCTGCCGGCCCATTCATGGAACACGTCGTGGCGCACGCCGCCGATCTCCACCGGCACGTAGCCGCCGCTGACCCGCACCGGCGGCGGCGTCAGCGAGGGGCGCAGCGCGGCCGGCACCGGCAGGGCGCGGCCCAGCGCCAGCCACTTGCCCACCTCCAGCACCCGGCGCACCACGTGGCAGTACTGCGCGAAGGCCAGCATATCGCCGGTCAGCGACACCTCCGGCAGCCGCGCCAGCATCGCCAGGATCACATGATGATGGCGCGGCGGCACCGGCTGCAGGAACTTCGCCCACACCGCATCGGGGGCGGCGAAGGTGAAGGCCGGCGTCCCGCCCGCCGGCCGCATGCGCCCCTCCGCGAAGGCGAACACCGCCTCCGCCGTGCCGGCGCGGATGGCGAAGCACACCGCCCACGGCCCGGCCAGCGCCGCCAGCACCGCATCGCGCGCGCAGGCATCGCGCCAGCGCGCGACGAAACCGTTCCATTCCGCATATGGCCACATGGCGCTGCCCCCCTCGCTGGCGTCGCCCCTCATCGCGTCTCGGGCGCCATGTGTCAAAGCCCCGAACATGCCGAAACATTGCGGTGCTGGCCAAGCCGGCAAGATTGCGCAATAGTTATCGCAACCATAAGCAAGATTGGGGGAAGCCATGACCGACAAGGCGAAATCCGACGTATCGCGCGGCGGCCTGGGGCGGCGGCCGTTCATCGCCGGCGGGGGCGGGCTATTGGCGGCCGTGCTGGCCGGCGCCCGCCCGGCCCGCGCCCAGAACGCCGCGCGCAAGGCCACGCTGGTGATCGGGCTGGACATCAGCGACTCCATCTCCCTCGACCCCGCACGCGTCGCCCAGTACTCCAACCCGCTGCCCTGCCACGCCGCCTATGACTCGCTGGTGACCTTCAGCCCGGGCGACTACGTGAACATCAAGCCGGCGCTGGCCACCGAATGGGCCATGCAGGCCGACGGCAAGACCCTGCGCTTCAAGCTGCGCCAGGGGGTGAAATTCTCCACCGGCACGCCGATGACCGCCGAGGACGTGCGCTTCTCCTTCGAGCGGGTGATCAACCTGAAGGACCAGCCGCAGCAGTACATCGCCCATGTGGACAGCATGAAGGTGGTGGACGACCACACCGTGGACATGCTGCTGAAAGACCCGACCCAGCCGATCCTGAGCATCATCGCCGCCCCCGAGTTCATCGTGATGGAAAAGGCGGTGGCCGTGCAGCACGGCGCCACCGACGCGGCGGACGCCAAGGAGAAGGACAAGGCGACCGACTGGCTGAACGCCAATTCCTGCGGCACCGGCCCCTATCGCCTCACCGGCTGGCAGCGCAACCAGTCCATCCAGATGGTGCGCAACGACCAGTACTGGGGCGGCAAGCCCGGCTATGAGCGGGTGCTGATCCGCCACATGAGCGAGAGCGCCGCCCAGCTTCTGGCGATCAAGCGCGGCGACATCGATGTCGCCTTCAACCTGATCCCCGAGCAGGTCGCCACCCTGAAGGACGACCCGGATATCCGCGTGGAAGGCGCCACCAGCCTGGACTTCATCTACATGGCGGTGGCCGAGAGTGCCGACAATCCGGCGCTGCGCAACAAGAAGGCGCGCCAGGCGATCGGCTACGCGATCGACTTCGACGGCATCATCAAGAACCTGATCGGCGGCCACGCGGTGCGGCCGGTGAGCTTCATCCCGGTGGGCATGAACGGCTCCACCAGCGAACTCACCAAGGAAATCGGCTTCCGCGAGGACCTGCCGCGCGCCAAGAAACTGCTGGCCGAGGCCGGACTGCCGGACGGGTTCAGCTTCCAGCTCGCCTATGGCAACGCCGCCATCGCCGGCGTGTCGTACCAGAACCTGGCGCAGAAGATCCAGGCCGACCTCGCCCGCGTCGGCATCAAGGCCGAACTGGCGCCGATGGACCAGCTCAACATGCGCACCATGTATCTGGGCGGCAAGGCGCAGGCGGTGCTGACCTTCTGGAACCCGCCGGCGCCGGAAAACCAGCTCTGGGCCGCCGCCACCATCGACCGCGTGTCCAAGCGCGTGCACTGGGACGTGCCCGCCGCGGTGCGCAAGCTGGTCAACGACGCCTCCGCCGAGCGGGACAACGCGAAATCGGCCGTCCTGTGGAAGCAGTACCAGGAGGCGATGGTCGACGCCGCCCACCACTTCGTGCTGATCCAGCCGATCTACCAGATCGCCGTGCGCAAGAGCGTCGCCGGCCTGCAACTGACGGCGGCGGGATGGATGACCGAGCTGGCCGGGGCGAAGCCGGCCTGAACCAGGCAGATGCTGCGCTACGTCGTCTCCCGCCTGGGCCTGTCGGTGGTGATGGTCCTGCTGGCCACGCTGGTGATCTTCCTGATCGCCAACACGGTGCCAGGGGACCCGGTGCTGATGCAGCTCGGCGACCTCGCGGCCTCCAACCCCGCGACGGTCGCCGAGTTCCGCCACCACTGGGGCCTCGACCTGCCGCTGTGGCATCGCTACTGGATCTTCCTCGACGGCATGCTGCACGGCGATTTCGGGGAATCGCTGGTCTCCCGCCGGCCGGTGCTGCGCGACATCGCCGACTACGCGCCGGCAACGGTGGAACTGGCCTCGATCGCCTTCGTGCTGTCGCTGGCGGTGGGGCTGCCGCTGGGCATACTGGCGGCGGTGCGGCGGGATTCCTGGATCGACCACCTGGCCCGCGCGGTCTCGCTGATCGGGGTCTCGGCGCCGACCTTCTGGCTGGCCTTCGTGGTGCTGGCGATCTTCTACGGCTGGCTGGACATCGCACCCGGGCCGGGGCGGCTGGACCCGGTGTCGTTCCCGCCCACGCCGATCACCGGGCTGCTGCTGATCGACACCGCCTGGCTGGGCGACTGGGACACGTTCCGCGACGCGGCGGCGCATCTGGTGCTGCCGTCGATCGTGCTGGCCGGCTCCACCCTCGGCCTGATCACCCGCACCACCCGCGCCGCGATGCTGGAGGCGCTGTCGCAGGACTATGTGCGGGTGGCGCGCGCCAAGGGGTTGCGTGGCCGGGCGGTGGTGACCGGCCACGCGCTGCCCAACGCCATGCTGCCGGTGGTGACGCTGGGCGGGCTCGCCTATGCGAACCTGCTGGCCGGCGCGGTGATGACCGAGACGGTGTTCTCCTGGCCCGGCCTCGGCCGCTACACCTTCACCAGCGCGGTGGCGGTGGATTTCCCGGCGATCATGGCCATCACCACCATCGTCGCCATCGTGTTCGTGGCGGTGAACTTCCTGGTCGACCTGTCCTACGCGCTGCTCGACCCGCGGGTGCTGAAGCGATGAGCGGGGTGGTGCTGCCCGCCATCGCCTCGCCCCGCCAACGCTGGCTGCGCCGCTACGGCCTGGCCAGCCTGGGGGCGGCGATCATCCTGGCCTGGGCGCTGCTGGCGATCTTCGCCCCCTGGGTCTCGCCGTTCGACGCCAATTTCGTCGATGTCGCCAACCGGCTGAAGCCGCCCTCCTGGGTGCACTGGATGGGCACCGACGCGCTGGGGCGGGACGTGGCCTCCCGCGTGATCCATGGCGCGCGGGTGTCGTTGGCGGTGGGCTTCGTGGTGGTGGCCATCGGCGGGCTGTTCGGCACGCTGCTGGGGGCCATCGCCGCCTATGCGCGCGGCTGGGTGGAGGAGGCGCTGATGCGGCTGACCGACCTGGTGTTCTGCTTCCCGCCGATCATCCTGGCGATGGCGATCGCGGCGGCGCTGGGCATCGGCACGGTCAACACGGTGATCGCCATGCTGGTGGTGTGGTGGCCGAAATTCGCCCGCCTCGCCCGCAGCCTGGTGATCACCCAGCGCTCGATGGAATACGTGGAGGCGGCGCAGTCGGTGGGGTTCGGGCCGGCGCATATCCTGGTGCGGCAGATCCTGCCCAATGCCGTCGGCCCGCTGGTGGTGCTGCTGACCCTGGATGTGGGCAACGCCATCCTGGTGTTCGCCGGCCTGTCCTTCCTCGGCCTGGGCGTGGTGCCGCCCACCGCCGAATGGGGGGCGATGGTGGCCGAGGGGCGCGAACTGGTGCAGCAATGGTGGGTCGCCACCTTCCCGGGCCTGGCCATCCTGACCGTGGTGATGGGGTTCAACTTCATGGGCGACGGCTTCCGCGACTGGCTCGACCCGCATGCCCGCACCCGCTGACCGCCCGCCGGCCGCGCCGATCCTGTCGGTGCGCGACCTGCGCACCTGGTTCCTCACCGATGCCGGCCCGGTGCGGGCGGTCGACGGCGTGAGCTTCGACGTGCATCCCGGCGAGACGCTGGGCATCGTGGGCGAATCCGGCTCGGGCAAGAGCGTTTGCGCCAAGTCGATCATGCGGCTGCTCGACGCGCCGGCGCGCATCGTGGGCGGCGCCATCCATTTCCGCGGGCGCGACCTCGCGCGGCTCGACGAGGAGGCCATCCGCGCGGTGCGCGGGCGCGAGATCGCCATGGTCTTCCAGGACCCGATGACCTCGCTGAACCCGGTGCTGCGCATCGCCCGCCAACTGGTGGAGGCGATGACCGCCCATGGCCGCTTCACCCCGGCCGCCGCGCGCACGCGGGCGATCGACCTGTTGCGCCGGATGGGGGTGGCGGCGCCGGAGCGGGCGGTGGGCTCCTACCCGCACCAATATTCCGGCGGCATGCGCCAGCGGGTGATGCTGGCGATGGGCTTCTCCAACGAGCCGGCGCTGCTGATCGCCGACGAGCCGACCACGGCGTTGGACGTGACCATCCAGGCGCAGATCCTGGACCTGCTGCGCGGGCTGAACCGCGACATGGGCACGGCGGTGATCCTGATCAGCCACGACCTGGGGGTGATCGCCAATGTCTGCTCGCGCGTGCTGGTGATGTACGCCGGCGAGGTGGTGGAGGAGGGCGCGCCCGAAGACCTGCTGACCGACCCGCGCCACCCCTATACCTGGGCGCTGCTGCACGCCGCCCCCCGCATCGACGCCGAGGCCGAGGACCGCCGGCTGGTGACCATCGAGGGCCAGCCCCCCGACCCGCGCACCTGGCCGGAAGGCTGCCGCTTCCGCGCCCGCTGCCCGTTCGCGGTGGACAAATGCGCCGAGCATCCGCAGTTGCTGCCGGCCGGCGAGGGCCGCGCCACGCGCTGCTGGGTGACCCAGGCGGGCGGCGCGCTGCACACCCCTGCCCGCCCCGCGCCGCTGCCGGCCGTGCCCCGGCCCGAGGCGGCGCCGGGGCCGCTGCTGCAGGTGACCGGGCTGCAAAAGCATTTCGTGTTGCCGAACGACGGCTATTTCGGCCAGCCGCGCGTGCTGCGCGCCGTCGATGACGTGGACCTGACGGTCTCGCGCGGCGAGACGGTGGGGCTGGTGGGCGAATCCGGCTGCGGCAAGTCCACGCTGGCCCGGCTCGTCACCCGGCTGCACCAGCCCACCGCCGGGCGGATCGTGTTCGACGGCACCGACATCGGCAGCGCCACCCAGGCGCAGATCCGCCCGCTGCGCCGGCGCATGCAGATGATCTTCCAGGACCCCTATGCCTCGTTGAACCCGCGCGACCGGGTGGGCGAAATCCTGGCCGGCCCGCTGCGGCTGCACGGCATCGTGGACGGCGAGGCGGCGGCACGCCAGCGCGTGGCCGAGTTGCTCGACCTGGTGGGCCTGCCGGTACAGTCCGCACGGCGCTTTCCGCACGAGTTCTCCGGCGGTCAGCGCCAGCGCATCTCGATCGCCCGCGCGCTGTCGGTGGGGCCGGATTTCGTGGTGGCGGACGAGCCAGTGTCGGCGCTGGACGTGAACATCCAGGCGCAGATCATCAACCTGATGGTGGATCTGCAGGAGCGGTTGGGGCTGACCTACCTGTTCATCGCCCACGACCTGGCGGTGGTGCGCCATGTCTGCGACCGCATCGTGGTGCTGTACCTGGGCCGGGTGATGGAGGTGGGCCGCGCCGCCGACCTGTTCGCGCGGCCGCAGCACCCCTACACCCGCACCCTGATCTCCGCCGCCCCGGTGCCGGACCCGCGCATCGAACGCACCCGCCGCCACGTGCCGATGCTGGGCGAGCCGCCCAGCCCGCTCAACCCGCCGAGCGGCTGCCGCTTCCGCACCCGCTGCCCGATCGCCGAGGCACGCTGCGCCGCCGAGGTGCCGCCATTGCAGGATATCGGCGGGGGGCAGTTCGCGGCCTGCCATTTTCCGGGGAAGTTTTGAGGGTAAGGGCGTCTTTTTGCGAACAAGAAGAGGCGAGGAAACGCTTCATCCGCTTGGGGACGCCTCGGCATCTACCGCCAGAAAGCGGGAAAAACTCTCAAATGTGAGAGATTTTCGACAATTGCCCTTCCTTCCTTTCCGTCTGCCCCTAAACTCCGCTCCATGAGCGACACCAGCAAGCCCTCCTGGGCCACCCGCACCCTCGCCGCGCAGGCGCTGGGCCATATCGACGCCGCCACGCAGGCCGTGGTCCCGCCGATCCATGTCAGCACCACCTATATCCGCGACCCCGACAACCAGTACCGCACCGGCAATATCTACGCCCGGCCGGACAACGAGACGGTGCGCGAGGCGGAGGCGATCATCGCCATGCTGGAGGGGGCCAAGGTGGCGATGGTGCTCGGCTCGGGCATGTCGGCGGCCACCGCGGTGTTCCTGTCGCTGGCGCCGGGCGACCACGTGGTGGCGCCGGAGGTGATGTACTGGGGCCTGCGCAACTGGCTGATCAACGAGGGCCGCCACTGGGGCCTGGATGTCGAGCTGGTCGATACCAGCAGCCTCGACGCCCTGCGCGCGGCGGTGCGGCCGGGCAAGACCAGGCTGGTGTGGCTGGAAACCCCCTCCAACCCGCTGTGGACCATCACCGACATCCGCGCCGCCGCCGATATCGCCCATGCCGCCGGCGCCAGGCTGGCGGTGGATTCCACCGTCGCCACCCCGCTGCTGACCCGCCCGCTGGCGCTGGGGGCGGACATCGTGATGCATTCGGCCACCAAATACCTCAACGGCCATTCCGACGTGATCGCCGGCGCGCTCGCCGCCAGCCAGGACGACGATTTCTGGAAGCGCATCAAGCGCACCCGCGCCACGCTCGGGCAGATCCTGGGGCCGCTGGAGACCTATATGCTGATCCGCGGCATGCGCACGCTGGACCTGCGGGTGCGCGCCGCCTGCGCCAACGCGATGGAACTGGCCTTGCGCCTGTCCAACCACGCCCAGGTGGCGCAGGTGCTGTATCCCGGCCTGCCGAGCCATCCCGGCCATGACGTGGCGCTGCGGCAGATGACCGGCGGCTTCGGCGGCATGCTGTCGATCCGCGTGCGCGGTGGCGAGGCGGCGGCCATCGCCACCGCCGCCGGCGTCACGCTGTGGAAGCGCGCGACCTCGCTCGGCGGCGTCGAGAGCCTGATCGAGCATCGCGCCTCCATCGAGGGCGCCGGCTCCCCCTGCCCGCCCGACCTGCTGCGGCTGTCGGCGGGCGTGGAGGAAGTGGAGGACCTGTTCGCCGACCTCGACCGGGCGTTGCGCGCCGCCGGTTAGAGCGTGATGGCCGGAGATGGAATCACCGGAGGTCTGAATCACGCGACAAAACAAAGAGCTGGAGCTGGGTGCCTTCGCCTGTCAGAAGGCATCCAGCTCTAGGCTGGCGCGATCCGCGCGGCGCAGAACTTGAATTCAGGGATCTTGCCGAACGGGTCCAGCGCCGGGTTGGTCAGCAGGTTGGCCGCCGCCTCGGCGTAGCAGAACGGGATGAACACCATGTTCGCCGGCACGTCGCGGTCGGCGCGCGCCATGATCTCGACCGTGCCGCGGCGGGTGGTCACCCGGATCATGCCGCCGGGCGCGATGCCCCGCCGGCCGAGTTCCTGCGGCGAGAGCAGGGCGACGGCCTGCGGCTCCAGCGTGTCGAGCGTGGCGGAGCGGCGGGTCATCGCGCCGGTGTGCCAGTGCTCCAGCACCCGCCCGGTGGACAGCACCATGTCGAACTCCGCGTCCGGCAGCTCGTCGGGCGGCGCCACGGCGGCGGGCACGATGCGGGCGCGGCCGGAAGGCGTGGGGAAGCGGTCGGTGAACAGGATGTCCTGGCCCGGCACGTCCGGCCCGGCCACCGGATAGGTCACCGCGCCCTCGCGCCCCAGCCGCTCCCAGGTGATGTTGGCCAGGGAGGGCATCGCCAGGGCCATCTCGGCGAAGATATCGGCCGGGCCCGCGTAGTCCCAGCCCAGCCCCAGCCGGCGTGCGACCTCCTGGATGATCCACCAATCCTGCCGCGCCTCGCCCGGCGGCGGCACAACCGCGCGGGCAAGCTGCACCCGCCGGTCGGTGTTGGTGAAGGTGCCCGCCTTCTCGGCGAAGGCGGCGGCGGGCAGCACCACGTCGGCATGGAAGGCGGTCTCGGTCAGGAACAGGTCCTGCACCACCAGGTGGTCCAGCCCGGCCAGGGCGGCGCGCGTCTTGTGCAGGTCGGGGTCGGACATGGCCGGATTCTCGCCCTGGACGTACATGCCGCGGATCGCACCGGCGGCGGCGGCCTTGATGATCTCCACCACCGTCAGGCCGGGCGCGGGGTCCAGTGTGGCGCCCCACAGCGTCTCCAGGCGCCGGCGCACCGCGTTCTCGCCGGTGGCGTGGTAGTCGGGGAAGAACATCGGGATCAGCCCGGCGTCGGAGGCGCCCTGCACGTTGTTCTGGCCGCGCAGCGGGTGCAGCCCGGTCCCAGGCCGCCCGATCTGCCCGGCGGCCAGCGCCAGCGCGATCAGGCAGCGCGCGTTGTCGGTGCCGTGGACGTGCTGGGAGATGCCCATGCCCCAGAAGATGATCGCCGCGCCGCTGGTGGCGTACAGCCGCGCCGCCGCCCGCAGCGTTTCGGCCGGCACGCCGCACACGGCGGCCATCCGCTCGGGCGCGAAGCCGGCGACATGGGCGGCGAGTTCCGCGAAGCCCTCGGTATGCGCGGCGATATACCCCTGGTCCGCCAGCCCCTCCGCGATGATGGTGTGCAGCATGGCGTTCAGTAGCGCCACGTCGCTGCCCGGGCGGAAGCGCAAGTCGTAGGTGGCCAGCCGCGACAGCGCCTGCCCGCGCGGGTCGGCCACGATCAGCTTGGCGCCGCGCCGCACCGCGTTCTTGATGAAGGTGGCGGCCACCGGGTGGTTCACCGTCGGGTTGGCGCCGATGACGAAGATCACCTCCGCGTCCAGCGCGGCCGCGAACGGGGCGGTGACCGCCCCGGAATGCAGCCCTTCCATCAGGGCCGCCACCGAGGAGGCGTGGCACAGCCGGGTGCAGTGGTCCACGTTGTTGGAGCCGAAGCCGGTGCGCACCAGCTTCTGGAACAGATATGCCTCCTCGTTGGAGCCCTTGGCGCTGCCGAAGCCGGCCAGCGCCCGCGGCCCATGCGCCGCGCGGAGGCGCTGGAAGCCGCCCGCCGCGCGGTCCAGCGCCTCCGCCCAGCCTGCGGGGCGGAAATGGGTCCAGGGATTGCCGGGGTCCACCTGACAATCCGCCTGCTTCGGCGCGTCCTCGCGGCGGATCAGCGGCTGGGTGAGCCGGTGCGGGTGGTGGATATAGTCGAAGCCGAAGCGGCCCTTCACACAGAGCCGCCCGTGATTGGCCGGCCCGTCGCGGCCCTCGGCGTAGAGCAGGCGGTCGTCCTTGACGTGATAGGTCACCTGGCAGCCGACGCCGCAATACGGGCACAGCGAGTCCACCTTGCGGTCGGCCACCACGCCGTTCAGCAGGGCCTTGGGCAGCAGCGCGCCGGTCGGGCAGGCCTGCACGCATTCGCCGCAGCCGACGCAGCTGCTGGCGCCCATCGCGTCGTCGAAATCGAACACGATTTTGGCGTGGTGGCCGCGACGGGCCATGCCGATCACGTCGTTGCCCTGCACCTCGCGGCAGGCGCGCACGCACAGGCCGCACTGGATGCAGGCATCGAGGTTGACCGCCATCGCCGGATGGCTGGTATCGGCCGGCGCGCGCGCGCCACCGGGGAAGCGGCTGTCGCCCACGCCGGCGCGCGCCGCCCAGGCGTGCAGCTTCGCCGCCGGGTCGGGTGCGGCCGCCGGCTGGTCGGCCAGCAGCAATTCGAGCACCAGGCGCCGCGCCGCCTCGGCGCGCGGCGAGGCGGTGCGCACCACCATGCCGGCCGAGGGCACCCGCAGGCAGGACGGCGCCAGCACCCGCTCTCCTTCGATCTCCACCATGCAGGCGCGGCAATTGCCGTCCGGCCGGTAGCCCGGCGCGGGGGAGTGGCACAGATGCGGCAGGCCCACGCCCTCGCGCCGCGCCACCTGCCAGATGGTCTCGCCCGGCGCCGCCTCCACCGCCTGGCCGTCGAGCAGGAAGCCGGTCATCGCGCCGCCTCCGCCGGGAAATGCCGCAGCAGCGACAGCACCGGGTTGGGCGCGGCCTGCCCCAGCCCGCAGATGGAGGCATCGCGCATCACCTGCGCCAGTTCGTGCAGCAGCGGCACATCCCAGCGCGGCGCGCGCATCAGCGCCACCGCCTTCTCGGTGCCCAGCCGGCAGGGGGTGCACTGGCCGCAGCTTTCGTGTCGGAAGAACCGCATCAGGTTGTCCGCCACCGCACGCAGGTCGTCCTGGTCGGACAGCACCACCACGGCGGCCGAGCCGATGAAGCAGCCATGTTCCTCCAGCGTGCCGAAATCCAGCGGCACGTCGGCCAGCGTCGCCGGCAGGATGCCGCCGGAGGCGCCGCCGGGGAGATAGGCGCCCAGCCGGTGGCCCTCGGCCATGCCGCCGCAATATTCCTCCACCAGTTCGCGCAGGGTGATGCCGGCCGGCGCCAGCTTCACCCCCGGCAGGCGCACCCGCCCGGAGACCGAGAAGCTGCGCAGCCCGCGGCACCCATACCGCCCCTGCCCGCGCCACCATGCCGCCCCGCGCTCCAGCAGGTCGCGCACCCACCACAGCGTCTCGACATTGTTGACCAGGGTAGGGCGGCCGAACAGCCCGGCCTGGAACACGAATGGCGGCTTGTTGCGGGGCAGGCCGCGCCGGCCCTCGATGCTTTCCAGCATCGCCGACTCCTCGCCGCAGACATAGGCGCCGGCGCCGCGGCGAAGCTCGACCGGCGGGCCGCCCGGCGGCAGCCTGGCCAGTTCCGCCTGCAGGATGGCGCGCGCGGCGGGGTATTCGTCGCGCAGGTAGATGACGATTTCCGCCACATCCACCACGTGGGCGGCGATCAGCATGCCTTCCAGGAAGCGGTGCGGATCGGTTTCCAGGTAGTGGCGGTCCTTGAAGGTGCCCGGCTCGCCCTCGTCGGCGTTCACCGCCATCAGGCGCGGCCCCGGCTGGGCCATCACCGTCCGCCACTTGCGCCCGGCCGGGAAGCCGGCCCCGCCCAGCCCGCCGAGGCGCGCCTCGTCCAGCACGCCCAGCACCGCCTCGGCCGACATCTCCCCCGCGCGCAGCCGCGCCAGCGCGCGGTAGCCGCCGCCGGCGACGTAGGCGTCGAAATCGGCATAGTCCGGGATCGCCGGCTCGGTGGCGCCGTGCCGCGCCGCCGCCAGCACCCGGGCGGGCGTCGCGTGGTCGATCGCGTGGCGCCCCACCACCGCGGCCGGCGCCGCCGCGCAGCGGCCGATGCAGGGCACGCGCTGCACTCGCGCCTGCGTGCCAGCCGCCACCGCCGCCGCCAGCGCCTCGGCGCCCGCCAGCATGCAGGCGATGCTGTCGCACACGCGGATGGTCAGCGGCGGCACGGCCGCGTCGCCCACGTCAAAATGCGCGTAGAAGGTGGCGACCTCGTAGACCTCGGCCAGCGACAGCCGCATCGCCTCGGCCAGGGCGGCCAGATGCGCCAGCCCGATCCGCCCGAAGCGGTCCTGGACCAGATGCAGATGCTCGATCAGCAGGTCTCGCCGGCGCGGCCGCTCGCCCAGCAGCGCCTCGATCTCGGCCAGCGCCGCCGGGTCCACCTGCCGCCCCTTGGGCGTCTCGCGGCCCCGGCCCCGCCCGCGCGGCGCGGCGCTGTTCAGATCGTCCGGCATCGGCATTTCCCCAAGGCGCGCCGGGCCTTGTGGCCAACCCGGTCGCGCCGCTTCATGAATGTGAGGGCGGGTGCGGCGGGTGTAAAGCCGCTCCGGCCGCGCTCAGACCCCGGCATCGACCTTGCGCAGCACCGCATCGGCGATCGCCTGCGGCGGCGGGGTGATGTCCACCACCACCGGGCGCTCCGCCCCCCCCGGCTCCTCCAGCGTGGCGAACTGGCTGTCCAGCAGGGCCGGCGGCATGAAATGCCCGCGCCGCGCCGCCATCCGCCCCGCGATCAGCGCCTTGTCGCCCTTGAGGTAGACCAGCCGCACATCGGCGCGCGCGCCGATCAGCACGTCCCGATAGGCTCGCTTCAGCGCCGAGCATGTCACCACGCCCGACACCCCGGCGGCGCGCCAGGCGTCGATCACCCCGGCGATGGCGTGCAGCCAGGGCCAGCGATCCGCGTCGGTGAGCGGCGTGCCGGCCGACATCTTGGCCACGTTTTCGGCCGGATGCAGCGCGTCGCCCTCCTGGAAGCGCCAGCCGCGCGCATCGGCGATCAGCCGGGCGACCGTGGTCTTGCCGCAGCCGGAGACACCCATCACCACCAGCACGGTCATGCCTTCGGCTTGCTCCCCTCGGGCGCTTCCACATGCCCGCCGAAGCCCAGCCGCATCGCCGAGAGCATCTTCTCGGCGAATGTGTGCTGCTGGCGCGAGCGGAACCGCACGAACAGGGCGGCGGCCAGCACATCGGCCGGCACCGCCTGCTCGATCGCCGCCTCGATGGTCCAGCGGCCCTCGCCGGAATCCTCGACATGGCCGGAGAAATGCTCAAGCTGCCCGTCGCCGGCCAGCGCGTCGGCTGACAGGTCAAGCAGCCAAGAGGTCACCACGCTGCCGCGCCGCCACACCTCGGCCACGTCGGCCAGGTCGAAATCGTAACGCTCATCGGCGGGCAGCTTCTCGGAGCCGCGGTTGCGCAGGATGTCGAACCCCTCGGCGATCGCCTGCATCATGCCGTATTCGATGCCGTTATGGATCATCTTGACAAAATGCCCGGCGCCGGACGGGCCGGCATACAGATAGCCCTGCTCCACCCGGGGATCGCGCGCGCCCCGCCCCTCGGTGCGCGGGATGTCGCCGATGCCCGGCGCCAAGGCGGCGAAGATCGGGTCGAGGAACTCGAACGCCGCCCGCTCGCCGCCGATCATCAGGCAATAGCCGCGTTCCAGGCCCCATACGCCGCCGGAGGTGCCGACATCCATGTAGCGCACGCCGCGCCCGGCCAGCGCCTTGGCCCGGCGCACGTCGTCCTTGAAGTTGCTGTTGCCGCCGTCGATCAGGATATCGCCGGCCTCCATCAGCCCGCCCAGCTCGGCCACCGCCGCCTCGGTCACCGCGCCGGAGGGCAGCATCACCCAGGCGGCGCGCGGCCGCTGGTCCAGCTTGGCCGCGAGATCGGCCAGCGAGGTGGCGCCGACGGCGCCGGCTTCCACCAGGCCGGCCACCGCCTTGGGATTGGCGTCGAACACCACGCAGGAATGGCCGGCGCGGATCAGTCGCCGCACGATGTTGCCGCCCATGCGGCCCAGCCCGATCACCCCGATCTGCATCGCTTCGTGCTCCTGAGTTATGGTAGGCGAGGAAGGTCTTCTTTTTGTGGACAAAAAGAAGCAAAAAAACTTTGTTCCCTGGAGTCCTACGTGGATGGACGTTTTTTGGTTCTTTTTTTCAAAAAAGAACGCCTTGCTTGCTTTCTACCCCGCCAGACACGACAGCCCCCCATCCACCGGCAGGCAGACCCCGGTGATATAGGCGGCATCGTCGGAGGCCAGGAACGCCGCCGCGCGCGCCACGTCCCACGCATCGCCCTGCCGGCCCATCGGGCTCATCGCGTCGCGCGCGCGCTGCATCTCGGCGGCGTCGCCGTGCTGGCCGACGATCTGCTTCTCCACCATCGGCGTTTTCATCAGGCCGGGCATGATGGTGTTGGCGCGGATGCCATGCCGGGCATACTGCACCGCCAGCGCCTTGGTGAACTGGTTCAGCGCCGCCTTGGAGGCGTAGTAGCTGTAATACGGATACGGGTTGATCAGCACCGCCGCGATCGAGGAGATGTTGACGATCGCCCCCCGCCCCTGTCGGCGCATCACCGGGATCACCCGCCGGCAGCTGCGGTAGACGCTGCTGAGGTTGACATCCATCACCTTCTTCCAGCGCGCCTCGGTGATGTCCTCCAGCGCGCCCATGTCGGTGATGCCGACGTTGTTGTGCAGGATGTCGATGCGGCCGTACTGCGCCAGCGTTGCCTCCACCGCGCGGCCGATGCTCTCGGCGCTGGTCACGTCGGCCTGCTGGGCGATGGCGGCGTTGCCCTCCAGGCGGATGATGTCGGCGGTCTCCTGCGCGGCGGCGGTGAACTGGTCCACTGCCACCACCGCCGCGCCCTCGCGCGCATACTGCACCGCCGCGGCCTTGCCGTTGCCCCAGCCCGGCCCGGACGAGCCGGCGCCGAACACCAGGGCCACCCGCCCTTGCAGCCGGCGTGCCGGCACCATCTGCTGCTCAGGCAACCCGGTCGCCCTTCTTTACCTGCACCGCGCGGTTGTCCACCGCCGGCAGCATCTTCGCCGGGTCGCGCGTCACCACCAGGTCGATCACCGTCGGGCCCTCGCCCGCCAGCCCCGCCGCCAGCGCCCCGGCCAGGTCGCCCGGCTGCTCGACGCGGATGCCGCGCACCCCCATGGCCTGGGCGATCCGCGCATAATCGGTCTCGGCGAGGTCTGAGGCGTGGTAGCTGCCGGGGCCGTACATCAGGTGCTGCAACGCCTTCACGTAGCCGGAGGCGGCGTTGTTCACCACCACGATGGTGAAGGCCAGCCCCAGCCGCCGCGCCGTCTCCAGCTCGCCGATCATCATGTTGAAGCCGCCGTCGCCGGTCAGACTCACCACCTTGCGCCTCGGCGCCGCCAGTGCCGCGCCGATCGCGCCTGGCAGGCCGTAGCCGATGGAGGCGAAGCCGCGATCCGGCACGAAGCCGCGCCCAGGGGCCTTGGTGTCGTACAGCAGCCCACCCCAATGCGCCGCGAATCCGCCATCGGCCACCAGCACGCCATCCGCCGGCATGATGGTGTTCAGCTCGTGCATCAGCCGCGCCATGCTTACCGGCACCTCGTCGCTGGTCAGGCGCGGCAGCACGCCGGCCCGCCACTCGGCCATCTTCGCCGCCACCGCCGCCGCGTGCCCGGCCTGGCGGTCGCGGATGGCGGCGGCCTGGGGCGCCAGCATGGCGTGCAATTCGGCCAGCGTCTCGCGCACGTCGCCCCACAGGCACAGTTCCGGCTCGGCGGTGCGGCCGAACTCCTCGGCCACCAGGTCGATATGCAGGATGGTCTTGCCCGCGGGCGGCACCGTGAACCGCTTGGTGGCGATCTCGCCCAGCTTGCAGCCGGCGACGATGATCAGGTCCGACTCGGCGATGAAGCCGTTGGCGATCCGGTCGTAGCGCCCGAACAGCCCGGCGCTCAGCGCGTCGGTGCAGGCGATGGCGCCCTTGCCGGTCATGGTATGCGCCACCGGCAGGTTCAGCGCGGCGGCAAAGGCGCTCAGCACCTCGGCGGCGCCGCTGATATGCACCCCGCCGCCAGCCAGCAGGATCGGCCGCTCGGCCCGCGCGATCATCGCCGCCGCCACCGCCATCGCATCGGCGGCCGGCCGGCAGCGCAGGCTGGGGGCGGCCTCGCAGGCCGGATCGCCACGGAACGCATCGGCCTCGAAGCCGTGCGTCGCGTGGCAGATATCCTCGGGCACATCGACCACCACCGGGCCGGGCCGGCCGGAGGTCGCCACCCGGAAGGCGCGGCGCATCAGCTCGGGGATGCGCCCGATGCTCTCGATGCGGATCAGCTCCTTGCAGGCCGGCCGCAGGATCTCGGTCTGCCGGCTTTCCTGGGTCATGTTCTTCCAGGCGTGGTCGCGGTGGGTGTCGCCCACCAGCACCACCAGCGGCGAGCCGGCGTTCAGGCTCTCCACCAGCCCGGTCACCAGGTTGGTCGCCCCCGGCCCCAGCGTGGCGTCGCACAGGCCGACGCGCCCGGTCACCTTGGCGTAGGCATCGGCGATGAAGATCGCCGCCCGCTCGTCGTTGATCAGGTGGTGCGCCAGCCCCAGCCGCCGCGCCGCGTCGTAGAACGGCAGCAGCTGGAAGCCGCCCATGCCGAACATCGCGCCGCCGTTGAACGCCTGGATCATCCGGGCGAGCGCCTCGCCGCCTGTCATTTCATTCGGCGTCATGTCAGTGGCCATATCTCAGCGTCCCATCATGCTTCGGGCGGTGGCGGCGACCGCGGCGGCGCCCACCCGCACCGCATCCTCCACCGGCGGCGCGTAGCCCACCGGCGCGCGCGGCGCGCCCAGCCGGCGTACCTTGGCGCTGGTGTGTTCCGCCACCGTGGCGGCGATCTCCGCCCCGAAGCCGGCCACCGCCACCGCCTCGTGGCACACCAGCAGCCGCCCGGTGCGCGCCGCGCTCTCCAGCACCATCACGCGGTCCCACGGCCACAGCGTGCGCAGGTCGATCAGGTCCACCCCGATCCCCTCGCCGGCCAGCGCCTCGGCTGCCTCGGCGCACACATGCACCTGCTGCGACCATGAGACGATGGTGACATCGCCCCCCGCCCGCACCCGCCGCGCCACGCCGAACGGCACCAGGTGCTCGCCCTCCGGCACCTCGCCCTCCAGCGGCCACAGGTTCTTGTGCTCCATGTAAACCACCGGGTCGTCGCACCGGATGGCGCTTTTCAGCAGGCCCTTGTTGTCCGCCGGCGTCGCCGGGCAGGCCACCACCAGGCCGGGGATATGCGCGTACCACGCCTCCAGCGACTGCGAATGCTGTGCCGCCGAACTGCGCCACATGCCGATCGGCTCGCGCACCACCAGCGGCACCCGCCCCTGGCCGCCGAACATGAAGCGCGCCTTGGCGGCCTGGTTCACCAGTTCATCGACCGCGCACAGAGCGAAATCGGAGAACCGCATCTCCACCACCGGCCGCGTGCCCATCAGCGCCGCCCCCACCGAGGCGCCCAGGATCGCCGCCTCGCTGATCGGCGCGTCGCTGATCCGCTCCGGCCCGAATTCCTCCACCAGCCCGGCATACTGGCCGAACACCCCGCCGCGCCCGAGGTCCTCGCCCACCGCCCATACCAGCGGATCGCGCCGCATCTCCTCGGCCAGCGCCGCCCGCGCGGCGGCCAGATAGGTCATGCGCGCCATCAGAACGCCCCCTGCAACGGCGAACCCACATCCTGCACGTCGCGGAACGCCTCTGCCGCCTCCGGATACGGCGCGGCGAAGGCTGCCTCGTAGGCCGCCGCTATCTCCGCCTCGGCCGCCGCCTGATCGGCCGCCAGCGCCGCCGCGTCCACACCGGCGCCGCGCAGCAATTCGGCGGCGCGGCCGATCGGTTCCTCCAGCCGCCGCGCCGCCACCTCCTCGGCCGGACGGTAGGGGGCGGCATCCGCCCCGGTGTGCCCGGTCAGCCGGTAGGTACTGGCATGCAGGAAGCGCGGTCCGCCGCCGCCGCGCACCTGCGCCAGCAGCCCCTGCACCGCCGCGTCCACCGCCAGGATGTCGTTGCCGTCCACCTCCTCCGCCACGATGCCGAACGCCCGCGCCCGCGTCGCCGGTCCGGCCCCCGCGGTCATGCTGGCGGTCCGCGTGGTGGCCGCGAAGCCGTTGTCCTCGCAGACGAACAGCACCGGCAGCCCGAACACCGCCGCCCAGTTCAGCCCCTCCAGGAACGGCCCGCGATTGATCGCGCCGTCGCCGAAGATGCAGCACACTACCCGGTCCTCGCGCCGCAGCTTGATCGCGTGCGCGGCCCCGGCGGCGATCACGATATTGGCCCCCACCACGCCGTTGGCCCCCAGCATCCCCACCTGGAAATCGGCGATATGCATGGAGCCGCCCTTGCCGCCGCAGGTACCGCCGACCCGCCCGAGCAACTCGCGCAGCATCGCCTCGCTGTCCGCGCCCTTGGCCAGGGTGTGGCCATGCCCGCGATGGGTGGAGAGCAGGATGTCGTCGCGCCGCAGATTGCCCACCACGCCGGCCGCCACAGCCTCCTGGCCGATCGAGGGATGGATCGCCCCCAGCACCACCTTCTCCGCCAGCCCTCGCAGCGCCGCCTGCTCCAGCGCGCGGATGCGCCACATCAGCCGGTGCTGCTCGCGCAGCCGGGACACGTCGAAATTACGGGAAGACTGGTCTGGCGGCATGGACGTCTCCGCGATTCTCTGTGCGAGCGGTTCGTGTGGTGCTAGCACGGCGGACGAATCAGCGTCCATGCAGGGGGGGAGAGGATGGCCGAGCCACGGATCGTGCTGGCGCCCACGGCGACCAAGCTGCCGGCCGAGGCGCGCGGCGGCGTGCTGGTCACCGGCTCGCATGGCGGGGTCTATCCCGGCCGGCTGGCCGTGCTGGCCGGCGTGCGCGCGGCGATCTTCCACGATGCCGGCATCGGCCGCGAACAAGCCGGCATCGGCTCGCTGGCGCTGCTCGGCGGGCGGGGCATCGCCGCCGCCGCCGTCTCGCACATGTCCGCCCGCGTCGGCGACACCGGCGACATGATGGCGCGCGGTGTTATCAGCCGCGCCAACGGCCCGGCTTTGGCCGCCGGCGTGGCACGCGGCATGCCTTGCGCCCAGGCTGCCAGCCTGCTGCGCGCCGCGCCCTGGCGCGAGGCGAGCCCGCCGCCGGGCGATGAGGCGCGCCACGTCGAGCACCCCGGCGCCCGCCCCCTGGTGCTGATCGACTCGGCCGCCATGGTCGATCCGGCGGCCGATCGCGGCGCCGTCATCGTCACCGGTTCGCATGGCGGGCTGGTCGGCGGCGACCCGGCGATGGCGCTGCGCGCCGAGGGCTTCGCCGCCGCCTTCAACGACGCAGGCATCGGCATCGAGCAGGCCGGCATCGGCCGGCTGGCCGCGCTCGACCAGCGCGGCATCGCCGCCCTCACCGTCGCTGCCGCCAGCGCGCGCATCGGCCAGGCCCGCTCCACGCTGGACAACGGCGTCATCTCCGCCGCCAACGCCACCGCCGTCGCCCTCGGCGCGCGCGCGGGCCAGCCCGCCCGCGATGTGCTGCTGGCCTGGACACGGCTAGCCTGATCCTCACCCACGCAGGAGGCCTACGATGACCGCCACGCCGAAAGACACCGCCGCCATCGAGAGCTGGCACGCCCATGTCTACTACGACCCCACCACCCGCGCCGCCGCCGCCGCCTTGCGCGAGCAGGTGGCCGAGCGCTTCCCCACCGCCGTGCTGGGCCGCTGGCACGACGTGAAAGTGGGCCCTCACCCGCAGGCGATGTACCAGATCGCCTTCTCCAACGCCGATTTCCCTTTGCTGGCACCGTTCCTGGCGCTCAACCGCCAGGGCCTGACCATCCTGTTGCACCCGGAATCCGGCCGCCCGAAGGACGACCACCTGCTGCACGCCCTGTGGATGGGCGCGGTGCTGCCGCTGGACGCCACCATGCTGCCGGAGGTCTCCACGCCGCATGGCTGACGGGAAAGCGACCTTCCCCTGGATTCGTGGACACGGGTTGCGGGCTACGCGGCCGCTGCGACCATTTCCATCTGTGTTGGCGTTTGGTATCCGATCGCGGCATGTAGGTGCTCGCGGTTGTACAAGCCCTCGATAAACGCGTCCGCCTGACCGGGGCAGGGCCGACCCAGCAGCGTGCGCCGGCGGCTCAGAAGCGCTTCGTCGAAAGTACCTCGAAGGTTCGGGCGATGGTCGCCACACTGCGTGTCGTAGCTGCGCATTGCCAGGCAGGCAATCAGCGCATCTACCACCGCAAGCTGCGCGATGCGGCTGGTCATCGCCTCGGTGCGGAAGCGGGTCTCGCGAGCGACAGTGTGCAGTACGATCTCGGCATGGGCCAGCAATGGCGAGCGGCCGAAATTGGTCAGGCAGATCGTGGTGGCGCCCGCGTCCTTGGCCAGACGGGTTTGCATCGCCCGCGCCCTTAGAACCCATCCATAAAGTTTGAATTTATCCTGAATATCTTGCGAGTCTTCGCATCATGATTCGGATCATAGCGAGCCGAACGAATGCTGCGGCGCATCGGACGTGACGCTCGAAGTCGCGCGCCAGCCTGCGATGGTGGCTGATCCAGCCGATCGTGCGCTCGACGATCCACCGTTTGGGCAGCACGACGAAGCGATGCTGGTCGCAGCGTCGGATGATCTGCATCTCCCATGGCCCGGTTCGTTGCACGGCTGCGGCCATCTTCGGCCCCTGGTAGCCGGCATCGCCGATGATCCGCTCGATGAACGGGAATTGCCGGCGCGCCTGGCGCAGCAGTGGCGCAGCTCCGTCGCGATCCTGAATGTCGGCCGGCAGGACGATCACGCCAAGCAGCAAACCCAGCGTATCCGTCAGGATGTGACGCTTGCGGCCAAGGGTCTTCTTGCCCGCATCGTAACCAGACGGGTCGAGCGTAGACCCCCCTTTTGAGCGCCCTTCGCAGTCTGGCTGTCGATGATCGCCGTCGTCGGGCTTGCCTCCCGTCCAGCCCGCTCGCGCTTCGCTATATAAAGAGCGTGATGCATACGCTCGATCGTTCCGTCCCAATCCCACAGTGAAAAATAGCGCCATGCCGTGCTCTTCGGCGGCAGGTCCTTCGGCATCGCCTGCCACTGGCAGCCGGTCGAAAGCACATAGAATATGGCGTTCAGCACCTCGCGCAGGTCAACCGTGCGGGGACGGCCTCCGCGCTTGCGCGGACGGGCCGGCGCCGGCATGAGTACCGACGACATCATGGCGCTGACCCGCGGCGATGCCTGACGCAACCCTGGTCGACACCAACGTCCTGCTCGACCTCGTCACCGACGATCCGATCTGGGCCGCGTGGTCGGTCCAGCAACTGGATGCCGCGTCGGTGCGTGGACCGCTGCTGATCAACGATATCGTCTATGCCGAATTGTCGATCCGCTTCGCCCGGATCAAGGATCTCGAGTCGCTGCTGGTCGAGGGCCGCTTCACGATGGCGCTGGTGCCTCGACCGGCGCTGTTCCTGGCCGGGAAGGTGTTCCAGCGTTGCCGCGCCGCCGGCGGCACACGTACCGGGGTCCTACCGGATTTCTTCATCGGCGCGCATGCCGCTGTCGCCACGCTGCCATTGCTGACGCGGGACGTGCAGCGCTACCGCACCTACTACCCGTCGGTCGCGCTGATAACCCCGTAGCCGCCCGCCTGCCGGTCGCCGTCGCCCACCGGTGCGCGCGCGGCTTCGTCACTGACTTTGGGACGGCGGTCCACCCGACGGCCAGTATGGGCGCCGGTGGCGCGGTGTTGGTGGTGGGAGAGGTCGGCGCGCTGAGCAAGGCCGCGGTGCCGACGCCAGCCGAGGTGTTCATCCTGGTCGGCCGTGGCGCCGCCGCGTCCTGGGGCGGCACGCCCGGTCGTGCCGGAGGCCACGGGCATCTCGCCGCTTGAGTCGCGTCGTTTCCGGCGCGGCGTCACCCGAGGTTCACATGCCCGGCAGCGAGGGCTTCGGGCGAGACGTTGTGCCGCCGCATCAGCACATCCACCGCGAGGTCGCCCAGCAGCCACAGCGCAAGCTCGTACTGCCCGCCGAGCGCCAGTACGGACTGGCCGGGGCCGAGCGTGCTCCAGGTCTCGCCCGGCAGGCGCAGCACCTCGTCGGCCGCCTCCAGCGCCGGGCCCTTGGTGGCGCCGGTGATCACGGCGGTGCGTGCCCCCACCGCGCGGGCGCGGTGCAGCAGGGCGACGGCGCTGGCCAGGTCGCCGGTCGCCGCATTGGCCAGGAACAGGTCGCCGGGCCGCAGCGGCGGTGGCGCGGTGTCGAGCAGGAAATGCGCGTCGCGTCCCATCTGCCCCAGCCGCATGGCGAGCGCCCGCAACGCCAGGCCGGTGCGCCCCTGGCCATAGATCAGCACGCGCGGCGCATCGAGCAGGTCGGCCAGGCGCCCCGGTAGGCCGGGCACCGCCGCCAGCACGCGGGCCACCTCGGCCAGGGCGTTTGCGGGGTTCATACGGCACCGCGCGCGAGCACGCCGCGGGCCAGGAAGATTTCGGTGATCTCCGTCTCGATGCGCAGGAACTCGGGGTCGCGCCGCGCACGCAAGCCGCGCGGTCTGGGGATGTCGATGTCGATCACCCGCTCGATCCGCCCGGGCCGCGGCGACATCACCACCACCCGGTCGGCCAGCAGCACTGCCTCGTCCACGCTGTGGGTGACGAACAGCACGGTGCTCCGTCGGCGCAGCCACAGCGCCTCCAGGTCGATGCGCATCTGCTCGCGGGTCAGCGCGTCGAGCGCGCCGAACGGCTCGTCCATCAGCAGCAGCGAGGGGTCGTGCAGCAGCGCGCGGGCGATCGCCACGCGCTGGCGCATGCCGCCGGACAGCGCGTGGGGGTAGGCGCCGGCGAAGTCGCGCAGACCCACCTGGTCGAGCAGGGCGAGGGCGCGGTCTTTCCAGACGCCCGGGCGTTCGCCGCGCATCTCCACCTGGAACAGCACGTTGCCGAGTGCGCTGCGCCAGTCCAGCAGCACCGGCTGCTGGAACACGATCCCAAGCTCGGTCACCGGCCCGCTGCGCGCCCGTCCGCCCACCAGCACCTGGCCGCCGCTGGCCGGCAGCAGCCCGGCGATGATTCGCAGCAGCGTCGACTTGCCGCAGCCGGACGGGCCGACGATGGCGATGAACTCGCCCTCGGCGATGTCAAGATCGACCGGGGCGAGCGCCTGCACCGCGCCGAAATTGCGGCCGACCTGGCTCAGTTGGACGCGCATGCGGTCGCCTCTCGCGCCTCGAAGGGCGGAATGGTGGCCAGGGTGGCGGCGGTGCGCGACAGTGCCGCGACCAAGGCGGGAAATTGCGTATCGGGCATGCGCACCTTGGGGCCGGCGACCGAGAGCGTGCCGGTGGCCGGGCCAGCATGCGGCCGGATGGCGACGGCGACGGCGACCACGCCGGGCTCGGCCTCCTCGTCGGCGACGGCGTAGCCGCGGGCCCGCACCAGGGCCAACTCGCGCAACAGTGCAGCGGGCGTGGCGATGCTGCGCGGGGTGGGGCGCACGGCGCCGAGCGCGCCGCCCGCCAGTGTGCAGGCAGTGGCATCGTCATGGGTGGCGAGGAAGGCCTTGCCGTTGGCGGTGGCGTGCAGCACCAGGCCGCCGGCCATGTCCGGCTGGTACATCAGCCCGGCCGGCGCCCCCTGGGCCGAGGCGAGCCAGGACAGGCCGCCACGATCGGCGATGGTCAGGCGCACGAGTTCGCGCAGCTCGGCGGCGAGGGCGTCGAGCTGGGGCTGGATGGTGTCGAATAGCCTGGCGCGGCGCAGCACGTCGCGGCCGAGCAGGGCGAAGCGCAGGCTGGCGGCGTAGCGGCCATCTTGCAGGCGCTCCGCCCAGCCGAGCCGCACCAGCTCCTGCAACAGGCGGTGGGTAGCGCTTTTCGGCATGTCCAGCGCGGCCGCGAGCTCGGAGACACCGGCGGCCCCGGCGGCGAGGCGGTGCATCACTTCGGTGCAGCGCTGGAGCAGGCCCTTGACAAGCCGCATGTTAGTGGAACACCGTTCCGTTAATGGCTGGCACACTAATGCGGCCGCTGGATCGGCGTCAACGGGCGCGTCTTGGGTGGAGGAAGCGGAGTGGAACGGATCGTCGCATCGGCGCGGCCCGTCTTCGGGTTTGTGGCCTTCCTGCTGGTGTGGGAGGCGGCGTCGCGCCTGCTGCATCTGCCGCCCTACATCCTGCCGCCGCCGTCGGACATCGCCGTCGGCATGGTCACGCGCTGGCGTTCGCTGCTGGGGGCAGCCTACTATACCGCCCAGCCGATGCTGGAGGGCTTCGTCGTGGCGGTGGTGATGGGCATCGCCATCGCGCTCGCCATCGCCTTCAGCCGCACGATGCAGGGCGTGCTCTACCCGCTGCTGGTGTTCCTGCAGATCGTCCCCAAGATCGCGGTAGCGCCGCTGTTCATCATCTGGTTCGGCTTCGGCGAGACGCCGAAGGTGCTGCTGGTCTTCCTGCTGTCGTTCTTTCCGGTGGTGGTCGCCGCGATCACCGCCTTCCGTTCGATCGAGCCAGAGATCATGGAACTCGCGCGGAGCACCGGCGCCGGCCGTCTGCGCATTTTCCGCATGGTGCAGCTGCCGCACGCGCTGCCGGCGCTGTTCGGCGGCATCAAGGTGGCTGCCGCCCTGTCATCGACCGCGGCGGTGGTGGCGGAGTTCGTCGCCTCCGACCGCGGGCTGGGCTACCTGCTGCTGAGCTACAACGGCGACCTGAACACGACGATGAGCTTCGCCGCCATATTCGTGCTGTCGGCCATGGGCCTCGCGCTCTATGGCGCGGTGGAACTGGTGGAGCGTTTCGCCATCCCCTGGCACGTCTCGCGCCGACGCCTCGCCGGAGACGTGCCAGGAATATAAAAAAGCCAAGGGAGAACGACAATGAAACGATTGCTGCTGGGCGCCCTGCTGGCGCTGTTCGCCACTCAGATGATGGCGCCGGACCCGGCAATGGCGCAGGACAAGGTGACGTTGCGCCTGAACTGGATCGCCTACGGCTTCCACACGCCGTTCTACCTCGGCGTCCAGAAAGGCATCTACAAAAAGCACGGCATCGACCTGACCATCGGCGAGGGCAAGGGCTCGGCCAGCACGGTGCAGGTGGTCGCCTCGGGTGGCGACACCTTCGGGCTGTCGGACAGCTCGTCGATCATCAATGGCAATGTGCGCGGCGCCCCGGTGCGCGCGGTGATGGCCATCACCAACCAGAGCCCCTATGCCATCGCGGTACGCAAGGATTCCGGCGTGACGAAGTTCCAGGACCTCGCCGGCAAGACCATCGCGGGCGCCACCGGCGAGGCCGGCCTGGTGATCTTCCCCGCCCTGCTCGCCGCCCAGCACATGGCGCCGGACAGCATCAACTTCCTGCGCGTCGATCCCAACGCCAAGATGGTGGCGATCCTGCAGAACAAGGTGCCGGCGATCCTCAGCGGGTTGGACAACCAATCCCTGCTGATCCCGCAGAAGGGCGTGCCGATCATCAACTTCTCCTATGCGAGCCTGGGCGTGAACACGGTCGGCCTGTGCATCCATGCCTCCGAGACAACCATCGCCAACAACCCCGATCTGGTCCGCCGCTTCGTCGCGGCGACGCGCGAGGCCTTCGAGGCCGCGAAGGCCGACCCGGAAGCCTCGATCGCAGCCGGCAAGACGGTCTCGCCCGATCTCGACCACGACCTGTGGATGGCCCAGCTCATGGTCGGCCTGAGCCTGATGCCGAGCCCACGCGATCCGCAGGGCAAGATCGGCGTGATGTATGAGAAGGACTGGGACGATACCGTCGCCCTCATGAAGCAGTACCAGGACCTCAAGACGGGCAAGACCGGCAGCGGCTTCTTCACCAACGCGTTCTTGCCGAAGTGAAGCTACTGGCCGAAGTGAAGCAGATTGCCATCGTCACCGGCGGCGCGGGCGGCATCGGGCGGGCGTTGCTCACCCGCCTCGCCGCCGACGGTTTCGCCACCGCTTCGTGGGACGTGTCCCGCGAGGCGCCGGCCGACCACGCCATGGCGGTGGATGTCACCGACGCGGCGGCACTGGATGCCGCCGCGGCGGAGCTGGCCGGGCAGGGCGGCCTCGCGGCACTGGTGGTCAATGCCGGCATCCTCGGCCCAGTGGCGCGCACCGAGGCGCTGGACCCGGCGGATGTGCGTCGCGTCATCGAGACCAACTTGGTCTCCGCCTTCCTCACCCTGCGCGCGGTGATTCCGCACATGCTGGGCAATGCCGGGCCGGTGCGCGGCAGGATCGTGCTGATGTCGTCGCTACAGGCCAAGGAGGGCACCGCCCTCTCGGGCCCCTATGCCGCAGCCAAGGCCGGTATGGTGGCGCTCGCCAAGGTCGCCGCCAAGGAGAACGCGGCGGAGGGCATCCTGGTCAATGCCGTCACTCCCACCGTGGTGCGCACCGCCATGGAGCGCGAGATCACCGACGAGCGCCGCCGCTTCCTGCTCGGCCAGATCCCCATGGCCCGCTTCGCCGAGCCGGCGGAGGTCGCCGAGATGGTGGCCTGGCTGTGCGGCCCGCACTGCACGTTTTCGACCGGGGCCGTGTTCGACCTCTCGGGCGGCCGCGCCACTTCCTAGGAGACTGTCCGATGCTGGCTGGCGAAGGCGTCATCGCGATCTGGAACGGCATCACGCCGGAGGGCCGGGCCGACTTCTACGACTGGCACATCAACGAGCACATGCCCGAGCGCGTTGGCATCCCGGGCTTCCGGCGCGGCCGCCGCTACATCGCCGCCGAGGCCGCCACCCACCCGGAGTTCTTCACCCTGTACGAGACCGAAACGCCGCAGGTCGCCCAGGGCATCGACTACGCCAACCGCTTGAACGCCCCCACCCCCTGGACCCGCACCGCCACCGCCGCGTTCCGCGACACGTTCCGCTCCCTCGCCCGGGTAGTCGAAAGCCGCGGGCCCGGCATGGGCGTGGCTATGCTGACGGTCCGTTTCGACATCGCCGAGGCAGAGGCCCTGTTGCCGCTGCTGCGCGCCGCCGCCGAGATGCCGCGCGTCACCGGCGCCCATCTCTGCATCGCCGACCGCGCGGCATCCGCCGTGCGCAGCGCGGAAACGCATGGCCGCAGCGACATCCAGGAGCCCCCGGCCCAGTTCCTGATGCTGGAGGCAATCGACACCGCGGCGCTGGACGGGTTGGCGACTGCCGACGCCCTGGTCGCGGCGGGCGCGGCGCGGCCTATCCGGGGCGTGTATCTTCTCGAATATGTGCGCGGCAGGACGGCTTGGGGCTAGGCCGGCGTCGTACGGATCAAGACTCCGAAGACCACCGAAGCCTTCGATCGCTAAGGGCTATCACCGCGCGACAGGATCGCTTCCTGGCCTCCCGCCTATCACAACGCCGGTGGCGGCCGGCGGAGTGCTGGTAGCGGTAACGGGCTGCGTGTTACACTGGCGCAGATGCTCGACGGCGCGGGGCCTTAAACGCTCACCGGCGGCAGCTTCCCGGTGCCGGCGCTGGCCAACCCGCGGGTCACCCGGTTCTCGTTGCCGCTCCTCAGCAGCGCCGAGATCAAAGGCCAGCGTAGCGCCATGCTCCGTGCCCTGGGTGCGGTCGGTGACGCGTTGTGGATCCCGGAGACGTCGCTCGGCCAGGCCCGCTCAACGCCCGCTCAATCTGGGGCGCCATTGCCGCGCCCGGCGACGAGGCCGCCAGGCGCTGGTCGAGTGCGTCACGGTGGGCCCGACCGGCGCTGACATCCGGTTGCGGGTGGAGGGACAGGCCGGGCTGGTCCGCGACCTGCGGCCGGCGGCGGGGTGGAGGGACGCTGCGTGACCGGCGCGATCAGCATCACGGTGCGGGTGTCGATGACCATCCGCAAGCGGGGCGAGCGGCAGGTGATCGTGTCGCTGGATGGCTCGGTGCTGCCCGGTGCACCGCGGCAGGCGACCACCGCGGCGGACTCGGCGCTGCTGAAGGCACTGGCGCAGGCGTTTCGATGGAAGCGGATGCTGGAGGACGGGCGGTATGCCTCGGTCAGCGATATCGCGCGGGCGGAGAAGTTGGACCGGACCTACGTGGGGGATATGCTGCGCTTGACGCTTTTGGCGCCGGCGGTGGTCGAGGCGATCGTGGACAGTAGACAGTCGGCCGGGTTGACGCTGCCAGTGTTGATGAAGCCGTTTGCAGTGGATTGGCTCAAGCAGGCGTGGATCATCGATTCGGAGGCACAATCGGCCCAACGCATAGAGCCCCGGCACCGCACTTGAGTTAGCGGGTCATCGTCGAGCGCCCATGTGAGCCGCGCCACTTGTCCCCCGCCTTGCCGTTGTCGACGATGACGACGACGCCAGGTCCCACACTCTTGCTCAAAGAGCCTTCAGGAATCCGACGACCGCGGCGTTGAAGTCGATTGGGCACTCGTAGGGCAGGCCATGCGTGGCGTTGGGGATCACAACCACCTTCGAACCCGAGATCGCGCCCGCCAGTGCCTCGACATTCGTCATGAACTTGGGCCACGTATTGGCGCCGTGGAGGAACAGCGTCGGCGTGCGGATGGCCGCGGCCGTCGCGCGGGAATAGGGCCGGCGCTGCTCGTCGCGCTGGCCCAGCATGGTGCGCGCATTGGCGCGGCTGATCGCCTTGCGATCCTCGGGCCGGCGCTCCCAGGCGCCAGGGCCGCCGGTATGCTCAGCCACGACCTTGAGCCCGCCCTCCTCGTCGCCCGCCGCAATCAGGTCGGAGGCCTTCGTGAAGGCATTGACGTTCCCGGCCGCGCTGGGCTTGCCGCCCAGGCTCTCGTCCAGTTCTCCGCCGGACTCGGCCAGGATCAGCGCGCGCAGGAGGTCGGGATGCCGTTCCGCCACGCGCACCGCGATATGCCCGCCGCAGGAGTGGCCGAGGAGCGCTACCGAACCCTTGCCGAGCGCGCTGATGAAGGCCGCAACGTCGGCGACATGGGTGTCGATCCGGAAATCCCCGCCCTCCGTGGGCCAGTTCCCGGGCCAGCAGTGCCGTATGGACAGCGCCATCACGTGGAAGTCGGCCGCCGCGAGAGGCTCCATCTGAGCAGCGAAGCTCCGCTGATCGCCCAGCGTGCCGTGCACCATCACCAGGGGCTGCCCGCCGGCGCCGGCCCCTGCGTAGTGGACCCCGGTCCCGTCGATGTGCAGGCTCGGCATGGCATTCTCCCCCTCAAGCCGATAAGCAGCGCATCCTGGCCCTGTGGAGCGCCGACGCCAAGCTCGGCCGACACCTCGTTCTCCGCAGGCGGTCCAACGTCGACGACATGTTGTTCCTGCTGCTGCCGCCGCCGGCGTATCGGAACGACTGATCACCGACGCACGTTGGGCGATCCGGCCGCTCGCCGGACCGCCCGCGTCGACCGTCGTTAGCGCTTGATCCCCGCCAGGCCGTTCTGGATCCCTGCCGTCGCCCAGGAGCCCCAGGGCATGGTGAAGAACTTGAACCCCTTCTCGACGAAGAAGTTCGGGTCCATCTCGGGCGGGATGAAATACATCCCGGCGGCGATGCCGTGCTTCGCGGCAGTCGCCGCGATCTTGTCGAGCGCTCGCTGATAGGTGTCGCACGCATAGTCGAGTGGCACCCCCAGCTCGATCGAAAGGTCGGAGGGGCCGATCAGAAGCACATCGACGCCTGGAACCGAGGCGATGGCATCGAGATTCTCCAGTGCCTGGTTCGTCTCGATCATCGGGACGATCACGATTTCGCTGTTCACGGTATCCATGTAATCACGGTAGCTCTTGAACTCGCCCCACTCGCCGCGCGCCCCGGCGTTGCTGCGGTTGCCGGCGGGGTAATAGCGGCAGGCGCGCACGACCGCCTCCGCCTCCGCGCGGGTATTGACCATCGGCACAATGATGCCCCGTGCCCCGGCGTCAAGCGCGAAGCAGATCTGATCAGCCTGGTTGGCGCTCACGCGCACCAGAGGCGCCGCCTTCTTGCCGCGCATCGCCTGGATCGAGGGCTGCAGCTGCTTGATCTCCCAGGGCGAGTGCTGGGTGTCGAACAGCAGGAAGTCGTACCCGGCATCGGCCAGGATCGACACGTCGACATTCGGTGCCCCCGCCGTCCCGACGGTGGTTCTGCCCCACTTGATGGAGTCCTTTATGGCGTTCATCTGACCTCGTTGCCTCCCACAGTTCCTCTGGCGCCCATTCGACCGACCGACGGTGACAGGCGTGTTGGTGCGGCATTCTCGCACATTGGCGATGATGCGCAGCCCACGATTTGGCATCGCAGGGTGTGACTTCGCTCATTCAATGCACCGGCGAACATCGGCATCCTAGGTCGCGTGGACAAAGTGTATCCAAATCTTGATTGCGGCGAGTTTGACGAAGCCGAGGAAGCTTTCGGCTGTGTGATCGTATCTGATCGCGGCGCGCCGGCTTTCCTTGAGCCGGTTGAAGAACCGTTCGATCCTGTTGCGCATGACGTAGATGGCGCGGTTGACGGTGTATTGGAGCTTGCGGTTCCGCTTGGTCGGGATCTCGGGGGCAGCGCCACGCGTGCGGAGTTCCCCCTCGGATGTCGTCGGTGTCGTAACCGTTGTCGGCAAGCATGACCTTCGGGTTGGCCTCGCGTTCGGCCAGCCGCGACGTGGTGAACGGCATCGGCGTGACGCCGCCGGAGGCGGACAGCGAGGCCGGCATGACCGACGCGGTGGTGCGCGTGCTGGAAAAGCACCCGTTCGTGGACGCCACCAGCATCCGTGTGCACAGCCGCCGTGGCATGGTGACGCTGGATGGCACGGTGCCGCGCGAGGCCGAGCGGAAGCTGGCCGAGGATGACACTTGGTACGTGTTCGGCGTGAAACGGGTGGTGAACCGGCTGGTGGCGCGGCCATAGCGGCAGCCGGCTCACCCCCCCGGTTCGGCCGCCTCACGGGCGCTGTTCGGGCGGCGCACCCACACGAAGCCGTCGCCGCGCGACAGCAGCGCCACATGCACCGCGCCACCGACGGTCTCCACCGTCTCGACGGACATGCGCAGCTTGAGCGCGGTGAGGTTGACCAGCGCCTCGGCCATCGTTGCCAGCCCCTGGCGCGGCAGCACCTCAACGGCGGCGATCAGCGGACTCTGGTACTTGCGGACGATCCCGTCGGTGAAGGCTTTGCGGATCTGCTCGACGAGGCGCGCCGTCTCGCCGGCAGGCCAGCCTGGGGCGTCGGGGCGGTGGTGCGCGAGGTTGCGGCCGATGATGGCGTAGAGCGACTCCTCCAGCTCCGGCTGGATGCCGCGATAGAAGATGTCGACCATCTCGGTGACGCCGAACGGCGCGACAATCGCGGTGACCTCGCGGGTGATGCGCGCCTCGCCGACCCGCACGGCACGCAGACGGCCGGCGGCGATGCTGTCGACCTGGAACTCCTGCAGTCCGGGGAACGGCTCGGCCTCGCCCATGCCGGCGAATACGATGCCGCTGCCGTCGCCGGGATGGACCCAGGTATGCATGTACATGGCGCCCACAGCGGCGCGGAACTTGTCGGCGAAGTCCTGCTTCAGGCCCAGCGGGTGGAACAGCTCCTTTTCCAACGCGGCCAGCACCGGCGCGTATTCAGCCAGCACACGGTCGCCATAGACGGCGCCGAGCTCAAGCATGGGCAGCCGGCGCCAGGCGGCGGTTTCACGCGCCAGGATCCGGTGCAGCGCTTGCGCGGCACCGCCGGCGCGCCTCCGCTTGCGCGGTGCGCCGGCCGGCGTGGCAAGCGGCTCCAGGAAGGTCTCCTTCCAGTAGCGGCGGACGGCTTCGCGGAACCAGGTCTGCTGCAGCGCAGGCGGAAACAGCGCCTCCGACTGCTCGACAAAGCGGAAAAAGTCCTCGACATATTGTTCCAGCCGCTCGAACGGATGCGCCTGGCGTTGCTGGGTGTAGGTTTTGATGATGATCTCCCAGGGCATGTCCATCAGCTCGGCGGAGCCGGAGATCATCACGCCCACGGGCGGAACCTGGGAGATGCAGAACAGCTTCTCGGCAGCGTAATACACTTTTTGACCGCGACCGAACGTGGCGGCGCTGTCCGCCGCCAGCGCAACGCCGTACTTGTTCATCACAGCGACTTCGCAGGTCATGGACGGCGCCCCGGTACGCGCACTGTGCCGATACGCCTCGCGGCGAAGAGGCACACGCTGTGGTATTGCCCGCGATGGGGACGCGCCCGGAGCGTGAAGCGGCGCTTCGGCATCATGACGCCAACTTCACGTCGATCTTGCGCACCGGCGTTGTCAGGTTGAAGCCAACCCTGAATCGGTCCCTCAGGCAGTGTATCTCCTGGCGGAGCGCGGTGAACGGGTCGGCGGGCGCCGGGGGCGCGGGTTTGCTCACCTCAACGGAAGGCTGGACCATCGGAGCCTCGTCTGTTGTCGGCCGGGCATTGAGGTTCGGAACGGCTGGTTGCGTAGTCCCGAACGCGCCTCGTTACCTTGGCCTGGATCAACCATGGCTGCGGCCGGGGTCACACGGGGCGGCGCCGGTCCCTTGGAGATGGCGCAGGAACCAGGCGCGTGCCAGCGTCACCACCTCCTCCAGCGTGCCGGGTTCCTCGAACAGGTGTGTGGCGCCAGGAACCACCGCCAGGTGGCATTCGCAGCGCATCCGCGCCTGTGCCGCCCGGTTCAGGTCCAGCACCACATCGTCGGCGCCGCCGACGATGAGCAGGGTGGGCGCGCGCACCTGGGCCAGGGCTGTCCCCGCCAGGTCCGGCCGACCGCCGCGGCTGACCACCGCGCGCACCCGCGCGCCGGGCTCGGCTGCGGCCAGCAGCGCCGCCGCAGCGCCGGTGCTGGCGCCGAAATAGCCCTGCGGCAGTGCCGCCACGCGGCCGTCCCGCGTGGCCCACGCCCCGGCGTCGCGCAGTCGGCCGGCGAGCAGGGGAATGTCGAACACAAGCCGGCGGTCGGCGGCCTCGTTCTCGGTGAGCAGATCGAACAGCAGGGTGGCGAGGCCGGCATCTCGCAGCTCCGCGGCAACCATGCGGTTGCGCGGGCTATGGCGGCTGCTGCCGCTGCCGTGGGCGAACAGCACCAGCCCGGATGGCTGGATGGCGGGCAGCCCCAACTCACCCTCGCCCTGATGGGGCGGAAGTGTGACGGTTACGGTATGCGCCATGGCGGGCCTCCGCCGTCATTCGACCGGAGTTCGCGCTCTTTCATGTTGATCGGCGTCGGTCCCTGCTTGACCTGCGTCGTCGCCGCCATCCACCCGAGCAGACCAGGCTCCCCGCCTTCGGTCCGGCGTCTGCAACGCCGCTCAGCCGCGCGCCGGTCGTGAAAACGGGTGCCGTCCCCGTCCATCCCGCGTCAGCCGCCAGCGCGGCCGCGCGGAGCCTTGCGGCGCGCCACCGGGGTTGCCGGACGGTCGCCCTGGTCGGTCAGTTGGGAGGGAAATTCGCCCAGGTTTCCCATCAACTCCGCCTCCTCCACCGGTTGAGCGGGCGGCACCGCCCCGGCATGTCCCGTCATCGGGTTGGGCAGCAAGCCGGCCTGGGGGTGGTCCTCGATGGCCTGCAATTCGCGCGCCCGCTCCAGATGGTCCGGCTTGCGTCCGGGCGGGCTGCCATCGGCCCGCCACATGCGCAATGCGCGGGCACGAATGCGCCATTCATGCGGGGCTTCGCTCAACGCCATCTCATCCTCCCTGGATTCTGGTTCGTCAGGCTCTTCCGTCAGGCTCTGGCCCAACCGGTCTGGCCATCCGGGCCGGCGGGCACACGAGCCTCCTGCGTCTATTTGCCCGGCTTGACCTCGATCTTGCGCGTGGCCGTCGCGGTTCCCGGCTTCTTCGGCAGGATCACGGTCAGCACGCCGTTGGTGAATCTGGCGCCCACCTTGTCGTCATCGACGCCATCCGGCAGCGAGAACGAGCGTTCGAAGCTTCCGAACGAACGCTCGGTCAGATAGAAGTCCTTCTTGTGCTCTTCCTTCTCCTGCCGCTTCTCGCCCTTCAGCGTCAGCATGCCGCCCACCACCGACACCTCGACATCCTTTTCCGTCATGCCGGGCAGTTCGGCGGTGACTACGAAGGCGGCGGCGTCTTCCGTCACGTCGACCGCCGGCACCACCATCTCGAATACGCTGGAAGCTGTCTTGGCCGGAGCGGCCGTGGATGGGCGGCGAAGTGCGGGGAAGCTGAAGCCGCCCCAGAACCGGTCCATCAGCCGGTCCATCTCCTGGCGAAACGCGCCGAACTGGTCAGTTGGGGCTGGGGCCGCGGATTTCTTGATCTCAACGGGAACCTGGCTCATGGCTGCTTCCTTGCTGTTGCTCGCAACGCATGTTCGCAACTCGACCCGCCAGGGGGCAAGAACGCGCCATCGCGTCGCCGTCGCCTGGCTGGCGGACGCAGCATTGGCAGGTCCGCGCCCACTGTCCTTGATCCAGATCATAACCTTCTCGCGTGGGTCCCTTAAAACAACCGCACCCTGCGGCGCGGGTTGATCTTGATCAATGCGACACCGTTCCGATCTCGACCATGTTGGCACAATCCGGTAGTGAATGGCCGGGCGGCAGCCCGGGGGCGGAGAATTCAGATGGCACACAAAAAGGTGACATTCGGCTCGGCGGCGCGGGAGAAGGTGCTGCTCGGCGCGATATCGCTGTGCGACGCCGTACGCGTCACCCTGGGACCGAAATCCAAATCGGTGCTGATCCAGCGAAACTGGGGGCCGCCGATTGTGTGCAACGACGGCGTGACCATCGCCAAGGAATTCGACCTCAAGGACCCCGAGGAGAACCTGGGCGCCCAGATGCTGCGCCAGGCGGCCGAGAAGACCGGCGACAACGTGGGCGACGGCACGAGTACCTCCACGACCCTCGCCCACGCCATCTACAGCGACGGGCTGCGCAACGTGGTCGCCGGCGCCAGCGCGATCGACGTGAAGCGCGGCCTGGATCGCGGCGCCAAGGTGGCCATCGCGGCGCTGCGCGCCCTGTCCCGTCCAGTGCAGAGCCGGCTGGAGAAGGCCCAGGTGGCCACCATCTCGGCGCATAACGACCCGGCCATCGGCGAGTTGGTCGCCGAGGCGATGGAGAAGGTGGGCGGCGAAGGCGTCATCACGGTCGAGGAATCCAAGACCACCGAGACCACGCTGGACGTGGTGGAAGGGCTGCAATTCGACCGCGGCTACATCTCGCCCTACTTCGTCACCAACGCCGAACGCATGATCGTCGAGCTGGAAGACCCGTACATCTTGATCCATGAGGCCAAGCTGTCGGCGTTGCAGCCGCTGGTGCCGTTGCTGGAAGCCGTGGTGCAGTCGGGCCGTCCGCTGCTGATCCTTGCCGAGGATGTGGAGGGCGAGGCACTTGCAACCCTCGTGGTCAACAAGCTGCGTGGCGGGTTGCGCGTGGCGGCCGCCAAGGCGCCCGGCTTCGGCGACCGGCGCCGCGCCATGCTGGAGGATATCGCCATCCTGACCGGCGGCGAGCTGGTCAGCCAAGAGATCGGTGTGAAGCTGGAGCACCTCACGCTCGCCCAGCTCGGCCGCGCGCGCAAGGTCGTGCTGACCAAGGAAGACACCACCATCATCAGCGGCGCCGGCAAGAAGCCGGATATCGATGGCCGCTGCGCCCAGATCCGCAAGCAGATCGAGGAAACCACCTCCGACTACGACCGCGAGAAACTGCAGGAGCGGCTGGCCAAGCTGTCCGGCGGCGTCGCGATGATCCGCGTGGGCGCCCCGGCGGAGGCGGAGATGAAATCGCGCAAAGAAGCGCTGGACGACGCGATCAGCGCGACCAAGGCAGCGGTGGCCGAGGGCATCGTGCCGGGCGGCGGCTTGGCGCTGCTGCGCTGCGTGGGCGCGCTGGCCGAGGAGGAGGCGCGCTGCGAGGGCGACGAGCGCACCGGCGTGCAAGTGCTGAAGCGGGCGCTGGAGGCGCCGGCGCGCCAGATCGCGGAGAACTCCGCGGTGGGTGGCGGCGTCGTGGTAGCGCGCATGCTGGACGGCCAGGGCAATTTCGGCTTCGACGCGGCGCGCAAGCACTATGTCGACCTGATCGAGGCCGGCATCATCGACCCGACCAAGGTGGTGCGCATCGCCCTGGAGAACGCCGTCTCCGTCGCCAGCGTGCTGCTGCTCACCGAGGCGACGATGACCGAGATCCCAGAGCCCCGGAGGGAACCGGCCGCGCCCGCCGAACTGCCGCTCTAGGCGCGACCGGAGAAGCCTGATGTCCGACGCGCCAACCGGCCCGCCAACCGCTCCGCAACCGGCTCCATCTCTAACCGACGTCGCGCCGTCGCCGACGAACCGATGGATCGCCACGCAGCTCCGCCAGGCCGCTGCCGTGCTGCAGGCGCAGGGCGCCAACCCGTTCCGCATCAACGCCTATCGCCGCGCGGCCGAGACGCTCGAACGTCAGCCGCTCGATGTCCGCGCGATTGCGGCACAGGGCGGCTTCGCAGCGCTGGACGCATTGCCCGGCATCGGGCCATCGCTTGCAGGCGCCATCGTCGAAATGCTGACCACAGGGCATTGGACATTCCTGGAGCGGCTGAAAGGTGTTTCCGGCGCGGACACAGTGTTCGCCGCGGTGCCTGGCATCGGGCCGCACCTGGCGCAGCGCGTGCACGACACCCTGCACCTGAACTCGCTCGAGGCGCTGGAGGCCGCCGCGCACGACGGCCGGCTGGAGACTGTTCCGGGCTTCGGCCCGCGCCGCATAGCGATGGTTCGCAACGCGCTGGCGGCACTGCTGACGCGGCTGCGCCCACCGGCTGCGACCGCCACCGATGAGCCGCCGGTGGAGATGTTGCTGGACATCGACCGCGAATACCGCGCCAGGACCGAGCGCGGCGAGTTGCCGCGGATCGCGCCGAGGCGCTTCAACGAGGCCGGCGCCGCTTGGCTGCCGGTTCTGCACACCGAGCGCGGACCGTGGCATGCAACGGCCTTGTTCTCCAACTCCGCGCGCGCCCATCAGCTCGGCCGCACTGCCGACTGGGTCGTGATCTACTTCCACCGCGATGGCGTCGCCGAGGGCCGCCGCACCGTGGTCACCGAAGGCACCGGTCCGGATCGTGGCCGCCGCGTGGTGCGCGGGCGCGAATCGGGGTCCTGCGCCACCTGAGACGAAGGAGCCGCCCATGCGCGCCATGCTTCTGCGCCAACCCGGCCGCCCGCTGGAGATGGCGGACCTTCCCATTCCGGTGCCGCAGCCCGGCCAGGTGCTGATCCGCGTCCGCGCCTGCGGTGTCTGCCGAACCGATCTGCATGTGATCGACGGCGAACTTCCTGAACCGAAGCTGCCGCTGGTGCCGGGCCACGAGATCGTCGGCACCGTCGCCGCCCTGGGTGGCCCGGCTGGCCGCTTCCGGGTGGGCGATCGGGTCGGCGTGCCCTGGCTCGGCTGGACCTGCGGCACCTGCGATTGGTGCCGCTCCGGCCGCGAGAATCTGTGCCCTCGGGCGCGCTTCACCGGCTACCAGATCGACGGCGGCTATGCGGAATACACCGTCGCCGATGCGCGCTACTGCTTTCCAATTGACCCGCTCTACGACGACGAACACGCGGCACCCTTGCTGTGCGCCGGTCTGATAGGTTTCCGCACCCTGCGCATGGCCGGCGCGGCGCGCCGCCTCGGCATCTACGGCTTCGGCGCTGCGGCCCACATCCTGGCCCAGGTGGCGCATCACGAGGGCCGGCAGGTCTATGCTTTCACCCGCCCCGGCGATACGGATGCGCAGGCCTTCGCCCGCCGCCTTGGCGTGGCCTGGGTTGGCGACTCCGACGCATCGCCGCCCGAACCGCTGGATGCGGCGCTGATCTTCGCGCCCGCCGGCGAGTTGGTGCCGGCCGCATTGCGGGCAGTGGCGCCGGGCGGCTGCGTGGTGTGCGGCGGCATCCACATGAGCGACATCCCGGCCTTCCCCTACCGGCTGCTGTGGCAGGAGAGAAGCTTGCGCTCGGTGGCCAACCTCACGCGCGACGACGCAGAAGCCTTTCTGGCGCTGGCGCCACAGGTGCCGGTCGCCACAACCACCGAGGCGTTCCCGCTCGCTCAGGCGAACGAGGCGCTGGATCGGCTGCGCGCCGGGAAGTTGGCTGGCGCCGCCGTGCTGATTCCGGAGTAAATGGCAGATCGACCCCGCTCCCGGCTGCGTCAGCGTGCGCGGCATGGCGGGGACATTGGCTGACTCGGATCGGCGTGAGCGCGCCGTTGCAGCGATGCGGCGGCCTGTGTGCGCACAGGCCGCCGCATCCCGCAAGCGAGGCTCAGTCGTGAATGCGGAAGGCGAGCACCGGCAGGTCGTCCATCGGCAGTGCCTCCGCCGTCACCGGAACCGGGCCACGCTCGAACAGGCGCCCCAGATCGGCCGGCGTCGCCTGCACGCCGAGCACGATCGCCTGGACGATCGGCCCCTCCTTCAGGCGAATATGACCGTAGACATATGGCGCGATCTTCTCGAAGCGCGGGTGACACGCCGGGAAGATGTTGTGCGTCGCGAAGAGCAGCGTGCCTTCGCCGCTCAGTTCGACCGGTTCCACCTTCCAGCTGCCGCAATGCTCGCAGCAGCCGGTGGGCGGAAAGGTGTGCTTCCCGCAGGCTTGGCACCGGATCGCCCGGAAGACGCCCTCGGCCAATCCCTCATAGTACCGGCGTATGGCGCTCGGCTGTTCGGCCACGGTTTGCATGTCAGATACTCCCGAGAACGACCACGGTGCCGATCATGGCATAGCCGTGCGTATGAATGACGGAAATCTCCGGCCGCTTGGCGATCTGTCGGGCGCCCGCCTGACCGCGCATCTGCAGAACGGCCTCGTACGTGTCCGTGCCCGCGCTCGCGCCCCAGGCATGCCCGAAGGCGTGACGACCGCCATGTGTCGACATCGGCCGATCACCATCGAAGCGCAAGCGACCCTCGCGCGCGGCGGCGAGGCCTTTGCCCGGCTCCAGGTAGCCGATCGTCTCCGCGGTACAGATGCCGGAGATGTGCGAGCAGTCATGCGTATGCAGATAGTCGATGTCGCTCGCTCTGATCCCCGCCATGTCGAATGCCGCGTCGATCGCGCGCTTGTCGAATTCCCAGAAGGTGGGATCCTCGCCGTACCACGGCAGGTCGCTGTAGCTGATGCCAAAGCCCTTGAGTTCAACGGGCTGCGACTTACCACCCTTGGCGAGATCCGCGCGCGTGATGACCATCGCCGAAGCCCCGTCCGCGGTGGTCACCAGGCTCAGGAGCCGCGAGGGCCAGGCGACGAAGGGGTTGTGCTTGTCGGATCGCCAGTAGTCGAACGCGTCGGAAAAACCTTCTCGCGCCGCGCGGTCTTCGAGCTTCTCCTGGATATTGGCCTTCCGGTTCATCGAGCCGTGCAGGCGGCGGGTACGACAGAGCTCGAACATCCCGCGATCAAAATCCTCGATCGACATGCCGTATTTGCGACAATAGCCGAGGGCGACCAGACCGTTATAGGTGGAGAAGATGTCGTACCCCTGCGGGACGCCGTAGGCTTGGTTGACGGCCATGTCGGTCCACAGCCAAGTCTGCTGGTGCGAGATCGGCTCACGCTCGTAGGGGCTATACCCTTTCACCATGGTGCGCGTGGTTTCCAGGCCATAGACCAGCACAGTGTCGTAGACGCCCGCTGCAACTGACATCGCGGCGAGGGCCGCGCCGACGTTGGTGGTCGAGCATTGCGCCTCGAAATGGACACCGGCCTTGAACTGCGTGCCGGTCCACTTCGAAAGCTGCGAGTATGTCCCTGGCACCTGCGAGCTGTGAACCATCGCGTTGCCGGCGAAGACCGCATCTACGTCCTGCCCGGTCAGTCCGGCGTCATCAAGCGCCTCTTTAACCGCACCCGCGGTCAGCTCTTGGATGCTCAGGCCTTTGAGTTCTGGGGTCTCCAGGAGGTCACCGAAGCGCGAGCAACCTACGCCGGATATGACTGTTCGTTCCCGCAGCTTGTTTGCCATGGATATGTTCCCTTTCGCTGTTCGCCAACAGCACTCACGAAAGCGCCCGTGATAAGCGCGACTGGCATGCGACTCATTCCGACTGACTGCACGGGGCCGCTGGAAGGGCCAGACGCAATGTACCGGATCACGTCCGGCTTCTGGCCGCCTTGATCTATATCAATCTCATTCCAGAAGCGGCGCGACCTCGCAGGCGCTCCGCGAGGTCAAAATGACGCATGCTATGCTGAAGCGGACACAGGACGAGCGGACCGGCACGTCTTTAGGAAGCGCTTATGAATAGGCAACCTGACTCGGTCCGGCTGCGCGATCGCGAGGTGGTCGCTTACTGTCGCGGCCGCTTATGGCGTGACCGAGGGGCGGAAGATGCTCGGCCGGCGTGACCGCAACCCGCTCACCGGCGCCAGCTTCCCGGTGCCGGCGCTGGCCGACCCGCGGGTGACCAGGTTCTCGCTACTGCTGCTCAGCGGCGCCGAGATCAAGGGTCAGCACCGCGCCGTGGGGCCGGTGGGTGACGCGCTGCGGATCCCGGAGACCACCCTCAACCAAGCCGAACTGAATGCCCGCTCGCTCTGGGGCGCAGCCCGTCCGGTCCCTCACCGTTGAACCGCACCACCCAGTCACGCAGGATCTGCGGCGTCACGTTGCCTACCCGTGCCGCCTCGCTGCGCGCGCCGCCCTCGCAGATGACACCGAGCGCCAGCAGCCGGCGGCCCCGCGATGCATCTCTGCTGCGCCGTGCCAGGCTGCGAAGATCGGCTGCCGAGAAGTCCGGGTGAAGGGCGATGGCGCGTGGCATGGCGAACCTGCGATGCTTGCCAGTTTGAATCACATCACCGGCGCGTCGGGGAATCAAAAGTGTGAGTTGGACACCGGGGGATCTAATATAATACGATTTTGTTGTCGGGGATGTCGACGGCCTCTACAACCCCGTCCGCCGCCGCTTCACCCTCGACCTCCCAAGCCCGACACAGTTCGAAAAACTGGCTGATCATTAAACCAACGCCTCTCCACAAACGCGGGGCAAGTCTATGATCAACCCAGTGCATTTCCAGACCCGAGTCGCCTACAAGGTTGCGTGCATGGCGCGGGCCGCGGCCGGTTGCCTGCTGGCCGGCCGCGGCTTCGGCGTTCCGGTGTTCGACACCATGGCGCACCCCTTTGTACAGGCGCACGACGACGAGGCAACCGCTTACGCGCACTTCGACGTGCCCGTCCGCAGGGCCTCACCCTGCTCATCGCGACCTATGACATCGAGCGTGCGGCCGGCATCGTCGCCCGGCGCCTCGCCGCCGAGGGCATCACCGTCGCCGGGGTGCGCCTGGACAGCAGCGACCTCGGCGCCCACATCCGCGCCATCCTCGACGCCGCCGGCCAGCACGCGATCCAGATCTTCGTCAGCAGCGGCCCCGACGAAATCGTCTCGGAGACGTTGTGCCGCGCCCGCACGCCGATCAACGGCATCGGGGTCGGTACCAGCCTCGCCACCACGTCCGATGCCCCGGCGCTCGATTGCGCCGACAAGCTGCTGGAATATGCTGGCCGCCCCCGCGGCAAGCGCAGGGAGGGCAGCGCCACCTGGCCCGGCCGCAAGCAGGTCCACCGCAGCGTCGGCCCCGACGGCACCCTCGCCTGCGGCGTGGTCGCCCTGCTCGACGAAGCCGTGGGCGGCACCCGGCTGCTGCGCCCGGCGATGCGCGCCGGCCGCAGCGTCGCCGACCTGTCCGCCCGCGTCCAGGCCCGCGCCCACGCCGCCGCGGCGGCGGCGCAACTGCCGCAACCGCTGCGCTAGCTCGCCCCCGGGCACGGTCCCAGTGGAGATGAGCCAGGAGATACGCCGGCTTACGGCGGACATCGACCGAGTTGCGTCGCCGTGAGCCAACCATCCCGCGTCGCTGAGGCACAGGATGCGGTCGTCTGCTTCCTCTCGCGCGGCGCCAGCTATGGCACCGACTTGGGCGAGGTGCAGCGGATCGAAACACATTGTTCGATCGTCTACCTGGCCGGAGACCGGGCCTACAAGCTCAAGCGGGCGATCCGTTACGCCTCGCTCGACTACACCACGCGCGTGTCGCGTCGTGCCGCGTGCGAGGCGGAGCTGATACTGAACCGGCGAACCGCGCCGGAAATCTATCTTGCCGTGCGCGCGATTACCTGCGGCGCTGACGGTGCCCTGGTGTTCGATGGCCAGGGGCCCGTGCTGGATCACGTGGTAGTAATGCGGCGGTTCGCGCAGTCCGACCTGTTCGACCACATGGCCGAAAACGGCCGGCTGACGCCGGCGCTGATGCGAACGCTCGGCGAGGCGGTCGCCCGCTTCCACCTGGCTGCGCAGACGATGCCAGCCCTCGGCGGCAGCGACGCGCTGCGGCGCGTGCTCGCCGAGAACGCATACGAACTGGGCAAGGTCGCCGCGACACTGGACGGCGCCGCAGTCGGCACCCTGGCCAGCAGTGCCGCCGCGGCGCTTGACCGGCTGGCGGCCCTGCTCGACCGGCGGCGGGCCGAAGGCAAGGTCCGGCGCGGCCACGGCGACCTGCGGCTCGCCAATATCTGCCTGTGGTCCGGCCAGCCGACGCTGTTTGACTGCATCGAGTTCAGCGAGGATATCGGTTGCCTCGACGTCCTGTACGATCTCGCCTTTCTGCTGGTCGATCTGCAGATGCGCGGCCTCGGCCATCTCGGCAACGTGGTCTTCAACGCCTATCTGGACACGGCGCCCGAGCAGGAGGGGTTGTGCACCTTGCCGCTGTTCCTGGCCCTGCGCGGGGACACGAAGCTATGCACTGGCCGGCGGGGCGCGCCGCCAGGCCAGCCCTCAACAGGCGGAACGGCTGCTGGCGCAGGCGCGGCGACATGTCGAGGCCGGCATCGGCTTCCTCGATCCGCCGCGGCCTCTGCTGCTGCTGCTGGCGGCAACGACGACCACGCCAGGGCCGAGCTGGCTGCCCTGCTCGCGGCGGCGGCCGCACCGGTGCCGGGGGCGCGGCTGTTGCGTCTCGGCATCCCCGCGCAGGCAACCTGGCGCGAGGCATCCGCCGTGCTGGCGGCCGGATGCTCGGTCCTGATCCAAGGCACGTTTACCGGCGAAACGGCGCGGCCCGCCGGGCCGCTGGCAGCGCAGCTAGCCGTGCAACGGATCGGCCTGTGGCTCGGCCGGCCGCCAACCGGGCCGGATGGGGTTGCCTGACAAAGGCTCGATGCCGGCCAAGGGGTGTCGGCCGCCTTCGCGCGCGCCACCGCGCTGCTGCCCGCCCACCGGGCTTGACCTCGATCAATGCGGCAGCGGCGGGACGGTCATCCCATGCCTCCGCGCCGGAGATCCGGCAATTCCAGAAGCGGCGGTCGCCTTATCCGCCGAGACCGAACGAGAGAGCCCGATGAGCCAGCGTCCCTTGTCACTCTTCGGCCTGCGGGCAAGCCACGACCTCGCGCAGGCCGTCGCTGCCCGGCTGGAGGTCGCGCTGGTCCAGCACGAGGAGCGCGACTTCGAGGACGGTGAGCACAAGGCGCGCCCCTTGGCGGAGAAATCGAGCGCCACGGCGGCCTCGGCGGCCCCGGCGAAGGCCATCGATTCCACCAGTTCCGCCGCTGCCGCCCAGCCCTCGCGGCTATCGGCGATACGATGCATCACCGCGTTGTCGGGGGCCGTCGCCAGCAGCAACGCAGGAGGCTCCCCGCAGGCGGCGGCGAGGTCGGGGAAGTCCGGGTGGGTGCTGTCGAGGCGGAAATACAGGCGCGGCGCGCGCGTCCAGTCCACCGCCATCAGCGCGTCGTCATAGGCGCGGCCGACGCCGGCGCCGTTCAGCAGCAGATAGAACTTGGCGAAGCTGGCGATCGCGGTGGCGCAGTTGGTGAACACCTCCATGTTGCGGCCGGCCTGCAGCGGGTCGCCATGCTGCAGGTGCCGCCCGGAGGTCAGCAGCGCCCCGGTGGCGATGGCGTTGCGCAGCCGCGACCGCTCCAGTCGCTCCGCCGGCCCCTCGGCGCGGCCGAGCAGCGCCATGTTGCCCGCCGCCACGCGCTCGGCTACCCGGCCGAAATCCTCCTGGTCATCGGGCCGAAACACGGTGCGGCGCGCCACCGCCAGACCCATCCCCGCATCCAGCCGGCGCCCGGCAGCGGCGCTGTGCCGACATCGCTGCGGGTCAGCTGCTCCATGGCCTGGCGGAACTGTTCCGCCCGCTTGGCCCCGCCGGCATCCGGCGAGACGGCGACCAGCGGTTCGCCGCGCAGCAACGGGGCGAAGTGCGCCGCCAGCAGCGGTGCGCTCTCGATGTGCCAAGTGGGGCAGTGGAACGCATTCTCGAAGGCCGCGACGTTGTGCACCTCCAGCGTGATCACCCGGTCGATGCCGACCGCCTCGAACATCGCCGCGACGTAGCGGGTGGTGATCGGATCGTTCGGCTTGGTCCGGCGGTCCTTGCGCGCGTAGCAGAGATAGGGGGTGACGGCGGTGACGCGCTCCGCGCCGGCATCCCGCAACGCGCCGCAGAAGAACAGCAGCCGACAGAGCTTGTCGTTGCTGCTGCCGCCGGCGTCGCCATGCAGCGAATGCAGCACGAAGACGTCGTGCCCGCGCACATTGGCCATTCGGCCCGCCGGCAGCCCGATTCGCGGCATGCAGGACCGCCCCGCCTCCGGCCCGCTCTCGCTGCTGCGCACCTTCGCCCGCATCCGCGACGTGATCGCCGCCGCCCAGGCCGGCCCGGCGCTGGCGCTGTGGGAGCAGGCGATGCTGGTGGACCACCATCTGTCGGTGGAGGTGCAGGTCGGCGGCGCCCGCCGCGCCGCCCGCATGGCCACCAAATCCTGGCGCGACCCCGGCATCCTGCACTTCATCCGCGCCAAGTCCGAGGGCGGGCACCTGTCGGCGCGGCGGCATTATCTGCGCTGGATACAGTTCAAGGGCACACGCGACGCCAATGGCGACTGGACGCCGGGCTCCGACCGGCTGCTGGCCGATTACGCGGCGCGCGGCTACCCGCTGCGGGCGCTGCAAAGCTTCCCAGGCATGACCATCGTCGGCTTCCTGACCGTGCCGTTGATCGAATGGTTGGGCATCGGGCCGGAGAGGGTGACCGCGCATGAGGCGAGCCCGGCCGAGCAGTACCAATGGCTGCGGCTGCTGGAGCGGCATTGGATCGGCGCCGAGCAGGGCAACCGGATCAGCTACACGCTCAAGATCTTCACCGACCGGCACGACCTGGCGGCGTTCCGCGACATCGTGCTGTCCGAGCAGCCGCTGGTGCGTTGCTGCGCCGTCCTGCCGAGCCGGCCGGAGCAGAGTTTGGGCTATGAATACCTGCCGGAAGAAGAGGTGACGCGGGAGGCCTTCGCCGCCATCGTCGCCGCGATCACCGAGGACGCAGCCGAGGAGGCGATCGACCTGGAGCATCTGCGCTGCGAAAGCGGCGTCTGCCCAATCTGAGGCGGGGTCAGCCGCCAGTCGGTGGGGCTGGGTCCATGCCCGGCAGCACGTAGCTGGCGGGGACCTCGGTGAAGCCGACGATGCGGCCGCCATTCCCGGCGATATAGGCGCGGGCCCGCTGTTCGGTGCCGAAGGGCACGGCCTCCTCCTGTTGCATGCCGCCTTGGCGACGGCTGCCGATCACGAACACCGCCTTACGGGCGTCTACCCAGGTGCCGGGCTCGGGTCTGTCCCAGTTGCGGGCGCGGCCCATGTCGTTGACGTAGACGGCGCGGATGTCCTTGGGTTCCTCCGGCAGCAGCGTGTAGGCGAACATGTCGCGCACCGAGGCGAACCAGACCGGGTCCGCCTGGCCCTTGAGGAAGAGCTGCGCCTTCGGGCCGGGATGCTCGGCCAGCGACATGCCGCAGAAGGCGGCGACGGAGTTGCTGGACAATTCTTGCGGCAGGGGCACCGGGCCGTCCGATTTCTCGAGGCATCCGGCCAGCAACAGGGTGGCCAACAGCAGGGGGGCGATGCGGGTCATATCTGGCGCCGTCTGAAAATGGCCCCGGACAGGGCGAGGGGGAGGACGACCCAGACGGCGAGAGCGGCGAACAGGGTGATGCGGTCCAGCCGCATCTGCCCAGCGAGGCCTGCCATGCCGGAGAGCAGGTTGGTGTTGGAGAAGCCCGTGAGGTTCAGCAGGCGGTAGATGTCCGTCGGGTTGCCAAGCAGCAGCAGGTTGAGCGCGCCGACGCTGAGCAGCCGCCCCTGGTCGGCCACCAGCGTGCCGAGCAGCGCCATGTCGTAGAGCAGCACGAAGAACAGCCACAACCCGATCGCCAGGCCGGCGGCGGTGCGCGGGTCGCGCACGGCGGTGCTGACCAGGTAGCCGAGGGCGACGAACACGGCGCCGAGCAGCACGCTGGTGGCGAGCATGGTGGCGAAGGCCGCGGCGGCGCCGGCCTCGGAGACCGGGTTGGTGAAGGCGAGCGCCAAGCCGGCGGCGCCGTAGCCGACCAGGGTGGCGAAGGACAGGATAGCCAGATGGCCCACGAACTTGCCGAGCAGCACCTGCCAGCGCGCCACCGGGTAGGAGAGCAGCAGCAGAAGGGTGCCCCGATCCAACTCGCCGGCGATGGCGTCGTGGGCGATCAGCAGGGCGATCAGCGGCACCAGAAAGATGGTCAGGCTGGAGAGGCTGACAATGGTGACCGACAGCACCCCAACGCCCACGGTGCCGGTGGGCGCGCTGCCGAGCAGGGCGAGGGTGAGCGCCAGAGCGGCGAGCAGCAGGGTGGTGGCGATCACCCGGCGATTGCGCAGGCCGTCGTTGAACTCACGGATGGCGATGATGCAGATCTGTCTCATACTGCGGCCTCGTGGCGCAGGAAGCCGGCATAGATCTCGTCCAGCGTGGGGGTGATGACGTCGATATCGGCCAATTCAAGCGGTGCGGCGAGCAGGCGGCGGACCAGGGCCAGCTTGTCGGCGTCCGGACAGCTTGTCTCCCAGACCGGCCCGCCGATCCGCGTCCAGGCCAGGACCGAGCCAGGGATGGCGGGCGGGGCGGCGTCGGTCGGGTCGGCCAAGGTCAGGCGGATGCGCGCGGAGACGGGCGAGAAGCGGCGCAGCGTGGCCAAGGTGCCATCGGCCACCTTGGCGCCGCGGTTCAGCACCACCACGCGGTCGACCCGGCTTTCCAGCTCGGCCAGCGCGTGGGAGGCTAACAGCACGCTGGCGCCGTCAGCGGCGAGCGCGTCGAGGATTTCGTAGAAGCTCTGGCGCAGCGCCGGGTCGAGGCCGGTGGTGGGCTCGTCGAGCAGCAGCACGCGCGGGCGGCCGATCAGCGCCTGTGCAAGGCCGAGGCGCTGGCGCATGCCCTTCGAATAGGTGCCGACCCGGCGGGTCGCAGCTTCGGCGATGCCGACACGCTCCAGCAGGGCGGCGTTGCGGGACACTGGCTGGCGCTTCAGCCGGGCGTAGAAGGCCAGCAGTTCGGCGCCGGTGATCGAGGGCGAGAAGGCGATGTTCTCGGGCAGGAACCCGACCGCCATCCGCGCCGCGCCGGCGGCCCTGCCGGCCGGATCGGCGCCGAGCAGCTCGACCCTGCCCTCGCTCGGGCGGATCAGACCGAGGATCAGCTTCATCAGCGTGCTCTTGCCGGCGCCATTATGCCCGACCAGGGCGACCCGCTCGCCGGGCATGACGGTGAGGTCGATGCCGGCGATCGCGCGCTGGCGGCCATAGGCCTTGGTGACGCCGGCCAGGGCAACGGTGGGGCCGGTCATGGTGCTTTGCCATCATGTAGGTGAGCCGCGGACACCACGGGCGGGCGCATCAGCGGCGCACTGTCGACTACGCCGCCGGGATGCAGGTTGGGAAATTCCGCCTGCGCCCAGCGGACCAGCTGGACTGCCGGACTGTTGAGCAACAGCTTGGCGGCGGGGTAGCGCCAGACCACCTGGTCCACGATGTCGTTCGGACGATAGGCGGTGTCGGCGATGCCGTCACCGTTCAGGTCGAAGGCGGGGTTGTCGCTCCAGTAGTTGCCGCGGCCGGCGGCGGACCATTCGACATTGCGGGTGCCGACATACTTCACCTGGTTCTGGTTACCGATGAAGGCGTTGTCGCCGATCGTGTTGCGTTCGGACCCGGCGGTGAAATGTATGCCGATCTGACAGCCCTGGAACCAGTTGCGCTCGAACAGGTTCTTGTTGGCGTTGTAGATGAACACGCATTTCTTGCCGCCATGCAGCACGGCGTTGCCGGTGATGCGCGAGCTGTTGGCGTAGTTGAACAGCATGCCATGGTCGCGGTCGTGGTCGGAGAGGTTGTTGCGGACATCGAGGTTATTGGAAAACATGATCACGTAGCCGGCGTGGTTGCCGATCGAGATGTTGTCGCTGACCTCGCTGTCGTTGGTGTACATGTAGTGCACGGCGAAACGGGTGCCGTGGATGCGGTTGGCGCGGAACACGTTGTGACGGCTGATGTTGGTGAAGATGCCGTCGCGGCCGCCGGAGATGTCGTTGCCGATCACCTCGGCGCCGGGGGCGTCCCAGACATAGACGCCGTTGCCGCTGTCGTTCCGGTTGGGCGCGTTCCAGCCAGCGATGTGGTTGGCGCGGACGATGGCGCCCGCGGCACCATGCACATAGACGCCTACCAGGCTGTCCTGGATGGTGTTGTCCTGGATGACTGCATTTTTCGCGCTGGCATCCAGGAACACCGCAGCATCCATGCCGGACAGGTTCCGGCCGGAAGCGCGGATGGTGAGGTCGCGCACGGTGGCGCCGGGCGCGGTCACCTCGACCACGCTGCCGTGGTGCTGGCCGTCGATCACCGCACCCGGGCGGCCGGCCAGGGTGATGGCCCGGTCGAGCATAACCGGGCCGGAATGCACGCCAGGTTCGAGTTCCAGCACATCGCCGGCGGCGGCGGCAGCGATCGCCGCCTGGAGCACGCCGGGGATGGCAGGCACATCGACGCTCGCCCCGAAGGATGCGGGGGCGAGCGCCAGCATGGCCGCGGCGGCAAGCGGCAGCACCCGATGCAGCCAAGAGAGGTGCTGCCGGTAGCTCATGCCTTGCGCGGTTCGACGATCATGCGGCCGGCCATCTCCATATGCAGCGCATGGCAGAACCACTGGCAGTAATACCAGTGTACGCCCGGCCGGTCGGCGGTGAAGGTGACCGACGCGGTCTGCTGCGGTGAGATCTCCATCGCGATGCCGTGCCGAATGATGGTGAAGCCGTGGGTCAGGTCCTCGATGTCGTCGAGGTTGGTGATGGTCACCGTCACCTCGTTGCCCTGCTGGACGGTGAATTTCTCCAGGCTATACTGGGGCGCTGTCGAGGTCATGTAGACCCTCACCTTGTTGCCGTCGCGGATGACGTCCGCCGCCTCCTCGAGCTTGACCTTATCGCGCGCGGCCTGCTGGCGGATGTCGTCCCAACTCGGGTCGTCGCGCTTCCATATCATGATCGGGTTCACCTTGGAGCGGTGCACGATGCAGATGTCGTGCGGCTCAGCGAAGCTCGGACCGTCATGCACGAGCTTCATCTCTGCGCCGGAGATATCGATCAGCTGGTCGTTTTCCGGGTGCAGCGGGCCGACCGGCAGGAAGCGGTCCTTAGAAAATTTGTTGAGCGAGATGAGCCATTTGCCATCGGCCTCCTTGGTCTCGCCCATGGAGGTGTGATTGTGGCCGGGCTGATAGTGCACGTCGATCTTCTGCAGAATCGGGTCCACCTTCTCGCCCTTGAAGGCCCGGCGCGCCTTGTCGATGTTCCATTTCGCCACCTGGCTGTCGATGAACAGTGTGGTGAAGGCGTTGCCCTGGCCATCGAAGGCGGTGTGCAGCGGACCGAGGCCGAGTTCCGGCTCGGCGACGACCACGCCACGCGGCTTGATCTTGTCGTCGAACAGGTCGTCGAACAGCCGCACGTCCAGAACCGTCGCGGTGGGCGACAGCTTGCCATTGACGACGACGTGGATGCCGTCGGGCGCGGTGTTGACGCCGTGCGGGTTGTTGGAGACAGGGACGTAACGGGTATACTTTGAGCCGTGCCGTCCGTCGACCACCGGGACGCCGCCCATGGTCTTGAAGTCGCCGCTCTTCACCGCCTGTTCGATCCGTTTGAGGTTGAAGATGACCACCCAGTCCTGCTCGGCCGAGGTCATATCCGCCAGAGTGAAGCCCTTCTCGGAGTTGTAGCAGGTGGAGAAGGAGTACTTGCCTTGGTAGTCGGCGTCGGTGTTGTCGAGGTTGCCGTCAACCAGCACCTGCCAGGCGACCTTCATGGTGTCGCCGTCAATGGCAGTGTAGACCGACCAGTACTTGGTCTTATCGTCGTCGAGCACCGAGCCGTCGTTCGGGATCGGGATAATGTGCTCGCTATTGGCGAAAACGTAGCCGGTGCGGGGGAATTTCTGCGGGCGCAGGCCGTGGATGTCGGATGCGTTGGGTATCTCGATGATCTTGTCGCACTTCATTACGTCGCAGCGGATGCGCGCGACCCGGCAATTGGCCTTGTCGTTGATGAAGATGTAGCGACCGTCATAGGTGCCGTCGGTGAAGGACATATGCGGATGGTGGGCGTCGCCGTTGACGAAGGTGCCGCCACGGGTCTCCAAGAACTTCTTGGATTCGGGCAGTAGGCCCTCCGTGAGGATCTTGCGGCTTTCATTGGTCAGGCCCCAGCCGGTGGCGCTGTCGCGGTTGAACACCGGGATGCGCATGAACTCGCGCATCGATGGGATACCCATGATGCGGACTTCGCCGGTCTGGCCGCTACTGTTGAAACCGTAGTACTCGTCGAGATCGCCGGGGTGCACCTCGATGCTCTGTCCGCCGGCGGGGGCACGGGATTCTGCCAGGGCACGGCGCGGGAAGCCGGTCAGGCCGCCTGCCAGCGCGCCAGCGGCGCCGGCGAGCAAAGCAGAGCCTTCGAGCAGGCCGCGCCGGCCGAGGCCTGCCCGGGTTTCGCGAGGCCCGTCCTCGGGTTTCTCAGTTTGTTGGTCGGGCGTGGGAGCGTGGTCAGTGGGCATCGCGCTATCCTTTACCGATAAATCATATATTCAATATGCACCTTATTGGGCGCGTGGGTATTGATATCGATCAAAGCCCGCAGCACTCAGGCGACCGGCGTTCGAACCGGAGTAGATTTCGTGGCAGGCGCAGGCGGAACTATGCCGGACGACAAGGCGGCGAAGCGCTCCCGCTTGAGGCGCTTCTGGATCATCACCGGGCACAGATGGTCGTCGTGATACAGCACCTGGCAATGCAGGCACTGGATGCACTCGTTCGGATTGATGTTGCCTTCCGGGTGGATCGCTTGCACCGGGCATTCGTTGGAGCAACGCTGGCACGGATTGCCGCATTCGCGATAACGCTTCAGCCAGTCGAACATCCGGATGCGCGCCGGAATGGCCAGGGCCGCGCCGAGCGGGCAGAGATAGCGGCAGAAGAACCGCTCGATGAACAAGCCGGCGAACAGCAGCACCAGCGCATACAGCACGAACGGCCAGGTGCGCACGAAATCCAGGATCATCGCCGTCTTGAACGGCTCCACCTCCGACGCCTGCTCGCTGAAGCTCAGCGAGTAGAGCGAGAGGCCGAACAGCACCAAGAAGATGATGTATTTGATCGGCCAAAGGCGCTGATGCACGCCGAACGGCACGGCAATCTGCGGGATGCGCAGCAACTTTGCCAGGTTGTTCAGCAGTTCCTGCAAGGCGCCGAACGGGCAAAGCCAACCGCAGAACGCGCCGCGCCCCCAGAACAGCATGGCGACCGCGACGGAACTCCACAGCATGAACACCAGCGGGTCCATCAGGAAGTAGTCCCAGCGGAAATCGCCGCGCAGCGCGCTGGTGAAGGTGAGCACGTTCACCACCGAAAGCTGGGCGTGCGCGTACCAGCCGATCCAGAACAGGGTGAACAGCAGGAAGCCCACGCGCAGGCGGCGATAGAGCACCGGCCGGCGCACCAGCGCATCTTGGAAGAAGAAGATCGCGGTCAGCGCCAGCAGGGCGACGGAGAGGATTGCCACCTGCATGATCTTGCCGCGCCAGATGCGCATCCACAGCAGGTTGTCGCCTCCCGGGGAAGCCTGCGTCGTGGTCGCGGGCGGCGCTGCGGCCGCTGGGGCGGCCGGTCGTTCGGTGGCGACGTATTTGTCGGGCAGCGTGTAGCCGAGGTCGAAGCTGAGGAACGCCTTCTCGCGCGCACCGATACCGCGCTGCACCAGCAGCACCAGGCGCCAGGCCGCCGTGGGGTCGAGATGGTCGGTCTTGGGCACCGTGAACAGCGCGATCTCCGAAAAATCGGGCGCGCCAGCGGCAGCAACCCGGCCGAGCCGGTGGTGATTGCGGTCGCGGAAGCGCACGATGCTGTCGCCCTGGATCAGTTCGATGCGGTCGAAGATGCCGCCGCGCACATAGCCGGAACCCTTGAACGAGTAGCGCCCGGACCCGGCCACCAGGATCGCCTGCTGCCCCGGCATCAGACGTTGCTTCAAGCGCTGGTAGCCATCCGCCCCTAGCAGGCTGCGCCCGATCGCCGGCACGCTGACCGGCGCCACATAAAGGTCGATATAGCTGTCGTCGTCGGGCCCGGCTTCCGGGTGGGCTGCGGCATCGGGATTGCTGGACTTGGCGAAGGCGGCGTTGACATCCGCCACACTGAGCGACAGCCGGCGCACCGAGCCGTCGCCGAGCAGCTTGACCCAGTCTTCAGCGGTGCCGGCGCTGTCGTTGATCGTGCGGATGACGCTGGTAGCGGCAGGGGCGGCCGCCGGTTTCGCGCCGCCCAGGCCGCGAGACTGCGCGATGCGCCGAGCGGAGCGGGTGATGCTGTCGCCGATCACCATCGTGGTGACGGTCGCGCCGCTGATGATGTCGGCGGGGGGATTGTCAGCCGCCGCCGTCGGGGTCTTGGCATAGTCCAGCCCGACATAGCTTTCGATGAACGCGGTCATCTTCGCAGCGGGGATGCCGATCAGCACGATCGGTTCGTGATGCTCCATCAGCTTCGCGCCGACGAGTTTTCCGTTGGTGTCGATGCCAACGAGGATGTTGATCGGCTTGCCGGAATAACCGGTGGAGTTTACCACGTCGGCGTTCAGGTAGACGTAGCCGAGCAGTTGCCCGCCCTTATAGGTCGCCGCGGCCGGCGGATCGCCCTCGACCGGGCCGGCGCGGTCGGCGCCAGGGAAGATGTCCGTGAGCGTGACTCGCCGGAGTTCGTCGGCGAGCCGGTTGGAGGCGTGCGCCGACGGCGCGAAGGGGGCCGTGAGCGCGCACAGAAAAACGATGAGAGGCGCAAGGATTGAGATGCGCATCATTAGTGTACCCGCCTGTCGATTCGGATAGGTGCCAAGCATCGTTTGCGTTTATACTGAAAAAATAACCACTGAGTCCGGGGACCGCTGTCATGCCCGCACGTTCCGCCATGCCAGGCTGGAAGATCACATCCACGGAGGCGCTGATCGCGATCACCCATGCGATGGAGCAGGAGGCGGTCCGCCGTTATCAGGATCTGGCGCAGCGTATGCACGACCAGGGCGAAACCTCGCTCGCCGCGACCTTCACGCTGCTGGCGGCGATGGAGGAACGGCATGTCGAGCAGGTGGAAACCCGCGCGCTGGAACTGACCGGCAACCCGCCCGACCATGCGTTTTCCAGCTGGGAGCTGCCGGATAATTTCGACACCGACGCGGCGCGCTCGGCGGCCCTCAGCCCGTATCGCGCGCTGGCGATCGCGGTGCGCAACGAGGAGCGGGCCTTCGCCTTTTTTAGCTATCTGGCCGCCGAGGCCCCGAACGACACGTTGCGCGTGCTGGCCGAGACCTTCGCGAAGGAGGAACTGGACCATGCAGCCCGATTGCGGCACGAGCGGCGCCGCGCCTGGCGGCAAGAGCAAGCCGGCGCCGCGCCGCGCTCGACCCTCGCCCGGCCCGGCTCTATCGACGAATTGCTCGCCCAGGCAGTGCCGATGGAGCGCGCCGCCGCCGTGGCGCATCGCGCCCTGGCCGCCGCGACGCGGTTGGGCGACCAGGCCAAGACCGCCGCGTTGTTTGAACAGGCCGCGGCCGATGAGGAGGCGCTGGCGGCCGAGTTGGCGGGGCGGTTGGAGGCGCCCGCCGCATTGCCCCAAGCCGAACTGCACGCCCACTCGGTGTTCGAGGGACTCGGCCTGCTGGAGGATGCATTCGACCGCTATGCCGATGCCGCCGACCATGCCACGGACGAGACCATGTTGCTGGAGGCCCAGCGTCTCGCCGCGCATGCCCTGCGACGACTGGCCACGGTTCACGGTGCGCTGCCACGGCAGAGCTGACGCGATGCGTCTGCCGTGGCGGTGCGGTCTCATTTGAGAGTGGCCAGATAGGCTATCAGGTCTGCGCGCTTGGTGTCATCTTTCAGGCCGGCATAGGTCATGATGGTGCCGGGAACCACGGTGCGCGGCGAGGTCAGGTACTTGTCCAACGCCGCGGCGTCCCAGGTCATGTGCGCCTTCTTGTTTGCGGCCGAGTAGCGGAATTTCTCGACTTCGCCGGATGTCCGTCCGACCACGCCGAACAGGCTCGGCCCGATGCCGTTCTTGCCCTGAACCGGCGAATGGCAGACCGCGCATTGCGATTTGAACAACTTGGCTCCGGCCTCGGCGTCCTGAGCATGCGCGGGCACGCCCGTCACCAGGATGGCCACGGCAGCGAGGATGGGGCCGACGGTGTGAAGTTTGATCAAGGCAAGGATCCTTTTCGTTGAGAAACGCATGGGCACCGCACAGCGCGTCAGCCTCGCGCGCCTCGCGGCAGCCAGCCCGTCCGAGTCCGCTGCTGACCGCGCGCATTGGAACGGGGGGTCTGGGTCAACAGCGTGCCGTCCTGCAGGACGAAATGGGTGCGCACCCCAAGCCGATCGGAGACACCCTGGCAGGCTTCCAGGCGCATGAGGCAGAAGCCGGTTGCCAGCGCGTCCGCCATGGTGGCGGTGGCCGCTACCACGGAGACGCTGCGATACGCCGTGCTGGTGGCGCCGGTCGCGGGATTGAAGATGTGGTTGAACTGCCCGGCCGGATCCAGCGGCGTGCCGTAGCCGCCGGAGGTGGCGACCGCCTCGTTGGCGATGGTGATCGCGCCGGCGGTATGCTCCGGCGCGGCGGGGTCGCGCAGGCCGACCCGCCAGGGGGTGCCGTCCGGGCGCGGACCGATGGCACGGATCTCGCCCATGTCGACCAGTGACCGGTCGATGCCCTCCGCTCTCAGCAGCGCCACGACGCGGTCGGTGATGGTGCCTTGTGCGATGCCGTTCAGCGTGATGCGCATCCCCGGCTTGGTAAAGCGGATCCGCGACGGATCGACCTCCACCCCCGCTGCGCCGACTTGGCGCAATGCCGTGGCGATCTTGGCCGGTGGCGGGCCGAACGGATCGGCCCCCGGCGCCGAGAAATGCGCCGCATACAGGTCCCACAATGGCTGCACGGTCACGTCGAAGGCGCCGCCGGTTACGCGGCTGAACTGCGCGCTTTGACTCAGCAGTTCCACCAGTTCGATCGGCGGGTCGTCCAGGCGCCCGGCGCGGTTGAGTTGGCTGATGGCGGAATCAGGCCGGTAGAGGCTGAATATCCGCTCCAACCGGCCGACTTCAGTCAGGCACTGGGCGATCAGCCGGTCGGCGGCAATCGGGTCGGGGTGATGCAGTTGCATCATGGCATCGGCGCCGAGGGCGGCCCCACGCCAGATCCGCAGTTGCCGGCCCGCCTCGGCCGCGCTTACGCCGCCCGGCCGCCTCGGCAGAGGGAGCAAGGCAAGCCCGGGCACCGCAGCGCTGATGCGGATGAAGCGTCGCCGCGGCATTGGTGTTGGCCGTGAGCCGATCATCTCGTCCGCTTCCTTTACGCTAGCCGGCGATTCAGCGGCACTTGCGCCGGAGGATACGCCGGTACGCTGTCGTTGGCCGTGACCGTATTGTGTCCACACCGGCGCCCGAAGCCCGCCGCGTAGCGGCTTGCAGCCACCAGCATCGCCGCCGTCCAGAAGCCGGCGGCGGCCCAGATGCCGTGCTGGTAGCCGTCGAACACCGCGCCGACCCGCAACAAACCCGCGACGGTCAGCATCATGGTCGCCCAGGCAATCCGGTGGTGCGGCATCTGTCCGGAGCGCTGGCGTGTGGTGTCGGTGCGCAACATCATCGTGACCGTGAGGGTGCCAAGCGCGCCAATGGCCAGGGCGTGAATACCAGCCATCAGGGGCACCGCTGGGAGGAACGCCGCAGCGGCCTTCAACCCGAGCCCGACCACCAGCCAAGCATACCCCAGGTGCAGCGCCGCCATCTCCACCGTGCGCCATATCAGCCAGCCACGCCAACGCAACAGTCGCAGCCCGGCCAAGGTCGCGGCCAGCAGCCCCGCTGCCCCGGCCAGTTCGGACAGCGCCGGCACCTGATCTGCCAGCACCACGACCAACATGGCCACGCCAATTGCCGCCTCAACCCAGGGTTGCACCCGGTCGTGCAGCACGAGATTGCGGCGCCGCAGCGCGCCGGCGGTGGCGGCGGGGATCACCCGGCCGCCCATCTGCAGCATGATCAAGGTCACCAGGTCGAGCATCAGCAGAATGCCGCGCCAGGCGCCATCGTCGAACAGCCCCATCACGCCGGCCAGGAACAACGCCTCGGCGGCCCCCATGCCCAGCGGCAGCACGACGAAGATGCGGTTGCGCCCCTTGCGCGCGCCGCGCTGGAAGCGGGCTGCGGCGAGCCCGGTCACACCAAAAGTGAAGCCGAGCGCCGCGACGCCGCCCAACAGCGGCCAGCCAAACGCCAGGGCGAGGCGGGCCAGCAGCCAAATCGCCACCAACCCGGCCAGCAGGCGCCGGTCAAGGCGTGCCAGCAGGAAGCCGGCTACAACCGCAAGCGCATAGCCGAACAACATCTCATGCGCGTGCCACAGAGCCAGATCGGGGCGTTCGCGGTACAGCCCCGCCCAGAGCGGGATCTCGAGCATGGCAAGCAGCATGGCGAGCGGAAAGAACACGCGATGCGTTGCCACTTCGCGACCTGCGGAGGGATGCGTGGCAGGGCCTCGCGGCAAATGCGGCAAGACCGAGGCTGGCGCAGGATTCCGGGCTCTGAATTGTGGCATTAGAATTACCATTTATCGCATAAATCCATCATTGACAATATGGGTTTTGCGCGAGGTCGTGGCCGGGGCCGCGAGAGAGCGGGACCTAACCCGCTATGCCGGCGGGCGGCTAGTGGATAGCATCTGACAAAAGAGTCCGCCGGGGGATTACGGCGCATTGCTGGCGTGCGAGTCTCTGCGATGCGCACCGGAATCACCGTCACCGTCAGTTCGGCCGACCGATTTTGTCTCGCCACGCTTGTCGCGGATCGCAACAGCCCACAGAAGCACGTCTGGCGCGCTCGGATCGTGCTGCTTTCGGCCGACGGGCGCGGCACCAGCGAGATCATGCGGCTGACCGGCAAGTCGAAGACCTGTGTCTGGCGCTGGCAGGAGCGCTTCATGAGCGCCGGAGCCGACGGCCTGTTGCGCGACAGGACGCGCCCCTCGCGTATCCCGCCGCTCGGCGCGCAGGTGGCCGACCGGGTCGTGGCCCTGACGCTGACCGACCCGCCGGGCGAGACCACGCATTGGACGAGTGCGGCCATGGCCGAGGCCGTTGGGATCAGCCTCAGTTCGGTGCAGCGCATCTGGCGCAGCCACGGACTGCAACCGCATCGGATGCGTCGGTTCAAGCTGTCCAACGATTCGCTGTTCGCCACCAAGGTGCGCAATATCGTCGGCCTCTACGTCGATCCGCCCGCACACGCCGTGGTGCTGTCGGTCGATGAGAAAAGCCAGATCCAGGCGCTCGACCGCACCCAGCCAGGCCTGCCGCTGAAGAAGGGCCGATGCGGCACCATAACCCACGACTACAAAAGGAACGGCACCACCACCCTGTTCGCCGCCCTGAACGTCCTGGAGGGCAGCGTCATCGGCCGCTGCATGCAGCGGCACCGGCATCAGGAATTCATCCGCTTCCTCAACGCCATCGAGAACGAGGTCCCAGCGGGCAAGCTGGTCCATGTCATCCTCGACAACTACGCCGCGCATAAGCACCCCAACGTGCTCAAGTGGCTGGCGCGACATCCCCGATTCACCTTCCATTTCACGCCGACCTCCGCCTCGTGGATCAATCCAGTCGAGGGCTTCTTCGCCAGACTGACCAAGCGCCGGCTGAGGCGCGGTGTGTTCCATTCTCTCGTCGCCCTGCAGGCCGCCATCAACCGCTTCCTCCTCGAGGACAACGAAAACCCCCAACCCTTCCACTGGACAAAGGACCCCGACAAAATCATCGCAGCAGTCAGCGTGGGCACCAAGCGTTAGAGTCGATCCATTAGGGCAGTGCAGAGCGGCGAGCGGGCAGACAGTCGGCCACGCTGTGCCGATCCAGGCTGCGGTAGAATTCCTCACGCGCCGTGTGGATGAAGCCGCTCAGACGACAATTGCCGATCAGGGTGCAGCAGCAGCCATCGGCGCGAAAGCACTCGACGATTGGCTGGTCACCCTCCAGCTGGCGTACCAGCTCGCCCACCCGCACCTGGTCGAGCGGCGCGGCCAGCAGCACGCCGCCGCCGGCGCCACGCATCGTGCGCACCATCCCCAGCGCGCCCAGGTCCTGCACGATCTTGTGCAGATGGTTGCGCGACTGCCCGCCCAGAGCCGCAGCCAGCGTCTCCACGTTCACCGGCGGCCCGGGGGGCTGGGCCGCGAGATACATCAGCACACGCAAAGCGAGGTCGGTGGAAGCCAGCAGACGCATCGGGTGGTCACCTCATTTTGGTATTGACGATACCAGTAACCGCGTTAGAGTGAATAGGTATCGTGAATACCAATTCAGGATCTCCGGTACCTGAAGCCACTGCGCCCTCGCCGGATCAGGAGAACCAAATGCCCGACACCTCGCTCACCTCCGCCGCGGCCGGTTTCGCCGACCGCACCCTGGCCGACCTAGCCACCAGCCTGCCCGGCGCCACCGCCGTGTTCCGGCGCAGCAAGCTGGATTTCTGCTGCGGCGGCCAGATCACCCTGGCCGAGGCCGTGGCCGGCAAGCAGCTGGCGCTGGCCGAGTTGGAAAGCGAACTGGCCGCCATCGCCGCACAGGGCGGCACGCCCCCCTCGGCGGAGAGCACAGTGGCGCTGATCGAGCTGATCGAGACGCGCTACCATGCAGTGCATCGGCGCGAACTGCCCGAGCTGATCCGCCTCGCCCGCCGGGTGGAGGCGGTGCACAAGGACAAGCCGGACGTCCCGCGCGGCCTCGCCGACTTGCTGGAGCAGATAGCGACGGAGCTGGATTCGCATATGCAGAAGGAAGAGCGCGTGCTGTTCCCGATCATGCGCCGCTACGGCCAGGCGACCCTCGCACAGCCGATCGCGGCGATGCTGGCCGACCATGAGGACCACGGCGCGCTGCTGCGGGAACTTGAAACGCTGACCGACAGCTTCGCGCCGCCGGCCGGCGCCTGCACCACCTGGCGGGCGCTGTACAGCGGCGGTAGCAAGTTCGCCGAGGATCTGGTGCAGCACATCCACACCGAGAACAACCTGCTGTTCCCCCGGTTTACCCACTGACCGGCCGCGCCAGAGCGCCTGCGTCCCGAAAGAAACGACTATGTCCCATAATTTCCTGGCCGCGCTGGATCTGGCCGCGGCCCAGTTCACCCCGATCGCCTGGGATCGCCTGGCGCCGCGCGAGCGCAGCGCCGCCGTCTACCAGGCGCTGTGCCGCCTCGACAGTGGGTGCCGCCGCACCGGCGGTCCGGGCGACGCGGCGCTGCCGCCCTGCCGGGCCTCGGCGCTGCATATCGCGACCCGCGGCTGCATCTTCGCCGGAGCCGCCGCGCGGCCGCCCGCCCGGATCACCCACCGCCAGGGCGGCGGCGACGTGGCGGCCCTGGTGATGGCCGCTTCCCCGCCGACAACCTGACATCGCCCTGGCGGCCGTCGATATCTGCCGCCACCAGCTCGCCCGCGATGGCTCTCACCACCGCAGGCGGGCATCGGCGTTACAGGCTCGCCCCCGGTTATTGGCGCCTGGGCGGCAGCAGCAGCATCGGGCCGTAGCTGATCGCAAACCCCGCGAAGGCGGCGACCCACAGGCAGGCCGACACCTCGAGCAGCGACATAGTCCAGCCCGCGCCGAACGTCGCCGCGATGCGGGTGATCGCCGCCAGTGCCACCAGCAAATACAGCGCGCTGGCGACACGATCCGCTGTGAGGGCGCGCCCTGTATGCCCACGCGTGGCCCGCGTCATCACCGCCAGGATCATGGTGCCGACCGCCCCGACCGTCAGCGCGTGGATGGCGGCACTCAGCGGAACATCGGCGCCGAGCGTGGCCAGCCCGAGCAAGGTTGCGCCGAGCACCAGCCAGGCATAGCCAACATGCAGGATGAGCAGCAGCGGTTCGCCGACCGTGGCCCCGCCGCGCCAACGCAGCAGCCGCCAGAGATTGAGCGCCCCCCCCAGTAGCAGCAGCCCGCCCACCGGAGCCGCCTCGGGCAGGAACGTCCAGGCCATCAGCCCGCCATGCAGCGCGCCAAGCGCCAGCCAGTCGATCAACCCAGGCGGCGGCACCGCGGCGCCCGGGCGCCTGGTCAGCCAGTTGCGGGTGAAACTCGGCACGATCCGCCCGCCCATGGCCGAGACCAGCACGATCACCCCGGCCACACCCAGCCGCCAGCCCAGCCCTTCTGGCACCGAGACGCCGCCGGCCTGCAGATGCATGCACAGACTGGCCACGCCGAGCACCACAACCGGCGCCAGCATCGGTAGGTTGCGCCAGTTCTGCGCCGCGACCACCTCGCAGGACACCATGCCTGCGAGCACCAGCGGAAAGGACAGATCCGCCACCGCGGCCCACCAGGGCGGCAGCAGCGCCGAGACCATGCAGGCCACGCGCCCGAGCAGCCACAGCCCGATCAGCAGCGCCAGCAACCCGCCGCCGACCGGCGAGCGCCCGGTCCAATTCGGGATGGCGGTCAACAGGAAGCCCGCGACCGCGGCCATCACGAAGCCGAACAGCATCTCGTGGATGTGCCAAGCCAGCGGGTCGAACCGGCTCGGCAAGACGGCCCCGGTGGTGAACATGCCGATCCAGACCGCCAGCGCGATCGCCGACCACAGGACAGCCGCGAAGAGAAAAACGGAAACCGTAGGCAGGAACTGGAGGTTTCACAATCGTCACCATCGGGATGGCAGCGCTTCCGGTGCGCCGCATGCATATCTGGATTGGGGCAGGCGGGCCGGTCAGTCCGCGGCGCCGCCCTCGATGGGCGGGACCTCGGCATCGAAGACGTCGATGGCGAGGGCGGCATGGGCATAGGCGCCGCCGGCGCGCATCTCAGCGGCGACCCAGATGGCCTCCATCAGCTCCTCGCGCGAGGCGCCTGCCTTGCGGGCCGCCTTGGTGTGCCCCTTGATGCAGTAGGGGCATTGGGTGACATGCGCGACGGCAACGGCGATGATTTGCTTCATCTTCGCCGACAGCGCGCCCTCGGCGAACGCCTGGCGGCTGAAGGCGTCGAACGCCGCCTGGGTCTCGGGCGCTAGGGCGCGGCGCTGGCGGGCGGTGGCGTGGCTTGCGGGAGGATACATCCTGGGCTCCATGGCGTGGCTGCCTTTCGGGTGGGTCAGGTGGTGCCGTCTGCGTGGCCTGGCTCGGACGAGAACAAGGCCTCTTTGCCCGGCTTGTCCTTCCAGCCCTCGGCATCGGCCGGCGGGTCGCCCTTGCGGGTGATGTTGGGCCACAGCGCGGCATAGGCGCGGTTACGGTCGGCCCAGGCGACGGCACGGTCATCGCTGTCGGGCACAATCGCCTCGGCGGGACATTCCGGCTCGCAGACGCCGCAGTCGATGCATTCGTCCGGGTGGATGACCAGCATATTCTCGCCGACGTAGAAGCAGTCCACCGGACAGACCTCCACGCAGTCCATGAATTTGCACTTAATACAGTTCTCAGTGACGACATAGGTCATGACGCGCTCCAACTTTCGCGGCATGCCGGCGCGGAACAGTCCTGCGTTCGGGCCGCCTTGCGCTGCACGCCGCTGTATCGGTAACCCGATGGTCGTGCGGACGCTGGGCTGAGGCGACGCACGGCCGGTGCGAACTTGATCAACGGCTTTCCTCACTTGTCGACAGTAAGATGCATTTTATATACACCTTTTTCGCCGCGTCACATTGGGGCATGCGCAATGCCGGGTTGCAGCGGATCACCGATTGTCAATCGGCGTCGTCGAATGAATCCTGCGCCGATGGGCATATCGACAGTTTAACGCACTGCTCGGCACAGCGCCCGGCCCGACCGGGTTCCTGCCGGTGGGGCTCGGGTTGGTAGAAGGCGCCCGGTGATCGGGCGCCGCGACCAGGAGCCGCCCCGATGACCCTTTCCCCCGCCGCCGCCATCGTGCTGACCCGCGCCGCCGAGCACCCGGACCGCCGGCTGGAGTTCCACCGCAAGTTGCCGACCGGCGGTCGCCACAAGGTGATCGACGCCCTGCGGCGCGGCGGTCTGATTAGCGAGATCCTGGGTGATTACCGCCTCGGCGATGGCGCGACCCTTTTCGAGGACGCGGCCACGGGCCTGATGCTGACCGCCCTGCGCGTCACCGCCGCCTGGTGGCCGTCGTCGGCGACCAGGCGGCGGTGACGCGCAGTTCTATGCCGCGCCACAGGCCGCCACTGACTCCGCGGCGGCACGGCAGGCCACCGTCGTCACGTCGAGGCGCTTGCCGAGGGTGACCTGCCGAACCAGGAAGAATATCGGGAGGGAACCCCTGCTGCAGCAATTCGCCGGCACGCTAGTCGCGGCCACTGTGGCGGCCGGTCAGCACCTTGGTGCTGCTGCCGACATAGAGCCGGATGCGGTTGCGGCCGCGCCGCTCGGCGAGGCGCAGGCACCACAGCCAGACCGAGGAGCTGGATTTGCTGCGCAGTACGAAAGCCTGGCCCCGCGCCGCCAGCATCTGCGTCGAGGTGACCCGCAAACCGCCGCGGCTCCCCGCGCGACGCGTGCCGCCGGTGGCGTTGTAGCCGGTGGGGAAGGACAGTAAGCGATGCCGCCGCGCGGTGATCGGCACGCCGCCTGTGATGAATCGCCTCCCGTCGCGATCTTGGCGCTCAACTACCCGCACAGAGGCAACATTGGCAACAGCGGTCGCAGCGGTAGAACGCAAGCAAGATGCCTCCCAACACGCGATCCATAAGTACACTCTCGCTTGCCTTCTTTCCCCACGTCTCCGTGCCTCCGTGGTGGGGCTGCTTCGCTACTTCCTGGCCGCCACCACCTCGCCCCCGCGCCTGCCAAGCGCAAAGAACGCCGTCCGCTGCTGCTCCGCCGCCTGGCTCTGGGCACGCATCCGCATCAGATCCTTCCACCCCACATACCCCACCAGCCGCCGCCCCTGCCGCGCTACCACCGGCAGATGCGCCACGTTCAACGTCGACAGTCGGTCCGCCAGACTGTCCAGATACTCGCCGGGATAGGCAAGCACCGGCTTCACGCCGGCCAGCAACGCGCCGACGGTGGTACTGCGATGTGTGCCGGCTCGCCGCCAGCGCAGCACCGCCGGCGGGTCCAGCACCCCCAGCACCCGTCCCGCTGCGTCCACCACCGGAAAGCTCGGATGCCGTGTCGCCGGATGGGTCAGCAGCCGGGCCGCGCCATGCACCGTCAGGTCCATCGGCACCGTCTCCACAGCAGTCGTCATCATCGCCTGTACCCGGGTCAACGCGAACGGGTCGATGCGGTATTCGCGAACGATATGGTGTCCCCGCCGCGCCACCTTCTCCGTCAGGATCGAGCGGCGCATCAGCAGCACCGTCACCGCATGCGCTGTGCCGCAGGCGGCGATCAGTGGCAGTAGCATATGGGTGTTGCCGGTCAGTTCCACCGCGAAGAAGGTCGCCGTCAGCGGCGAGCGCATGGTGCCACCCATCACTGCCGCCATCGCCAGCAGTGCCCAGAAGCCGGGGCTGCCCCACGGCATATATCCGCCCAGCAGCGTGCCCATGGCGCCGCCCATGATCAGCAGCGGCGCCAGCACGCCGCCCGAGGTGCCAGAGCCCAGCGCCACCGACCAGATCACCGCCTTCACCACCAGCAGCGGCGCGGCGGCGCTCACCAGCATATGGCCTTGCGGCATCTGCGTGATATTGTCGTAGCCTACACCCAGCGCGTTCGGCGCGATCAGCCCGCCAAGGCCGACCACCAGTCCGCCGAGCATCGGCCACCACATCCAATGGATCGGCAGCTTCAGGAACGCGTCCTCGCAGGCATAGACCATTTGCGTGAGTAGGCCGGAGAGCAGCCCCGCCAGCACTCCGATCATCACCCAGGAGCCCAGCGCCAGCGCCGAGACCTGCACCTCGCCGGCAAACGGGAACAGCGGCGTCGGCATATGCAGCGCCGTGCGCTCGACTGCCGCCACGATCGCCGCCACCGCCACCGGAATGAAGCTACGCGGCGACCACTCGAACAGCAGCAGTTCCACCGCCAGCATGATGGCGGCGATCGGCGTGCCGAACACCGTGGTCATGCCGGCGGCGGCGCCCGCTACCAGCAGCGTTTTGCGCTCGGTGTCGCTCACCGGCAGCAACTGCGCGATCAGCGAGCCGATTGCGCCGCCGGTCATGATGATTGGCCCTTCCGCGCCGAACGGCCCGCCGGTGCCGATCACCACTGCCGAGGAGAGCGGCTTCAGGACTGCCACCCGCACATCCATTCGCGACCGGCCGAGCAGGATCGCCTCGATCGCCTCGGGAATGCCATGGCCGCGGATTTTCTCACTGCCGTAGCGCGCCATCAGCCCAATCACCAGCGCACCGGCCACCGGCACCAAAACCGCCCACAGGCCGAGCGGCGAGGCCGAGAGGGGCCGATCCGCCAGGTTGAACTGGCCGAAATACGCGATGTTGGTGGCCAGCCGGATCAGCTTGAGCAGCGCCACGCCGGCCGCCACTCCGCCGGTGGCCACCACGACGGCGATCAGCGCGATCAGCAGCATGCGCGGGCTGGTCGAGAAATCCGCCAGCTCGGGGCCGGTTTCGGAGTTGGTTTTGAGGGTATCGGGCTTCGCGGGCTTCATCGCAACGACTTCTGAACGGGTGCCTTCCCGCGCACGGCGGATTAGGAATGGCACCGGAGATGTCGGGCGCCGCGCGCGGCCGACATATCGTATTACGATATATAAACCGCAAGCTGGAGCGCCCCGCCATGGCTGGCAAGCACGCCACACCGCCTCAACAGCCGCCCGCCGCGGAACCCCGCCCGACCCAGGCGGATTACGAGGCGCTGGCGGAATTCCGCTATCTCGTCCGCTGCTTCCTGGATTTCAGCCAGAGTGAGGCGCGCGCCGCCGGCCTCACGCCGCGCCAGCACCAGGCACTGTTGCAACTCAAAAGACTGCCAGCGGGCAGCCCGCCCACAATCGGCGCGCTGGCTGAGCGGCTGCGCATCCGTCACCACAGCGCCGCCGAATTGGCCGACCGTCTCGCCGAAGCCGGCCTGGTGGCCCGCCGCCCCGACCCGTCCGACCAGCGCCGCGTGCTGCTCGACCTCACCGCACTGGCCGAGCGCCATCTTGCCGATCTCTCGGCAGTGCATCTGGACGAGTTGCACAAGATGAGCGGTGTGCTCGACACCATCGTACAACTAGCGCGGCGGCGGGCCATGTGACCCGCTCGACCAGCGCCTGCTCGATCCGCGCCTGCTCGCCGGGGAACAACTCGTCCCACATCGGCTCGAACTGCTCCAGCGCCGTCCTAACCTCGTCCTCGGTCAGGTCGGGCGCCTCGGCCCGCGCTGCCTGCCAGGTGCCGACGATGACCTCCGGCTGTCGGATCAGCGCCCGCACCTGCGCCATCACCACCGGCTCGATCTCGGCCGCGGCGATGCGCCGCACGATGGTGGGGTCCACCACCACCTCGCCTGGCGCTGCCGGTAATGGTCGGGCTGGGCAAGACCACCGCCGCCCAGCGCGCGATTGTCGAACTGATCCGCTCCGGCGCGCTCGGCTGGCGCAAGGTTGCCGTCGGCGTGACACGGCTCGACCTGGCCGACGAACAGTGCCGGGCCTTCCGAGAACTCGGTCTCGACGCCATGGTCTGGCGGGGGCGCGGTGCATCTGACCCCAGAGCCGGGGACCCCGAGGTCCTGATGTGCCGCGACCCCTCGCCACCCGCAGATGCCATCGAGGTCGAGCAGGTTGTTGAGCAATCCGCCTGCAAGGTCACGCGCGACGGAGTCGCCCATATCTGCCCGCTCTACGCAACCTGCGGCTACCAGGCGCAGAAAGAGCCAGCCAGGCGGGCGAACCTGATCCCCACGGCGCACGACACGCTGTTCCACATCGCGCCACACTCCATCGGTGGTGTCGGTCTGCTGGTGCTCGACGACGGGTTCTGGGCCGCCGGGCTGCGTGGCCTGGACGGCAAGATGGTGATCATGCTCGATGGGCTGCGGCCCACCCTGGCGACGGTCCAGTGCTACACCGCCGCCAATCGCGAGCACACCGACAACACCGCCGACCTCGCGGCCTATCGAGGCAAGTTGTGGCATGTGCTCGCGAATGCGTCGGACGGGCCGATCTCGGTGGCCGCGCTGCGATCGACCGAGCTGACCCCAGAAATGTGCCGCACCGCCGCCGGCCTGGAGCATAGGCGGCTGCGCAACCCCAGCCTGTTGCCCGGAATGGATCCAACCGAGCGCGCCCGCCGCATCGCCAAGGTCATGCCCCGGCCCGGCGAGCCATGGGCACCGCCACGCCGTGCCGCGGCCATGTGGCGACTGCTCGCCGACGCGCTTGAGCACGACCACGACGTGGCCGGGGCCGTAGTGTTCAACGCCATGACCGAGAACGGCACCGTCCGCGCGCTGTGTTTGCGCTGGCGTGCCGATCTGCGCGTCGGCTGGGGTGGCCATGGACGAGGCCGAGGCGGACGTGCTGGCCTACATGAGCTTTCCCACCCAGCACCGCGCCAAAATTCATTCGACGAACCCACTCGAAAGGCTCAACGGCGAGATCAAACGCCGCAGCGAGGTCGTCGGCATCTGCCGGCCGATATTCAGGATCGCGACGGAGCTGAGCCACTGCTGCGCCAGGCGCGCCGGCAATTCCCGTTCATCGAGCGGATCATCGGCGATGCCGGCTACCAGGGGCCGAAGATGGCCGCAGCCGTGCAACGAACCGGGCCATGGGAGATGCAGATCATCCGACGCTGCGACCAGCATCGCTTCGTCGTGCTGCCCAAACGGTGGATCGTCGAGCGCACGATCGGCTGGATCAGCCACCATCGCAGGCTGGCGCGCGACTTCGAGCGTCACGTCCGATGCGCCGCAGCTTTCGTTCGGCTCGCTATGATCCGAATCATGATGCGAAGACTCGCAAGATGTTCAGGATAAATTCAAACTTTATGGATAGGTTCTGAGGCATTGCCGATTCGAACGACCGTGTCGGTCAGCGCCGTAGTTGGCAGGTTGATCACACATTCCTGGCTTTCACGGATCATCTGGAAGCTGTGATTTCCACCCCAAATTATGAGTCCGACCAGCGAAGGCGAAAACTCCAAGATGGTGTGCCAGCCGAGCGTCATAATGTTTGTCTTGCCTGCCAACTTCGACGACACCAAAACGATCGGCCCGGGTTCAAGATAGCGTCGCACCTGACTGACGGGAAAATCTCTCTTTCGAGGGCACTTCATTCAGCTCGCCTCCTGAAAGCCGGTCCCTCGGACACTGTAACCGCCTAGGCCGGCGCCCGCACAACCACGTCAGCCGGCATTGTGGGTCCAGATATAGGCGTGACCACCCCGTTGCCCGACCCTGGCCTCATCCTGGAACAAGACTCGATCGGCGTGCCAGGGCGACTGGAATAAGGCCCCGAGCTAGACTGAACGCTGGATGCACCAGCGACTACAGCTTCAACTCGTGCTTCACCAGTTCCACCCAATAGGCGACGCCATAGGGAATGGCCTCGTCGTTGAAGTCGAATTTCGGGGTGTGCACCCCCGCCGACGCTCCACCGTTGCCGATGCGGATGAAGGCGCCCTGCTTATGCTTCAGCATGTAGGCGAAGTCCTCGCCGCCGCCGGTGGGTGGGATTGCGGGGTTCACTGCCGCCGCGCCGACCACCGCGGAGGCAGCGGCCACTGCCACGTCGGTCTGCTCGTCGGCGTTCACCAGCGGTTCGGCCACCCAGACGAACGCCACCTCCACCCCGGCGCCATGCAACGCCGCCAACCCCTCGGCCAGTTCGCGGATGCGCCGCTCAATGATCTCCTTCGTCGAGTCCCTGTAGTGCCGGGCGGTGCCGGAGACGGTCATCTCGGCCGGCATCACGTTGGCGGAATCCGGCGCCCCCCCGCCGATATAGCCCACGCTGATTACTGCCGGGTCGAAGGCAGAGATATTACGTCCAACGATGGTCTGCAGCCCCAGCACGAAATGCGCTTGCACGATCGACAGATCCACCGACAGATGTGGCGTCGACCCGCCATGCCCGCCCTTGCCGGTAAAGCGCACATGGAACATGCAGCCGCCGGCCATCGCCACACCCTTGCGGATACCGAACTGCCCCACCGGCATGCCGGGTGAGTTGTGCATGCCGTACAGCGCGTCGCACGGGAACCGTTCCAACAGGCCATCCGCCAGCATGGCCAGCGCGCCCCCGCGTCCCTCCTCCGCCGGCTGGAAGATCAAATTCACGGTGCCGGCGAAGTCGCGATGCTCGGCCAAGTGGCGCGCCGCGCCCAGCAGCATGGTGGTGTGGCCGTCATGCCCGCAGGCATGCATCAGGCCCGGGGTCTGCGAGGCATGCGGCGCACCGGTCGCCTCGTTGATCGCCAGCGCATCCATGTCTGCCCGCAGGCCGATAGCGCGCTGGCCGGGCAGTTGTCCCTTGATGGTGCCGACAACGCCGGTCTTGCCCACGCCCTCCGTTACTTCCACGCCCCATTCGCGCAGCTTGGCGGCAACCAGGGCGGAGGTGCGTACCTCCTCGAGCCCCATCTCGGGGTGGGCATGGATGTCGCGGCGGATCGCCACCAGTTCCGGCAGGTACGAGCGGATCTGCGCAATTGTGGGGTGTTCGGTCACGGCGACGCTCCTCAATGCCGGTCGCAGCATCGTCAGCGGGGATTCCCGCGATGAGCCGACACCTTGTTGGGTGGGAGCACACGATAACCACCATCCCACGCGTCCGGCAACGGCGACACCTCGATCGGTGCCGAAGTTCCGGCGGCGAAGCCCGTCGCCGCCGGCTGTCAGTGCCTGGGCGCGGGCGGCCCAGCGTAGGAACGCGAGGGCGTTGCACCTCATGCGCGGCTAATCGGCGTCGTCGACTGCCCCCTTCGTTGGCCGGTAACTCAACGGGTTAGGGCGCCGGTCGGTACCGGGGCCCTACGACAATCGACAATCGGAAAAATCATGGCGTCCAGGATCCCCTGGCCGCGTGGTCCGATACGGCCAGAGCGGTCGAGGGCGCGCCGCGGGCGCGCCGGGCGAGGCGGGCGAGGCGGTCATTGAATAGACGAAGCGCAGGCACGCCAGGGCGAGCAGCCCCAGACATGCCGAACTCACAACCAGGATATGCGTTCGCCTGCCTGCACAGATGCTCATAGAATCAGCCTGGGGGCAGCCAGCCTATGGAAAGAAGGCCCCGTCATGACCATGTCGACGGTTGGCAATGATGTGGGTCCGAGCGGCCGCCGCTGCCGCCGAAGCGCTGACGGCGCGAGGAACAAATTACCGGAGCCTTCTACCAGATGTTTCTGAAGCGCCGCTGTAGCGGAGGAGTGGGCAAGCTTCTTGGCCCGCTCGTGGTTTCGACGCTGCGACGGGAGCGGAGGGCATATTTTGCAGGCAGCCATCGCGACCGTCGCGGCGATGCTCTGATCGCATCCTATAATATCCATAAGTGCGTCGGTGTGGATGGGCAGTTCGAGCCGCGCAGGACGATGGCCGTTATCCAGGAGATCGGGGCGGACGTGATCGCCCTGCAGGAGGTCGACCAACGCTTCGGCGATCGCAAGGGGCTGCTCGACCTGCGAGCACTCGAGCGGGAGAGCGGTTTCGTCGCAGTGCCGTTGACCGGCAGGCAGAGCAGCCACGGCTGGCACGGGAACCTTGTGCTCGTTCGTGACGCCAGGGTGACGGGCACACGCCAGATCGTGCTACCCGGCGTCGAGCCTCGCGGGGCGCTTGTGGTCGACCTGACACTCCCGGTGGGGCCGTTGCGCATCATTGCCGCCCATCTCGGCCTACTACGCCACTCCCGCGCCAGCCAGGTCGCAGCCCTCCTGTCAGCCGCCGAGACGGATGATGGCCGACCGACGGTTCTGCTGGGCGATCTCAACGAATGGCGACTTGGCGAGCGATCGTCGCTGCGCGCGCTCAAGCCGGTATTCAGCCCGTTGCATGCGAGCGTGGCGAGTTTCCCCTCACGGTTTCCGGTCTGGTCGCTTGATCGGATCCTTGCTAACGCGCACTGTACGGTGTCTCGCATTGAGGTCCACGACACGCAGCTCGCCCGGATTGCGTCCGACCACCTGCCGATCAAGGCAGCAATCAGCCTGGGAGAGAGCGCACAGCCCAGGCCTGCCACCGGGCCGGCACTCGCGGCCTAGGGCAGATCGACATGTCGTTCGGCGTGGGGTCCCGGCGCCGCTCGGCCCGACAAATAGTTGATATCGCGAACTATGCCGGGTTCCATGTGGGCGCTTGTCTACAATGGCGATATCGGAGTGCTCCGCCAGCAGCGACCAGCCCTGGGCGGTCACGAAGGCCCGCACGGTCGCCTGCTGCGCCTCCAGGCCGAGGCCACTCTGGCCCTGCTCGGCGGTGGAGACCCGATAGAGGGCGACGGCGAAGCGAGGCTGGTGGCGGAGCATCTTGGTCATGGTAGCCGGCCTCCCCGATCAACCAGCCGCCGGCGTGGCGATCCGGTAAACGGTATAGGACCCCTTGGCACCCTCCTTGTTCGGCCCGACCATGCGGACCCGATCGAGCATCTTGATGGTAAATCCCTTCTTCTTCACCCCGGCTAGGAACCCGCGGACGGTGTGGGCGGCCCATCCGGTCGCCTCGGCGATCTGCGGCCCGCTGGCTCCCTCGTCGCGGCGCAGCAGGGCCAGTACCGTCTCCTGCTTGGTGCCGGTGCGGGGCGTGCGCGTTGCGGCCGTCATCGTCCGTGGCGCCCGCTCGGCGAGCAGCCTCCGCAAGACCGCCATCGGGCCTTCCAAGCCGGCGATGATGTCGGCCTCGCGGTTGGCCTCGTCGTCCCAGACGGCCAGCACCGCCGCGGCGGCCCGGCGCAGCGTGCCGCGGGCCGGGCTCCCCGCCTTGGGCGCGATGGTGACGGCGCCAAGGGCGTCGGCAACCGCGGCGGCTTCCTGTGCCACCGCGGCATCCGTCGGCGCGTGCGGCGCCGTGTCGGCGTCCGGCGCGGCGGTGTCGGTCGGCGCTGCGTGGCCGATGGCCGCCAAGCCGGCTTCGGTGATGCGCAAGGTGGTCAGCATCAGGCCGGTGGTGGCGTCCTCGATCAGGGGGGCGCCATCGCCGAGCCGGTAGTCGCCCCGGGTCTCGGCGATCAGGCCGCCGCGCAGCAGGGCGTCGATCAGCTTGTGGCGGCCGCCGGTCGGCAGCCTGCGGTGGAATTCGAGGCGATGGTCCGAGCGGTCGGCGGCGCGGGTCAGAACGATGGTGGCGGCGGGGGAAAGGGTCATCGTGGCGGCTCCTGGTAGCGGCGGCCGAACATCGGTCACCTGGCACCCGCTCGAGCCCCGCCGGAAGAAACCGATCAGGGCGGTGGCGCAGGAAGTCTTTCCGTCGCGCGACCGACCATTCGCTCCATCCGGGCCCGAAGCAAAGTCGAATCCGCGGATTGATTATTGCTATGATCGGGCCAGCATGGTTCGGTCGTGACGATGCTCCGCTACCGCTCGAGCACGATGCATGCCACCGCGCTGGTCCATGACAGTGGCCTCGTAATGACGGAGGCCGGAGACGACGCCAGTGGCAACGCCTTGCTGCTCGCGCCTACAAGGGGTCCCGCGCGACGGACGGCGCCACCGCGATCGACATCGACCTGCCGGTGGCTGGCCTCGTACAGCAGTCGAGCCGGGCATTCGACTATGCGGCGACCGAGGGATGCGAGTTGCGTGACCGTAAGGCGCCAGTCGATCGGCGTGAGATCCCGACGCCGGTCGGCACGCTAAATCTTTGATCTCTTATCCAGTGACGGGGTCATTGGTCGATGCTTACGCGCACTCCTGCGCCTCTCTCGCCCGATGCCCGGCGCTTCGGGTTGCTTTGACAGTGCCTGCCGGCATCCCCTGCCATCGCATCGGGGCCGATTTGCTGGTGGCACAGGCCCCGCCGACTGGGGCCCGCTGCGTCAGGCCGCGTTGGCGACAGGATACGTCAACAAGGGTGCGAGGGTGAAAACCACCTCATACGCCAGGGGCAGGGCGGCATCGCCGTCGGTCCAGCGCAGGCCGTCCTCGGCCAGCCACCAACCGGAGGCGAGCCTCGGGTCGTCCAGCGCAACCGCGACCCCGTCCAGCCACAGCGCGGTGATCGCGAGGCCAAGGCGGCGGTGGTCCTCACTGTCGGCCTGCATCTCGGCTGGGATGGCGGAGCGTGAGCACAGACGGATGGAGCGGGCGGCAGAGGGCACTGCGAAGCGGTAGCGGCCATCGGCATCGCAGGTCGGCGCGACCGGCGTGCCGTCGACCAGCAGATGCGGGTCCTGATCGGCGGTGGAGCGGTGGCCGAGCCGTTGCGCGCGCGCCAGCAGCAACGCCTTCGCCGCCGCGAGATGGCGGCCGGAGGTGACGAGCGTGGCGCAGGCCTCCGCGTCCCAGACGCGCCGCGCGAAATCCACGTCGAGCTGGGCGACGCCGCCACCATTGGCGAAGGCGCCGCGATTGCCGGTGTCGAGATAGGTCTCGGCCGGCATGCCCTCGGCCAGGATCACATCATGGGTCGGCGCCTCGACGTGGAAATAGGTGATCGCCTCCACCTGGTGCTGCGCGATGGTGGTGCCGTTGATCAGGTGGCGCACCGGGATCAGCACGCCGGGCCCAGGGCCGGTGGCGACATAGACCGAATGATCCGGACTCAGCAGCACATCGCGGGCCGGGACACCCTCGCCAAACGCGCCCGCGGCTACGCGCACCGGCCACACGTCCTGCGGCTTGCGGTGGCGCCGGCAGTCGACCCGCCGGTGGCCGATCCAGATGACCGGTACGGTGCCGCCCAGCACCGAGATCAGTTGATCCCCCGGCGACAGCTGCTCGATCGGCACCTCGCCGCGCGTGGTGCGGATGCGCGTTCCCGCGGCGTAGCAGGCGGCGGACAACCCCTCGGCAACCAGTTGGTTGGAGCCGTTGACGGCCACGCCGACCACGTTGGTCTCGGTGCCGGAGGTCGGAGAGATGGCGAACGCCAGCGCCGGCAGGGTCTCGCCGTTCCGGGTCAGCACCCCGGTGGTGACGTTGTAGATGTCCGCGGTGGTGGTGGAGCCTGACTCCAGGAAGTGCACGGTGCCGTCGCCGACAGTGTCGATCCAGTTGACACTCCGCGTCTGCACGCCGCCGGCGATGCCGGTCACCGTGTCCACCGTGCTGATGGCGCCGCCGGTGGAGATCTGCTGCACCTGGAGAGTGAAGCCGGGATAGGTGCCCGCGGAGGAGTTGTAGGAGCCGACCGGCTGGTAGCCGGCGGTGATGAAGCCGCCGCCGGCCACCGGAGCGAATCGGGGCGCGACTTCCTGGTTCTCGACCGTGCCGCTGGCGATCAGCGTGTCGGAACTGTTGAACATCTTGTAGGTGCCGGGATGGTAGATGTCGGTCGAGCTGAATCCGAAGATCACGTCGCCCTGCGAATCCACCGCCATCGAGCCATACCAGTTGGTGCTGCCGGAGCCGACGGCTGCTACCGACACGACGCCGCCAACCGCAACACCCGCGAGGGTATAGCGCTGATAAAAGGTACGCTGCACATCGTCGGTCGACCACGCCACGACCAGACCGCCGGACCAACCGGCGACGGCGCCAACCGCGTTGGCCGCGTAGAAGGTGTTGTTGCCCGTCGTGGTATACTGATTGGCGACCACAACCGGCGCGGTGGTCACAGCGCCGGCGTTGTCCAGAATCTGCAGATCATAATGAAGGTTGGTGTCGCCCCAGGTGAGCACGGCCATGCCACCGCTCGGCAGCGCTGCCAGGGTGCCGCCGCCGACGGTCGGGCTCTGGAAGCCGTTATTCGGGGATTCGCCGGCGGGGAAGGTCAGCCCGGTCGACGGGTTCAATGCAGTCGGCGTCGAATCGGGCAGAATCGCAATCTGCAACTGATCGAAACCATAATAATAACTGTTCATCTGGGTGAAGTTGCCCGCGAGCACCGCCAGACTGCCGTTCGACAAGACGACGTTGCCAAGAACGACCGGTGCGCCTGTTGGCATAGACTGTGCTCCCTGGGGTGGTGCGTGAGCCGTCGCGTGGCGGTTCAGATTCCATACTGCAACAGACGAGTTACCCGCAACCTAAAACAGGTGCATGAGCATCGGCGATGATTTCGAACCGGCGGGCGGCAGCCAGGGTGACAAAAGCTTGACCGGACGGCAAGATCATTTTTCAGCGAACGAGACAGACCGCTATGCAGACGTTATTTTGTAACGAAATTATTTCGAATTGGTGCGATGAAACAATCACCTGAGCCAGAGCGGCTGATCCAACAGACCACCGCGGACCCTGCCTTCATCGCGCTGCTGCAGGACGCCGGCATCTCCCTGCTCGCCGCATTGCGCCCGGCGATGCTGGCCTGCTTCGGCGCCCGAGATGGCGCCCTGACGACCTCGTCCACGCCGACGCCGCCTATGCTTGGCCTGGCCACCGACGGGACGCGGCTGGCGATCGGCTCCCGGCGGGAAATCACCGTGTTCGTGCCCTCCACCCGGCTTGCCCAGCATTTGCCGGGGCGCGAGGCGGTGTATGACGTGGTCTATGTTCCCGTCGCCGTGCTGCGGACCGGGGAATGCATGGCGCACGACATGGCGCTGGACGGCCCCAGCGTGGTGTTCGCCAACACCCAGTTCTCCTGCCTCGGCCGGGCCGACCTGTTCACCAGTTTCACGCCGCTGTGGAAGCCCGCCTTCATCTCGACGCTGATGCCGGAGGATCGCTGTCATCTGAACAGCTTCGCGATGGAGGCGGGCCGGGTACGCTACGCCACCGCCTTCGCACCGTCGGACACGCCGGCGGGCTACCGGCGGATGCCGCACGACAGCGGCGTGATCATCGATGTCGAGACGAACGCGATCGTCACCGCCGGGCTGATCAAGCCGCACTCCGTTCGGCTGTTCGACGGGCGGCTGCATGTGTTGAATTCCGCGGCCGGCGAGGTACTGCGGCTGGACCTGCAGGCGCGAACCTCCGAGACACTGGCGAGTTTGCCTGGCTTCACGCGCGGCCTTCGGATGCATGGCGACGTGCTGTTCGTCGGCCTGTCGACGCTGCGGGCCAGCGCGCGGGCGCTGGGCCTACCGCTGGCCGCGCGGGCCGACTCGCTCATGGCCGGCATCGCAGCGCTGGACCGCGAGAGCGGCCGGCTGCTGGGTATGCTGCGGCTGCCGCCCGGAATGGAGGAACTGTTCGACCTGGTGGTGGTGCCGGGCTTCAGCCGTCCCCTGGTGCTGGACCCCGCCGCGGATGCGACCGCGATCGGGATCGAGACGCCGTCAGGCAGCTATTGGATGGCGGCCGGCACCGACCTACGGCCTGACGCGACACAGAGGTCTGCCGAGGACGGGACGACGCCCGCACCCTAACCGGACCGGCTGGTGATCCGGCGGCGACCGGCCGACTCAGCGATCGGTGACGAGGCGCCCCAGTATTGCAGCCAGCGAAGGCGGACGCGCAGCTCCAGCGTCGTCGGCGCGGCGGTCTCTGGCAAAGGGATGCAGCCGTTTCTGAGAACCTATCCATAAAGTTTGAATTTATCCTGAACATCTTGCGAGTCTTCGCATCATGATTTGGATCATAGCGAGCCGAACGAAAGCTGCGGCGCATCGGACGTGACGCTCGAAGTCGCGCGCCAGCCTGCGATGGTGGCTGATCCAGCCGATCGTGCGCTCGACGATCCACCGTTTGGGCAGCACGACGAAGCGACGCTGGTCGCAGCGTCGGATGATCTGCATCTCCCATGGCCCGGTTCGTTGCACGGCTGCGGCCATCTTCGGCCCCTGGTAGCCGGCATCGCCGATGATCCGCGCGATGAACGGGAATTGCCGGCGCGCCTGGCGCAGCAGTGGCTCAGCTCCGTCGCGATCCTGAATGTCGGCCGGCAGGACGACCACGCCAAGCAGCAAACCCAGCGTATCCGTCAGGATGTGACGCTTGCGGCCAAGGGTCTTCTTGCCCGCATCGTAACCAGACGGGTCGAGCGTAGACCCCCCTTTTGAGTAACTGCTCAACCCGGTTCGATGACGGACTGCCCGCGTAGCGTTGCTGCGATTGCGGCATAAGCATCGATACCGCGGCGCTTTGCGGTTCCGATGACCGAGCGGACGGCGGCGAACAGATCCGCCGCCCAGCCGGAACGGAACCCGCCTGTGACCTTTCGGTAGGTGGCGGTCGGACGAAGCTCGCGTTCGCTGCTGTTGTTATCGGCCGCCAGTTCGGGATGATCGAGGAAAGTGAACAGATGATCTTGCACCTTGGCATATCGCTTGCGTAATCGGCGGCCATCGCGAGCGGTCGGCACGAGCGTCATGACCGCATCAAGGGCGTGCTCGAGACGGCGGCGGTATTGGCCTCGCGTGCTCGCGGCCAGGCCGCGATGGCGTCGCGCCAGCACCACCGCCCGCAGCAGCAGCGCCTTCATGCGCGGGGCGAATACCGCATCGCCCGCGTCGATGGCGTATTGGCAGTCGCGCAGTTGGTGCGCGAGGCAGATTTGCCAGCCATCGGCGTGGCCCTGCTGGGCACCGTAAAGATCGGAGACCCACAATGCGGGCCGATGGCCGCCCAGCACCTCGCTCACCACGGCGGCGCTGCGACCTGGCCGCACAACGTGGATCACAACCTCGGCGTTCTGGAACACCCAATTCCAGTGCCCGCGGCCACCTACGCGCACGCCGGTCTCGTCGGAGTAGACCACGCGGGCGCGGCGCAAGCGGGCGAGAATGGCGCTGACATCGGCATCGAACCGCGGCTTGCCACGACGGAATGCGGCATCCAGCGCACCCTCGCTGATCGCCAGACCGAACAGTTCCTGCAACAGCCGGGTCAGCTGCCGGTAGCTGACCGCATGCACAAAGCGCAGATACATCGCCAGCGCCACGATGTTCGGGCTGAACGGCGTGCCCGGTTCAAGCCCATCGGGCACCGTGGCGAGCGTGGTGGTGCCGCAGCAGCGGCAAGCGCCGCTATAGCGCTCGACCCGCGTGACCATGGGGCGGATTTTCGGCAGGTCGATCTTGTCGTACCGGGCATCCAGCCTTTGGTCGGTCTCGGCAAAACCCGTCTGGCAGTGCCGGCAGCGCGCCGGCCGGGCGATGACCACTTCGTCGGGTTCGGCGGTCAGGGCCCGCCCGCCCCCCTTGCGGCCCAGGCTGCCCTTGCGAGGGCCGTCGCGCATGGTTTTCGCGGGCCGGTTCGGCTTCTGCCCCTTCGACGGCGGCAGGCTGGAGTTATCCGGCGTCTTCGGTGGCGACTGCAACGCGTCCAGCCGCTTTTCCAGTTCGGCGATCCGCCCCAGCGCCGCCTGCAATTGCGCCAACAGCGAGAGGATGAGGGCATCCTTCTCGGAGTGGGAGAGCTTGCTCAAGTCAATGTCAGGGTTCACCCCGACGTTGAATCGAGTCGTCCGTTACCGCGTCAACCCCGTTCTCGAAGGCCGCCCGTCACCAGACGTCACCGGCGGGTTGAGCAGTTACCGGATGGCTTCTGCCGGAAGCCCGGTGCGCGTGGCTCGAAAGTAAGGTGTGCCGTCAGCCCTAGTCATTGCGGCAGGGTCCTTGAACTACCGGGATGCTCCGTCCCCCGGCCCCAGGTAGAATGGCTTGTAGCCTCCACGTCGTCTTTCACCGGAGCCGGACAAATTGCCGATTCACACGTAAGCAGCGAATTGGTTTTCCACAGTTTTCGCCTCCACGGGTGGCCGATGCCTTTTTTGGTTCAGTCGTGCCGGAGGTTGCCTATCGCGCAGACTGCATCACGATAGCACTCACCCAGTAGTTTGGATCTTGCTTCGATGTCGAATAGAGTGAATGCTCGGTCGCGCGACGGAAGGGATCTTACGCGACCGCCCTTGCCGGGTTCTCCCCGGCAGGGCTCGGGCTGGTAGCAGGCGGCCGATGGCCGGACGCCACTACCAGGAACCGCGCCGATGCCACTCTCTCCCGCCGCCAAGATCGTCCTGACCCGCGCCGCCGAGCGCCCGGATCACCACCTCGAGTTCCATCGCAAACTGCCGACCGGCGGCCGCCACAAAATGATCGACGCCCTGCTGCGCGACGGCCTGATCACCGAAACCCTGGGCGACTACCATCTCGGCGATGGCGCCACCCTGATCGAGGACGCCACCACTGGCCTGATGCTCACCACCTTGCGCATCACCGACGCTGGCCTGGCCGCCATCGGCCAGGAGGCGCCCACGCAGCCCGATACGGCGCCACACGCGGCGCGTGACGCGGCGGCACAGCAAGCCGCCGCCATCGCCGGCGCCCCTGACGCCGCCACCGTGGCGCCCACGCCGGCGCCATTGGCCCGCACCACATTGCGCCACGCCGCGCAGGCGGTGCTCGCCGCGTGGGACGACGAGGCCAACCGCGAGACGGACATCATCGCGGCCCTCGAAGGCCGGATGGCCATCCTCCGCGCCCTGCTCGCCGAGCGGGCGCCACGGGCGACGACGGGTGCGCCGCGCACGCCCCGCGCCGGAACCAAGCAGGAGGCCGTGTTGGCCCTGCTGCGCCGTGACGAGGGGGCCGGCGGGCCGCAGATCGCCGAAGCCACCGGCTGGGCCGCCCATACTGTCCGCGGGTTCCTGGCCGGGCTGAAGAAGAAGGGCTTCACCATCGAGACACTGGACCGGGTCCGCATGGTCGGGCCGAACAAGGAGGGCGCGAAGGGGGCCTACAGCGTCTACCGCATCGCCGGCTGATCCAGCCGCGGCACGCTCAGACGGACAATCGGGGTGGGGCCCAGGCCTCACCCCGCATCTTCTTGGGCTTCGGTGGATCGAGCGCCACCAGCAAGTCCGGCACGTCCCAGCCCTGGCGCTTCGCCGTCTTGAGGACGTCGATCAGCACCTTGCGTCCATCACCAATATACTCGCGCAGCACCGGCGGTGTGGCCGCCCCGATGTCGGCAAGTGCCATCGCCTTGGCCGTCGCCAGCACCATCTTCTCCGGGTCTTTCGGGAACATGTGATCGCGCTCCTGCTGTCGCGGCGATGATGCATCCGGCTCACGGGAAAGCCGGAAAAAAACTCCACAATTGCCCGATCATTCGCCTTGGCTGTGCTCCGGCACAGCGCGAAGCGTCCATCACGGCGCGGGAATGGACCCGGCCAGGATGGAGACGATGATGACGCAGGCACTCCCGCACCAGACGCCCACCGGCCCTACCAGTCAGGCCGACTGGACCACGCTGCTCGCCACCGCGCCGCGCGGCGCCGACAGCATCGGCCGCCCGACGATCCAGGTCTGCACTGCCTCGGACGGCCGCGCGATCTGGGCGACCGTCGAGTACGCCACCTGGCGCACCGAGCAGGAGGAGGGCTGACCATGGCCGCCGAACGGCGCTGGATCATCCTCGCCAGCGATGGCCGCCACGTAACCCTCGGCCGTATGCGAAAGGCGCTCGCGGCGAGGCGCGGGACGCTGCCAACCCTACCGTTGCTCGGGTTGCTGGCGCTCTGCCCGGTCTGGGGTTTGTCGATCCCGGCAACCAAGCTCGGGCTCCAGTCCTTCCCGCCGCTGATGCTGGCCGCGTGCCGTTACGCCGTGGCGGCGCCATTCTTCGCCCTGTTCCTGATCGGGCGCCCGATCCCGTCTCGCCGCGCCCTGCTCGCCATGGCAGGCCTCTGCATCATCGGCATCGACGTGGGCCAGGTTGCGCAAATCCTCGGCGTCCAGCAGACCGAGGCCTCGGTCGCGACGGTGATCTCGGCGGCGATCCCGATCTTCGTCGTCCTCCTCGGAAGCTGGCGACTGCGGCAACCGCTGCGAGCGGCGCACCTGGCCGGCCTCGGCGTCGCCATGGGCGGCATCGCCGTAATCGCGTCGAAAGGGCCCGTGCACACGTTCCAGATGTCGGCCTCGGAGCTGCTCGGCGATGTGGCGCTGTCGCAATCGGTGGTGGATGCAGTCGGCGTCGGTAGCCGGGTGGCGCTCGGCCTGGCCGATATCGATCTGTGGGACGGTGACGCCGCGCTGGCCAGCCTGGTGCGCTACGGCACCGCCGATGGCCGCCGAGTCGGTAAGCGGAGCATTGCACCGCGGCACTGGTTTCTGCTGACGGCGCTGGCCTTGCTGGTCACCGGTTGCACTGCCGGCGGGGCAGCGGGGCCGGTAAGTCCTGCCTCGTCCGCTGGTGCCATGTCGTCATCCGCCACCGGCACCGATCACGGTGGCTCCGACAGCGGTGGGACGGGTGGCCGGGGGCGGCTCCGCCCGGCGGGCGCTGGCTGCCTTGCATGCCAGCGCGCTGCCGGCGACCTCTACCGGATCGACCGGCATTTCGCGTCGATCGAATTTTCGGTGGCCGCCTCGGCCTGTTCTCCGAGCGCGAATCGTTCGACCGGCTTCACGGTGCCCTGTCCACTGGCAGGTGCTTGTCCACTGCAAGCGTCGCCGGCGACCTGCCAGGCGTTAGTCGCGCGATACGGATAGTCCTGCGAAAAGCGGCGCGTACGCGGCGAGCCTGCGGGATACGAACTCGATGAAGAGTCGCACGCGCTTCGTCTTGCGTGTCTCCCCCTGCGTGAGCAGCCAGAGCGTTCCATGCATGGGCAGGTCGGTGCCCGGCACCCTCGCCAGCATAGGGTCGGAATCTCCGACGAAACATGGCAGTTTCGTCATTCCGATTCCTTGCTGCGCCGCTACGACCTGCGTCTCGGCGTCCGGAGTCCTGAAGGGAATTCTCGTAGTGTGAACCTCTCCCTCGCGCACCCATTGCGGAATTCCATAATTGTCTATGACGATCCACCGGATGGGATCCGGAGCACCCGCACGCCACGCGGCCAGTCGATCGCGGGACATGTAGACGCCGCTGAACAACTCCGGTCCCTTCAGGCCGTGAAGATTGAGCGGCAGGGTCTTGCGGTCGGCGACAATGCGGATCGCTACTTCGGCCTCTCGGTTGGTCAGATTCGCAACCTCACCTGACGACAGGATTTCCATCTCGATGTCCGGATGCAGACGCGCGAAGTCGGCGAGATCCGGCATGAGCAGGTGGGTGGCGAGGAACGGTGGAAGCGTCACCCGCAAAAGCCCACGCGCGCTCTGGTCGCGGCCGAAGATGCGCGTCTCCAGCCGGTTCGACGATGCCTCCATCTGCTCGGCGAACTCGAGGACCTCCTCGCCCGCAGAAGTCAGGCGGTAGCCCGAAGGCAGCTTTTCGAACATCTGCACCCCCAGCCGCTCCTCGAGTTGGCCAATGCGTCTCAGCACGGTCGAGTGATTCACACCGAGGCGCTCGGCTGCGGCCCGAACCGAGCCCCCACGCGCGACGGCGAGAAAGTGGCGAACGTCGTCCCAGTCGATCATGGTGCAATCCCGCACCGCGCGGGGTGCGCCTTCCAAAGCCTGTATCTAACACATGGAACAGCAACTCGGGCGGTCATTGTACCTATGCCGACGAGCGCGGCCAAATTCCGAGCGGCGGACACCGATCGTCGCGGCTGACGTCAGTCGTCCATCCGGATCGATTTCGCACCACCGATATGCGCGCTTCCGCACTCAACACCTGATGGCGGCGGGTCCATTTCGAGGTCCTCGGGACAGATGCTGCCCGATACCACGAAAGGAAAAGTCATGGGAAAGCTCGAGGGTAAGGTTGCAGTCATAACGGGTGGCGCTACCGGCATTGGCCGTGCCGCAGCAAAACGCTTCATCGAAGAAGGCGCCTTCGTCTTCATCTTCGGCCGCAGGCAGGAAGCGCTCGACGCCGCTGTGGCCGACCTCGGGTCCAATGCCCGCGCGGTGAAGGGCTCGGTCTCGGATCTGGCCGACCTCGAGCGACTCTACGCGGCGGTGAAGGCCGAGCGTGGAACCCTCGACATCGTCTTCGCCAATGCCGGGACGGGAAGTCTGCTGCCACTCGGAGAGATCACCGCCGAGCACATTGACGAAATCTTCGACACCAACGTGAAGGGTACGATCTTCACCGTCCAGAAGGCGCTGCCGCTGATGGGTGACGGCGGTTCGATCATCCTGACGGGATCGAGCGCCGGCACGACGGGCGCCCCGGCATTCAGCGCCTACAGCGCGAGCAAGGCGGCAGTCCGCAACCTTGCGCGGAGTTGGGCGGAGGACCTGAAGGGCACCGGCATCCGGGTAAATGTGCTGTCGCCCGGGCCGACGGCGACCGAACTTGCGGTGGAAGCGGTGGGCAAGGAAGGCATGAAGGTCTTCGCCTCGATGAATCCGCTCAAGCGCATGGCCGATCCGGCGGAGATCGGGGCAGTGGCCGCCTTTCTCGCGTCTCCGGACAGCAGCTTCATGACCGCCAGCGAGGTCGCCGTCGACGGCGGCTTGGCCCAACTCTGAGGCACTACGCCCCGCCGGCGCTCCAGTACTCCGATTACACACAAATCCACAGAGGGAAATCCGATGGAACAACATCTTAAAGGAAAAACTGCTCTCGTTACCGGGGCATCGCGGGGCATTGGCCGCTCCATCGCCGAACGTCTTGCGGGGGATGGTGCAACGGTCGCGCTGACCTACAACGCCAGCAAGTCTGGCGCAGACGAGGCGGTGACGGCCATCGAAAAAGCTGGAGGTACTGCGTTTGCGATCCAAGCGGACCTCGTCGACCCGGCGACCGTCCCGATCTTGTTCGAGAGACTCGACGACGAGTTCACCAAACGCAACGGAAGCAAATCCCTCGACATTCTGGTCAACAACGCTGGCAACTCCGCCTGGTTTGGCTTCAAGGACGCGACGCCAGACCTTTGGGACACCTTGATCGCGGTCTACGCCCGCGCGCCCTTCTTCATCGTTCAGGCCGCTCTGGATCGTCTCGCCGATGGTGGACGCATCATCAACATCTCTTCCGCTGCCGCCATTAAGCCCGTGACAGCCGCGCCCGTCTACTCGATGGCCAAGGCGGCCATCAACAACCTGACCCATGCGCTCGCGTCCGAGCTGGGGCCGCGCGGAATTACCGCGAACGCCGTAGCGCCGGGCTACACGCGAACGGACGCGAACGCCGCCTTCCGAGAGAATCCCGAACTTGTAAAGGCGGTCGAGGCCGAAATCGCGCTGGGACGCTTTGGCGAACCTTCGGAAATCGCCGCCGTCGTGGCGTTCCTGGCTTCCGATGACGGCCATTGGGTGACCGGCCAGACGATTGAGGCGAGCGGCGGCTACAAGCTGTGACCGCAACGAAAAACCAAGGAGAATATATATGAGTTACGCAATCATCGGCTTCGGGGAGATCGGCCAGACTCTCGCCAGGGCATTCGCCCGAAGCGGCATCGACGTATCCGTTGCAACCACGCGCGACCCGGACAGCTTTGCGTCCGACGCGGCCGCGATCGGACCCGAAGTCACTGCCAAGACGCTCGCGGAAGCGGTCAAGGCGGACATCATCTTCTTGGCCGTCCGTTTTCAGTCGCACCCGGATGTCGCGAAGGCGCTCCCCTCCTGGCAGGGGAAGATCATCGTTGACGTGACCAATGCCTACGGCGTGCCAGATGAGGATCTGGGCGGACAGCCGTCCGCAAGGGTCGTCGCGCGGGCCTTCGCTGGCGCAAGAGTGGTAAAGGGGTTCAACCATCTGGTTGCTGCCGTCCTCGATCAGTCGCCGGCCGTACATGGTGGCAGGAGAGTCGTGTTCCTGGCGAGCGACGACGACGTGGCATCGGAAGTCGGCGCGCTCGCGGAAAATCTCGGCTTCGCACCGATCCAGCTTGGCGGGCTTTCGGAAGGCGGGCTGCTCGTCCAGGCGCACGGAAATAGCTGGGGTCATCTAATCTTCAGGGACCTGGTCAAGTTCGACTGATGAACACGACCTGTCCACCGGAAGGGACACGATGCACGGATCGGATCGCGCGCGATGCGATCCGTGCGCATCAGAGAAATTTCCATGAGCATCGAGAAGAACATCCAGACCGTGAAGGGCTTCTTCGCCGCAATCAGCCGCGGCGACAAAGAAGCCCTGCTGGCGCTGGTCGTTGAAGACATCGAGTGGATCATTCCGGGCGAGGACTGGCCGTCATTCCGGGTCTCGCGCATCGACGCCTCCGTGCTGCCGGGGCGGAGTTGCGACGAGGCGCATGAGATCGGCGCCCAACTGCTCGATGCGGTCGACGCCCGGATGCGGCGACTGGCGGTGGTGCGCGAAGAGTTGCATCGGATCGTCGCCAGTTGCACCACCAGAGGGCGAGCGGCCTGCTGCCGCATCCTCGACGCCCTCGCCGATCACCACCACGACGGCTGCGCCACACAGAGCGACACGAGCGCGATCGGCTGAACGAGATGAAAGCAATTGTCGCGCCCCAGCGAACGTTGGATTCCGGCTCCGACCGCTGCAGCGGTAGGAGCCGGAATCTAACATGCTCTGGGGTAACTCTGCCGCAAAATCAACGTCTCACTGCTTTGCCATGCGCAGCTTCGCCGTCCGGTCGACATTGACCAGCAGGATCGCCACGGAGCCGAACAGCAATGCCACCCCACTGCCGGCAGCCGGTAGGCCGGGCGCCAGCTTCATCGTCGCCCCAACCGCCGCGCACCAGACAAGCAAGGCCACCGCCAGCGATCCGTCATCGACAAACAGGCCCAAGAGTTCGCCGAAAATGGTCCGCAGGGCTCCCATCATCGTGCCTCCACCCGCACCGCGACCCGTGCCGCGACCGAACCGGCAATCCGCACCCCCGCGAGACCGGCCGCGAGCATGACGACGATCAGCGCCAGCAGCGACAGATCCTGCCCCGGCCAGGCGATGCCCAGTCCCTCCCCGGCCCAGAACACCCCGAACGCCGAGATCAGCACTCCCACCGCGAATTTCAGCGTGTTCTCCGGGACCCGCGCGAGGGGGCGATGCACCACGATCGCCAGGGCCACCACCAGCACACCCGCTACCGCCGCGCCCGCCGCAGCGGTCGGCAGCAGGCCGGTGCCCCCGGCGGCGACCGCGATCACGATAAACGCCACCTCCACCCCTTCCAGCAGCACCGATTTGAAGGCGGTAACGGTGGCGATGGGATCGACGCCCCACCGCGCGGTCGTGCGGGCCAGGCGCAGATTTGCGGTCTCGCTGCGGAAGATCGCATCCTCGTCATGCAGCGCCAGAATGCCGGCGCCGCGCAGGATCGCCTTGCGCAGCCAGCGCATGCCGAACAGCAGCAGCAGCAGGCCCACCACCAGCTGTAACGCCCGCTCCGGCACCTGCGTCAACGCGGGCCCCAGCGCCAGCACCAGGGCGCAGAGCACCGCCAGTGCCAACGCGGTTCCGGTCAGCGCCGAGCGCCAGCCGCGCACCGTGCCGACTGCCAGCACGATGGTCGCCGCTTCCACGAACTCGACGAACGAGGCCAGGAAGGCCCCCAGAAAGGCCACCGTAATGGCAGGCGCTATGTGAATCCACGTCATGCGGGAACCTCCGGGGTCCAGGAACAGACGGCCCCACGGTATAGGGCCACTCGCACGCGCAAATGGCGTGCCCTGATAGGTCTGGCGCTGCACGATGGCGTCGGGGCCAGTATGTCGCGGGCACCGAGGTGGGTAAACCGTTGACGTCCGCCCCGCGGCATGGCGCGCGCAGGGCGCCTGTAACGCCGCGCCCGCGCCCGCGCCGGACTACCTGCGCTCCGTCGCGCCGGCAGCCGCCAGCGCGGCTTCTGCGCGTGCTTCCAATGCCTGCTCGTGATGGCGGAAGAACAGGATGCCGGCCGCAACCCCGGCGAGCGCCATAACCAGCAGCCCGAGGCTGAGCGGCCCGGCGACGCGATGGACCTGGTCGCCGAACGCATAAGCCCCGCCGCCGAACAATGCGGCCCAGCACGTCGCGCCCAGCGCGTTCATCGCGAGGAAATGCGTCCAGTGCATGCGGTTCACCCCGGCCAGCACCGCCGCAAAGGTGCGCAGGAACGCCACGAAACGCCCGAAGAACACGATCTTGCCGCCGTGGCGGAAGAAAAGGTACTGGCCCACCCTGAGCCTGGCCGCGGTCAGCCCGAGCCGTCCTCCGTGGCGTTCGACCAGCGGCAAGCCGAATGTCCGGCCGATCAGGTAGCCGCAATTGTCGCCGGCGATGGCCGCGGCGGCGGTGACCACGATCACCCAGGCGATGCTAATCTGGTGGGTGGCGCCGGCATACACCGCGGCGGTCACCAGCGCGGTTTCGCCCGGCATCGGCACGCCGGTGCTCTCCAGCATCACCACGGCGAACAGAACCCACAGGCCATAGGTCTGGATCAGATCCTGGATCCAGAGCGGCGAGAACAAGGTGCTCATCGCTTGCCTCTCGGGAACATTGTGGCCGGCAGGCGCAGCGTGGCAAGGATACAGCCGTACACGCGCTCGGCCGGCGGCAGCGCATGGCGGCCTAGCAGCGGCTGGATCAGCCGCGCGAGCCACCCGGCGGCGACGCCGACCGGAATGCCGGTCAGCACGTCGATCGGGAAATGCACGCCCAGATAGACCCGCGCCCAGGCGACGCCGAGCCCGAGCAGGCAGATGGCAGCGCCTGCCGTGCGGGCGGCGCCAGTCAGCACGAGGCCGGAGCCGAGCGCGAACATCAACGTGCTGTGGTCGCTCGGGAAGCCGTTGTCGGCGGCATGGGCCAGCAGGGTGTGGCCGATGCCGGCCATGAACGGCCGCGGCTCAAACCACAGCGCACCGAGCCCGAGATTGACCGCCTGCCCGGCCAGCGCGGCCAGAGCGACGGCCAGCAGTCCCGCCCGCCGATCGTCCGGCCGGCGGACCCACAGCCAGACCAGCAGCGCCGGCGCGATCACGACAGGACTGCCCGCGAGCATCCGCATGGCGAACAATATCGTCGGACCCGGCGCGGCCGGCCCGTTCAGCAGGAGGAAAAGCTGGGTATTCCAGGCCATCGCGAGCACAACCCCTGGCCCGCCGGTTGGCGTGGCATCGAGGCCGCTTAGCGGGTTCCCCAGGCCCTGTCAGCCTGCTGCGCCCCGGAAATCGACATTCCGACGAAACCGTATAGGTGCGGCCATTGGCAGCCGGTTCCGCGCGAAGCCAGGGCGAGGCGCGATTGGGGATTCCCAATGTTCAGGCGAGGCTGCGCCAATCAAGGCGGCGGCATTGTAGCGCCATTCCCAACCGCGAAAGGCTTCCGCATGTCCATCGCCACGCCGCATCCCCATGGCACCGCATCCCGGCTGCTGAACCGGGTTCCCGAGATCACGGTCTTCTTCTGGTTCATCAAGATCATGGCCACCACGGTCGGCGAGACTGCGGCCGACTTCCTCAACACCACGCTCGGCTTCGGCCTCAACGGCATATCGCTGGTGATGAGCGGGCTGTTGATCGTGGCCTTGTGGGCGCAGTTCCGGGCGCGCCGCTATGTGCCGTCGCTCTACTGGCTGGCGGTGGTGCTGATCAGCGTGGTCGGCACGCTGATCTCGGACAACCTGGTGGATAATCTTGGGGTCAGCCTGGTCACCACCACGGTGTTGTTCGGCAGTGCGCTGGCGGTGGTGTTCGTGGCTTGGTTCGCGGTGGAGCGGACGCTGTCGGTGCACACCATCTTCACGGCGCGGCGCGAGGGCTTCTATTGGGCGGCCATCCTGTTCACCTTCGCGCTCGGCACTTCGGGCGGCGATCTGCTGGCCGAGCGGCTGGCGGTGGGCTACGCGCTCTCCGCGCTGCTGTTCGCGGCGGTGATCGGTCTCACCTACTGGGCCTATCGCCTGGGCGGCAACCCGATCCTGACATTCTGGATCGCCTACATCATCACCCGTCCGCTGGGCGCTTCCACGGGCGACTTCCTGTCACAGCCGATCAGTGCCGGCGGGCTGGCGCTGGGCACGGTGGGCACCAGCCTGCTGTTCCTGGCCGCCATCCTGGGCATGGTCGTCTACATGACCGCCCGCCAGCGTCAGGCGGTGCCGGTGGCGCTCTCGGCGCGCGAGTAGAGGCCGGCGGCGGTGATTGGCGATCCGTATAGTCTGGTCCCAACGCCGCCAACCTGCCGCCCGGTATTGTCCTGCTCAGCGAACGGCATCGGGCCGTCGCATCCATTGACGCAGAGGACACACGCCATGATGTCTCGCAGAATCGTTCCGGCTGCTTTGGCGGCCCTGCTCGCCCTCGGCGCCACCGGCGGCATCGCGCTGGCCAATGACCACCATAACGAGGGCAACGACGCGGCGGCCCTGGCCAACGCCAAGGTGACGCTGGTGCAGGCCATCGCCACCGCCGAACTGCAGGCCGGCGGCCGCGCCGTCGGCGCCGGAGTGGACAACGAGAACGGCCGCGTGACCATCGCGGTCGAGATCGCCGCCAAGGACGGCGTGCGCACCGTGCTGATCGACGCGGGCACCGGCCAGGTCGCCGCCACCCGCGCCGGCGGCGACCACGAGAACACCGACGAGACCGACTGATACCGCGACAACCGATGCGAAAGCCGGGGCGGCGATGCCGCCCCGGCTGCGCACGAGGAGGTGGCCATGCGCCTGATCGAGATCGACCATCTGAAGCTGGCCATCGGCGATACTCCGGCGCTGCGCGACATCAGCCTGGAGGTGGCGCCCGGCGAGGTCGTGGGCCTGCTCGGCCCGAATGGCGCGGGCAAGACCACCACGATCGCCGCCGCCCTCGGCCTGCTGCGGCCGCAGGGCGGCACGGTGCGGCTGATGGGCGGCGACCCGTGGACCGGCGGCGCCGCGCTGCGCCGCCATGTCGGCGTGCTGCCCGACCCGAACGGCTTCTACGACTGGATGACAGCGCCGGACTACCTGGCATTCTTCGCCGACCTGTACGGCGCCACCAACGATGCCGCCGCGATCGCGCGCCGCATGGACAGGGTTGGCCTGGCGCCGCGCCGCGGGCAGTTGATCGGCACCTTCTCGCGGGGAATGCGCCAGCGTCTGGGGCTGGCGCGCGCCCTGATCGGCGACCCGCACCTCCTGGCGCTGGACGAGCCGACCAACGGGCTGGACCCGCGTGGGCGGCGGGAGATGCACGACCTGCTGCTCGACCTCGCCGAGCAGGGCGTCGGCATCCTGCTGTGCAGCCACATCCTGGATGACGTGGAGCGCCTGTGCAGCCGGCTCTGCATCATCGATGGTGGACGCACCGTGGCGCAAGGCCCGCTGGCGGACCTGCTGGCGGGGCAGAACAGCGAGATGCAATTCCGCCTGGTACTCGCCGGCAAGCTGCCACCGGACGGGGCCGTGGCGGCGCATGTGCGGGTTCTGCATCACGCCACGGACTACGCGATTGTGGATGTCGACCCGCATGTCGGCCCGCCAGAGGCCTGGCGCGAATTGTTCTTCCTGGGCTGGCCGATCGTGGCGATCGCCCCGGAGGGCGGCGGGCTGGAGGCGCTGTATCTCGCGCTGACCGGCGGCGTCGTGCCGATGCAGGAGCGCGCGGCATGAGCCCTGCCCTGCGCATCGCCCGCAAAGAGGCGGGCGAGTTGGTACTTGGCGTGCGCGGGCAGATCTGGCTCGCCGTCACCACGGCGGTGCTGTCCGGCTTCAGTCTGCTGCTGGTCGGCAGCCAGGAGCTCAGCCTGCTCGACAACGCCCAGGTGGTCTACGACATGGCCGGGTTGGTCACCGCGCTGGGCGCGTTGCTGGCGGTGATCGCCGGCATCGACGCCATCGGCGGCGAGCGCGAGCGTGGCAGCCTGCTGCCGCTGCTGCTGGCGCCGCTGCCGCGCGGCAGCATCCTGGCCGGCAAGCTGGGCGGGCCGGTAGCCGCCTGGGGCGTGATGCTGGCGCTGGCCGCGCCGTATTTCTGGGCGGTCGGCAGCACCGGGCAGAACCTGGTCTCCGGCATGGTGGCGCTGCTGGCGCTCGGCACCCCGGTGGTGCTGGGGTTCGGCTTCCTGGGAGTGGCGCTGGGCGCCTGGATGCAGTCGGGCCGCACCGCTCTGTCCGTCGCGCTGACCGGCTTGGTGCTGTCGGCCAGCCCGCTGCTGCTCGGCCCCAGCCTGCGCCAGTCGGCGATCGGGCGGATGTTCGATGCGGTGAACCCGTTCTCCGCCGCGCTGAACGGCTTCGACGCGGTGATCATCGACAGCCAGGGCGCGTTCGCCCAGGCCGGCCATGCCGCGGTCGCCGTGGCCTGGCTCGCCCTCACCGCCTGGGCCGCCGCCGCCGCGATGCACCGCGTGTCCCGTTAAGGACCAATGATATGAAAGCCCGCATGATTCTGGCAACCGCGTCGCTTGCCGTGCTGCTGCTGATCGGCGCCGTTCATCCTTCTCGTGCAGCCAACACCGCGGCGTCCACGGCGCAGGCCGGCGCGGGACAGGCGGCAAGCCTAGCTGTCGAATTCGCCGCGGTCGCGACCAACCCGACCGCCCCCCGGATGGGCGACCGGCTCGCCTTCACCAGCTCCATCCGCAACACCGGCACCGCCCCGGTCGAGGGCCTGATCGCCTGGCTCAGCCTGGTGCAGGTCGATCGGGGGCACGAGCAGCCGGTGGACCTGGAGGATTGGAGCGCCCACAAGGCGATTGCCGTCGCATCCCTGGCCCCCGGTGCGGCGGTGACGACGAACTGGCCGATGCGGCTGATCCAATCCGGCCACTATCGCGTGGTGGTCAGTGCGGTCAGCCGGGTCGGCGCCGCGCTGACTCCGAGCCGGTTCGTGGATTTCACCGTGGCGCCGAAGCCGGTGGTGGAATCCGGCCGGGTGCTGCCGGTGGCGCTTGGGGTGCCCGCGCTGCTGGTCGGAGGGCTGCTGCTTCGCCGCCGGCGGGCCTGACCGCTATAGTCGCGCGCCACCAGGGAAACCCCACTGTGAAGATCCTGCTGATCGAGGACGATGCCGAGACCGCCGCCTACATCCTTGGCGGGCTGAAGCAGCATGGCCACGTCGCCGACCACGCCGCCAACGGCCGCGACGGGCTGTTCCTGGCCAGCAGCGAAAGCTACGACGTGCTCGTGGTGGACCGCATGCTGCCGGGGCTGGATGGGCTCGGCATCGTGCGCACCCTGCGCGCCACCGGCCAGCGCACCCCGGTGCTGTTCCTGACCACGCTGGGCGGCATCGACGACCGGGTGGCGGGGCTGGACGCCGGTGGCGACGATTACCTAGTGAAGCCCTTCGCCTTCGCCGAACTGCTCGCCCGCCTCAACGCCCTGGCCCGCCGCCCGCCTCTGGCGCAGACGGACACTGTGCTGCGCGTGGCCGACCTGGAGATGGACCTGCTGAAACGGGTGGTGACCCGGGGCGGCACCCGCATCGAACTGCAGCCGCGCGAGTTCCAGCTGCTGGAATACATGATGCGCCATGCCGACCGCGTGGTGACGCGCACCATGTTGCTGGAAGGCGTGTGGGACTTCCACTTCGATCCCAAGACCAACATCGTCGAGACACATATGAGCCGGCTACGCGCCAAGCTCGACCGCGGCGGCGACCCGGACCTGATCCAGACCGTCCGCGGCGCCGGATACATGATGCGTGCGCCTGAATAACCTGCATCTGCCGCGCACCTTGCGCACCGCCAGCTTCCGGCTGGCGGCGCTGTATGCGCTGCTGTTCGGCGTCTCGGTGGTGATCCTCGGAGGGGTGTCGCTGTGGACCATCCGCGAGGCGCTGGACCGGCAGATGACCGACCGCATCGAGGCCGAGATCGCCACGCTGCGGACGACGTACGAAACCAGAGGACTGGAACGGCTGGTGGCGGCGGCACAGGCGCGCGGGCTCGGGCCGGTGGCGCTGGATTATGCTGTGGAGCAGCCGCCCGGCACGCGCCTGGCTGGCGTGCTGCCGAAACTTCCCGCCGGCAGCGGCTGGATGACCGTCGCTGGCGGCCCGCGCAGCGAGGATTCGGTGGTCGAGCCGTCCGAGCACCTGCGGGCGCTGGCGGTCGACCTGCCAGGCGGGGTCCGGCTGGCGGTGGGCGACGACCTCTCGCGTATCGCCGACGTGCAGGAGACGGTGCTGACGGCGTTCGGATGGGTGGCCGTGCTGGTGGCGGCACTCGGCATCGGCGGCGGCGCGCTGTTGAGCCTGGGCTTTCTGCGCCGGATCGACGCCATCACCCGCACCGCCGAGGCGATCATCGCCGGCGATCTGGGGCAACGCATCAGCTTGCGCGGCAGCGGCGACGACCTCGACCGGCTGGCCGCCACGCTCAATCACATGCTGGACCGCATCGCCGCGCTGATGGAGAGCCTGCGGCAGGTCTCCAACGACATCGCCCACGATCTGCGCACCCCGCTGTCGCGACTATGCCAGGGGCTGAACGCGGCACGCGCCAAGGCCGGCAGTGCCGCCGAATACGAACAGGCGATGGATCGCGCCATTGTCGAGGCCGAGGGCATCCTGGAGACCTTCGGCGCCCTGCTGCGCATCGCCCAGATCGAGGCCGGTTCCCGCCGTGCCGGCTTCCGCGATGTCGATCTCGCCGAGGTCGTCCGCACCGTGATCGAGGTGTTCGAGCCGGTGGCCGAGGACCAGCGGCACCTTCTGCGCGCTGCCATCGCGCCCACTCCGCCGATCCACGGCGACCGCGAGCTGCTGGTGCAGGCCCTGGTCAACATGATCGAGAACGCGCTGCGCCACACGCCGGAGGGTTGCGCGATCACCGTGTCGGTGACATCGGCCGAGGGCGTTGCCGAACTGGCTGTCGCCGACAACGGCCCGGGCGTGCCGGAAGGCGAGCGCGCCCGCATCCTGGACCGCTTCTACCGCCGCGAGACCAGCCGCACCACGCCGGGCAGCGGCCTCGGCCTGAGCCTGGTCGCCGCGGTAGCGGAGCTGCATCAGGCGAAACTGCTGGTGGAGGACGCCAGCCCAGGATTGCGCGTGCGGATGCGCTTTCCACGGGATGGGCGATGAGCAGGCCGCTGTGCTTGAGGGACCCATGGTGCAGAGTACAAGTTACCAGTCGTACCGGTTTGCCGTTGCCACACGATTGCGGCCGGGGGCTATTCGGTTCCCCTGACGACCGCCACGATACCCGCCCGCCGCAGGATCGTGGCGAGTTCATCGTCTGAGAGGCCGGGTGGGCGAGGTAGCGGGAATAGCGTCGGCATGTGATCGGGGACCTAGTAGGGCTGTTGACGCCGCAACGGGCGATTCATCACGATGAACCCTGACCGCTCTATGCGGCCTAGCAGGGCCTCGGCTGCGATCTCTCGGGCAGCCTCATCCATGCTGGGGCGGGGGTGCGGGCATGGCGGAACACTAGCGGGACGACGAGAACAATTCAAAAACATAAGTTGTGCCGTGGTCGCGTCGAGTGTGTCTCAGAGGTCGCAACGGCGCGGCGCTTGTGGCGTTCGTCCGTTGGGATGCACTGGGACCAGGCCGCACCGGAACTTCGGTCCCTGGTAGCCCGCATCGGCATAGAGCTTGAGCAGGAACGGATACATCCCGAACAGCGTTGCCATCAGCAGCACCCCACCGTCACGGTCCTGGATGTCGGCGGCATGCACGATGGCATCCATCAGCAGGCCCTGCGTATCGACCAGGACGTGCCGCTTCCGGCCCTTGATCTTCTTGCCGCCATCAAAGCCCGGCGGGTCGATCCGGCGCGCCCTTTTTCAGCGCTCTTGACGCTCTGGCTGTCGATGATGGCCGCTGTCGGACTGGCCTCGCGGCCGGCCTGCTCGCGGCAGAGCACGTAGAGTCCATGGTGCAGCCGGTCGAGCGTCCCGTCGTGCTGCCAGCGACAGAAGTAGTGGTTCACAGTGCTGCGCGGCGGCAGGTCTTTCGGTATCGCGCGCCACTGGCAGCCGGTGCTCAGCACATACATCAGGCCGTTCATCACCTCGCGCACGTCGACCGTACGCTTGTTGCCGCCACGCTTAGCGCGTGGGATCAAGGGCTTGGCCAGCGCCCATTCCTCATCGGTCAGGTCGCTGGGATAGCGCAGCTTGCTCCGGTCATACCGGAGGCGGTTCTCGACAGTCCACATGGCAAGCTCCTGCGAATCGGGGCTGCCAATATGGAATCATAAATGATTCCAGCGACTCAAGATGTTCTTGGACCGACACCAAGGTCGGATGAGAAACCGGAGTCACATCGTCGGTCCTCGTCGTTTCTTTTGCTGCTTGTGCTTGGCTATGCTGCGTCAGGATGTCAGACTGAAACCTCGGCAGGTTCGGACATTGTGATCCGGTTCTGGACGCTGGGGCGCTCCTGCATCCGTGCATACCAGGCCCGCAGGGCCTCGCATTCAACAGGCACCGGCAGCTCGACGAGTTCCGCGAAGATCAGGCCGCCGATGACCGTGATATCGGCCATCGAAAAGGCGTCGCCCGCAATGAAGGGTTGGTGCTGAAGCACTCCGTCGAAGTAGCGGATCCCGCGCACCGCCTTGTCGCGTTGGCGAAGCCCCCACTCTTCATTCTGGTAGACCTCGACATCCGGACCGAGACCCCGCGTGGCATGATGGAAATAAACGCTGACGGCATCGAGCAGCTCGATCTCGGCGCGCTTGTTCATCATGTGGATCACGCCCTGTTCGAGAGGCGTTGCGCCGGTAAGGCGGGGATCGCCGTTCAGCGCGTCGAGATATTGCGTAATCGCGGTGCATTCGGCGATCAGCGTTCCATCATCGAGTTCCAGTACTGGCAGCGTGCCGGAGTAGTTCTTGGCGAGAAACGCTGGAGTCTTGTGTTCGCCCTTTCGCAAGCTGATCGAAACAAAACGGACCTGCGATTGCAGCCCCAACTCTCCCAAAGCGATGCGGACGCGCGCCGGATAAGGTCCCGTATGCCAGTCGTAGATCGTCATCATCACCTTTTTCCAACCACCTATCTGTCACATGGTAGACAGCGTATGGCTTTCCATTCGGCTGCGCAATCTCTATCTGTCACTTGGTAGGGTAGGGCGCGGACGAGGAATTGGCGGATGAGTTCGAATGTGAAGGAGGCGATCCTGTCCGCAGCCCGGAAAGCGGCGCAGGCGCATGGATATGGCGGCCTGAACTTCCGCGAGCTGGCGGCTGAAGTTGGAATCAAGGCCGCGAGTATCCACTATCATTTCCCGAGCAAGGCCGACCTCGGTGCGGCCGTCGCGAGGCGCTATTGGGAGGACATTGCGGCTGAGCTGGAGGCGATGCAGGCCGAGTTGCCCGACGCGACCGCCTGCCTGCAGCACTATCCTGCGATATTCCGCCGGTCGCTCGAGAACGGCAACCGCATCTGCCTTTGCAGCTTCATGGCCGCGGAATATGACGACCTGCCGGAACCGGTAAAGGTGGAAGTGCAGGCTTTCGCGGACGTCAACGTCACGTGGCTGGCCAAGGCGCTGAGCACCGCCGAGGGGGGCGATGCATCGACGGGCAGCGCCCGCGCTCTCGCCATTTTTGCCGCCGTGTCCGGCGCTCAGCTTCTGGCGCGGAGCCGCGCGGATGTCGGTCTTTTCGATAGCCTCATCGGCAGCTATCGCGATACAGGGCTCTTGCCGGGCTGACGGGCGGAATGTCGCAAATGCACTGCCCCTTGGTGTCGCGTGTGAGCGGCAGCCCTGCCGAGGGCTCGCCCAAAACCGTGCCTGGAACAAGCCACCAGACGCTGCCGTTCGGAGAACGGCCGAGTTGCCCCGATAAACCAAGACAATGAGTACCACAGCAATTTCGGGCGGCGTTAGAGGGCCATATCCCTTCTCTTCATCTCACCGTCTCTTCGCGCTTCCTCTTCTCGTCCCGGCTTCCCCGCCGCGCGACGCGCTCAGCGGCGAAGCGGGCGCTCCGCCGGAGGGGCGGTAAAGCCTAGGGTGCGGAAGGTGTCGGCCATATGCGGCGGCAGGTCGGCCTCCACCACCAGTCGGCCGCCGGAGGGGTGGGGCAGCGAGATCTGGCGGGCGTGCAGGTGCAGGGTTTCGCCCAGGCCCTCATACAGCGCGGTGTTGCGACGCTCCTCGCCCGGGCGTTCCTCGCCATAGGGCAGGTCGCCCAGGATCGGCGCGCCGATGCTGGCGCAGGAGACGCGCAGCTGGTGGGTGCGGCCGGTGAGCGGGCGCAGTTCCAGCCAGGCGAGCTTGCGGCCGGCATGATCGAGGGTGCGGTAGTCGGTGATGGCGCGCGCGGTGTCGGTGTCGTAGGCGCCGGCGATGGCGGCGCGCTCGCCGCGGAAGCCGTCGATGCGGACCAGTTCGACATCGATCCGGCCTTCCACTGGGACCGGGCGGCCGCAGACGATAGCCCAGTAGACCTTCTCCACGTCGCGGCCGCGAAAGGCGGCGGCGAGCTTGGCGGCGACGCCGGGGGTGCGGGCAACCACCAGCACGCCCGAGGTCTCGCGGTCCAGCCGGTGAACTAGGCGGGGCTTGGGGTCGATGCCCTCGCGCAGGGCGGCCAGCATCATGTCCACATGCTTGGAGATGCCGGGGCCGCCCTGGGTGGGCAGGCCCTGCGGCTTGTTCAGGACGATCAGGTCGTCATCGGAATACAGCACCATGGCGCGCATTTCGGCGGCCAGGCGGGGGTCCAGCTCATGCACCAGCTTGGCCGGCGCGGGGGCGGCCGGGATGGGCGGGACGCGGACGGTCTGGCCCGGGTTGAGACGGGTGGCGGCCTCCACGCGCTTGCCGTCCACGCGCACCTGGCCGGTGCGGCAGAATTTCTGGATGGCGCCCTGGCTGAGGCCGGGGAAGTGGCGGCGGAACCAGCGGTCGAGCCGGATGTCGGCCTCGTCGTTGGTGACTTCGCGGGTGGTGACGGTCATTGGCCGCGTTCTTTCCGGAGAGTGGCCCAGTAGGCCATGCGTTTGGCGATCTCGCGTTCGAAACCACGGTCTTTCGGGCGGTAGAATTCCTGGCGGGGCATGCCGTCGGGGAAGTAGTTCTGGCCGGAGAAGGCGTCCTCGGTGTCGTGGTCGTAGGCGTAGCCGGCGCCGTAGCCGAGCTGCTTCATCAGCTTGGTGGGGGCGTTGAGGATATGGGCCGGCGGCATCAGGCTGCCGGTGCCGGCGGCGGCGCGGCGGGCGGCGCCGATGGCGGCGTAGAGGGCGTTCGATTTGGGGGCGCTGCCGAGGTAGACGACGGCCTGGGCGATCATGAGCTCACCCTCGGGGCTGCCGAGGCGCTCATAGGCCTCCCAGGCGGCGAGGGCCTGTACCAGGGCCTGCGGGTCGGCCATGCCGATATCCTCGCTGGCGAAGCGGACGAGGCGGCGGGCGATGTAGCGCGGGTCTTCGCCGCCGGTAAGCATGCGGGCATACCAGTAGAGCGCGGCGTCGGGGTCGGAGCCGCGCAGGGCTTTGTGCAGGGCGGAAATGAGGTTGTAATGCTCCTCACGGTCCTTGTCGTAGAGGGCGGCGCGCTTGGCGAGCAGGTCGGACAGGGCGGGAACGTCGAGCGGCTCGGTGCCGGGCGGCAACGCCTGGAGCTGCTCGGCCATGTTGAGGAGGTAGCGGCCGTCGCCGTCGGCCATGGCGCGCAGCGTGGCGCGGGCCTCCTGGGTGAGCGGCAGGGCGTGGGCCTCGCCCTCGGCGCGGGCGAGCAGGCGTTCCAGGCCGTCATCGTCCAGCCGGCGCAGCACCAGGACCTGGCAGCGGGAGAGCAGCGCGCCATTGAGGGCGAAGGAGGGGTTCTCGGTGGTGGCGCCGACGAGGGTGATGGTGCCGTCCTCGACCACCGGCAGGAAACCGTCCTGCTGGGCGCGGTTGAAGCGGTGGATCTCGTCCACGAACAGCAGGGTGCCCTGCCCGCCCGGCCGGCGGCGGGCCTCGTCGAAGGTGCGCTTGAGGTCGGCGACGCCGGAGAAGACGGCCGAGAGCTGGACAAAGCGCAGATTGGCGCGCTCGGCGAGCAGGCGGGCGATGGTGGTCTTGCCGACACCCGGTGGCCCCCAGAGGATCAGCGAGGCCAGCGAGCCGCGGTCGAGCATGCGGGTGAGCGTGCCGGCGGGGCCGAGCAGGTGGTCCTGGCCGACGACATCGGCGAGGCTGCGCGGGCGCAGGCGGTCGGCCAGCGGGTGGACACCCGTTGGCGCCGGAGGGGCGACGCCGGCGAGGAGGTCGTCAGGAGGGCGGGAGGCGGGGGGCACTTGCGTGGTTCCAGCTCGGGAGGGGCCGGCAGGTGCGCAGAATGGCACAGAACGGGGCGAAATGCAGAAAACCGGCCTTGCGGCCGGTTCCCTGGATCGCTGCGATGACGGCCGGGATTACTCGCTCTCGGAGTCGGGCGCGGTCTCGGGCTTGGGGCCGCTGTCCAGGCCCTTGGCGGAGGGATCGCGGTCGACCAGTTCGATCACCGCCATGTCGGCGGCGTCGCCGTAGCGGATGCCGGCCTTCAGCACGCGGCAATAGCCGCCGGGGCGGCCCTTGTAGCGCTCGGCCAGGGTGGAGAACAGCTTGGCGACGATCACGTCGTCGCGCAGCTGGGCATAGGCTTGGCGGCGGGCATGAAGGCCGCCGCGCTTGCCCAGGGTGATCAGCTTCTCGGCGACCGGCCGAAGCTCCTTCGCCTTGGGCAGCGTGGTGGTGATCTGCTCGTGCTTGATGAGCGCGTGCGCCAGGTTGCGGAACATGGCGAAGCGGTGGGAAGTGGTAACGCCGAGCTTACGGCCGGCAACCCCGTGACGCATGGTCTAGACTCCTATTTCGACGGGGCCTCAGAACGGCTCTTCGAGCCGCTTGGCCAGATCTTCGACATTCTCGGGCGGCCAGCCGGACACGGTCATGCCCAGCGAAAGGCCCATGGAGGACAGCACCTCCTTGATCTCGTTCAGCGACTTGCGCCCGAAATTCGGGGTGCGCAGCATCTCCTGCTCGGATTTCTGCACCAGGTCGCCGATGTAGACGATGTTATCGTTCTTCAGGCAGTTGGCGCTGCGGACCGACAGTTCCAGCTCATCGACCTTGCGCAGCAGGTTGCGGTTGAACGGCAGGTCGTCCTGCGGCTCCTCCGTGCGCAGCTGCTGCGGCTCGTCGAAGTTGATGAACAGCTGAAGCTGGTCCTGCAGGATGCGCGAGGCGAGCGCCACCGCGTCCTCGGGCGCGACCGCGCCGTTGGTTTCCACCGTCAGCAGCAGCTTGTCGTAGTCGGTGACCTGGCCGACGCGGGTCGGCTCCACCTTGTAGGACACGCGGCGGACCGGGGAGAAGATGCTGTCGACCGGGATCAGGCCGATCGGCGCGTCTTCCGGCCGGTTGGCGGCGGCGGCGACGTAGCCCTTGCCCATCTGCACGGTGAATTCCATGCCGAGCTTGATGCCGTCGTCGAGCGTGCAGATGACCAGGTCGGGGTTCATCACCTCGATGTCGTGGCCGGCCTGGATCTGGCTGGCCTTGACCTCGCCGGGGCCGGTGGCGGTCAGCACCATGCGCTTCGGGCCGTCACCGTGCATGCGCAGGGCGAGTTGCTTGATGTTCAGCACGATATCGGTGACGTCCTCGCGGACGCCGGCGATGGAGCTGAACTCGTGCAGCACTCCGTCGATCTGCACCGCCGTCACGGCAGCGCCCTGGAGCGAGGACAGCAGGATGCGGCGGATGGCGTTGCCGAGCGTCATGCCGAAGCCACGCTCCAGCGGCTCGGCGACAATGGTGGCCGTGCGCGACGGATCGGAGCCGGGTTCGACGTCAAGCTTTTCCGGCTTGATGAGCGACTGCCAGTTCTTCTGCAGGACCGAGCTGAGTCTCATTCGAAGGATACCTCGCGGCGTGGGCCGGCGGAGAGGGCCGGCCGACTGGATGGGGGGAGGCCGCAACGGGTTGCCAACCCTGGCGCCACCTGCGGGGGCAGGCGGGCCGGGCCGGCGCGGTCAGGCGGGTTCAGACGCGGCGACGCTTGCGCGGGCGGCAACCATTATGGGGCACCGGGGTCATGTCGCGGATGGTGGTGATGCTGAAGCCGACGGCCTGCAGGGCGCGCAGCGCGCTCTCGCGGCCCGAGCCGGGGCCGCTGACCTCGATCTCCAGCGTCTCCATACCGTGCTCGCGGGCCTTCTTGCCGGCGTCCTCGGCGGCAACCTGGGCGGCGTAGGGGGTGGACTTCCGGCTGCCCTTGAAGCCCTGGCTGCCGGCCGACGACCAGGCGATGGCATTGCCCTGCGCGTCGGTGATGGTGATCATGGTGTTGTTGAACGTTGCGGCCACATGGGCCACGCCGGACGTGATGTTCTTGCGCTCTTTGCGACGCGGGCGCGCGGCTGGCTTGGCCATATGCAGCTGTCCTATCCAACGATGGGCTGCGGCGCGCCAGAGGACCGGCGGCGCCGCAGCGGAATTCAGTGGGCCGGCAGGGAGGAAAGAAGGGGGGCCCCCTACTTCGTCACCTTCTTCTTGCCGGCGATCGCCACGGCCTTGCCCTTGCGGGTGCGGGCGTTGGTGTGGGTGCGCTGGCCGCGAACCGGCAGGCCGCGACGATGACGCAGGCCGCGATAGCAGCCCAGGTCCATCAGCCGCTTGATGTTCATCGCGGTCTCACGCCGCAGATCGCCTTCAACGCGGTATTCGCGGTCGATCAGTTCGCGGATGCGCAGCACCTCCTCATCGGAGAGCTGGTTCACGCGGCGATCGTCGGGGATCGCCAGGCGGGTGCAGATGTCCTGCGCCTTGGCCGGCCCGATGCCGAAAATGTAGCGAAGGCTGATGGTGACCCGCTTGTTGGTCGGGATATTCACGCCGGCAATACGCGCCACGCTCTGTCACTCCTTCAACACCAGGATCGCTCCTGGCAGGCCGGGCACGCTGCGCGCCCGGCTGTCTGATCTGCCCCGCGGGTTCCGCTGGGCTGTCTGCCCGGTGCGGCGCCGCGAGGCGTTAGGTAAAACACAGGGACGGCACCTACATCAGGCAGGTACCGCCAAGGGCGCGCACTATAGCGACGCGCCCCCGGGAGTCAACGCATGTCGATCAACTTCTCGTGAACAGCCCCAATGCTTCACGCAGGTCTGCCCCGCAGGCCATCAAGCAACGCCACCAGCGCCGCCGTCACGCTATCGATCTCGGCCATGCCATCCACCTCGTGCAGGCGGCCCTGCGCGGCGTAATGCGGCAGGATCGGCGCGGTCTGGCTGTGGTAGGCGGCCAGGCGGGCGGCGACCGTCTCGCGCTTGTCGTCGGCGCGACGGGTGAACGTGGTGCCGCCGCAGACATCGCACACCCCGGCCACCTTCGGCGGCTGGAATGTGTCGTGGTAGCCGGCGCCGCAGGTGGCACAGGTGAAGCGCCCAGCGATGCGATCGACCAGGGCGGCGTCGTCCACCCGCAACTCCACCACTGCGTCCAGCGCCAGGCCCTTGGAGGCCAGCATGCCGTCCAGCGCCTCGGCCTGCGGCACGGTGCGCGGGAAGCCGTCGAGGATGAAGCCCTTCGCGCAGTCCGGCCGTGCGATACGGTCGGCCAGCATGCGGATCAGGATGTCGTCGGACACCAGTTGCCCGGCGGCCATCACCGCCTTGGCCTGCAGGCCAACCGGGGTTCCGGCGGCCACCTCGGCGCGCAGCATGTCTCCGGTGGAGATCTGCACGATGCCGTAGCGATCCTGCAACCGCCGCGCCTGTGTCCCTTTTCCCGCCCCTGGCGGCCCCAGCAATATCAGATTCAACGACCCCGTCCCTTCACCCGCGCCTTCTTGATAAGGCCCTCGTATTGATGCGCGAGCAGATGAGACTGGATCTGCGTTACCGTGTCCATGGTGACCGAGACGATAATCATCAGGCTGGTGCCGCCGAAGTAGAACGGCACGCCGTATTTGCTGATCAGCACCTCCGGCAGCAGGCAGACGACGCAGAGATAGAGGGCGCCGACCGTGGTCAGGCGGGTGAGGATATGGTCGAAATAGTCGGCCGTTGACCGGCCGGGGCGAATTCCGGGGACGAATCCGCCGTATTTCTTCAGGTTGTCGGCGGTCTCCTCGGGGTTGAACACGACCGCCGTATAGAAATAGCTGAAGAAGATGATCATGGCCGCGTAGGTGACCATGTACAGCGGCTCGCCATGCGCCAGGGCCGCACCGATGGTCTGCAGGATGCCGGAGCCGCCGGCCCCACCCGAGAAGCCGGCGATGGTGGCGGGCACCAGCAGGATGGAACTGGCGAAGATCGGCGGGATGACGCCCGAGGTGTTGATCTTAAGCGGCATATGCGTCGAGTCGCCGCCGAACATGCGCTGGCCGACCTGGCGCTTGGGGTACTGGATGACGATGCGACGCTGGGCGCGCTCCATGAACACGATGAAGGCGACCACGGCCACCGCGATGACCAGGAAGATCAGGATGAAGATCGGGCTCAGCGCGCCGGTACGGCCGAGTTCCAGCAGGGTGGCCAGGGCGTGCGGCACGTTGGCGACGATGCCGGCGAAGATGATCAGGCTGGTGCCATTGCCGATGCCGCGCGCGGTGATCTGCTCGCCCAGCCACATCAGGAACATGGTGCCGCCGACCAGGGTGACGACGCTGGAGATGATGAAGAACGGCCCCGGGTCGATCACCGCCGCGCCGAAGCTGCCGCGCATGCCCTCCAGCCCGATGGCGATGCCATAGGACTGCACCATGGCAATCAGCACGGTGAGGTAGCGGGTGTACTGGTTCAGCTTCTTGCGGCCGCTCTCACCCTCCTTCTTGAGGGTTTCCAGCGAGGGGATGGCCGCCGTCATGAGCTGGATGATGATGCTGGCGCTGATGTAGGGCATGATGTTCAGCGCGAACACCGTCATGCGGCCGAGCGCGCCGCCGCTGAACATGTCGAACATGCCCAGGATGCCGCCGCCGTGCTGGGCCAACATCTCGCCCATTACCGAGGCGTCGACCCCCGGCACCGGGATGTAGGTGCCGACCCGATAGACCAGCAGCGCCCCCAGGGTGAACCAGATGCGCTTCTTGAGCTCGGTTGCCTTGGAGAGCAGACCGAGGTTCATGCTTGCCGCGAGTTGTTCGGCCGCCGACGCCATGTGCGTATCCCCAAATTGCGCGCGGCGCCGGCGGGTGGGTCCGCGGCGCCGCGTTTTCTTAGCCGGTCAGGGGCCAGGAAGGAAGGCGGGGCGTTGCCCCCGAGCCCCACCAGGGCCGAGCGCCAGAACCTCCCCCGGAAGCGTGGAGTCCGGGAGCCAGTCGCTGACCCGCCTTATGCTTCCGCCGCAGCCTTTGCCGCGACCGTCGTGGTGACGCTGCCACCGGCCGCCTGCACCGCCGCGATCGCCGCCGCCGAAGCGCCGGAGACGGTGACGTTCACCGCCATGGCGATCTCGCCGTTGGCCAGCAGACGGACGCCGTCCACCTTGCCGCCGCGGACCAGACCCGCCTGGGTCAGCACCGCCTCGGTGATCGGCTGGGCGGCATCGATGCGCCCAGCCTCGATCGCCTTGACCAGCGCCGACAGGTTCACCGGGGCATAGGTCTTGCGGAAGATGTTCTTGAACCCCCGCTTGGGCAGTCGCCGGTAGATCGGCAGCTGGCCGCCTTCGAAGCCGTTCAGTGCCACGCCTTCGCGCGCCTTTTGGCCCTTGACGCCCTTGCCGGAAGTCTTGCCCTTGCCCGAGCCGATGCCGCGGCCGAGCCGCTTGGAGGTCAGCCGCGAGCCGGGGTTGTCGCGCAGTTCGTTCAGCTTCATCGCCGTTCCTTTCCGTCCTGGCCCGAGTCGCGGGTCAGGACAGCTCCTCCACCTTCACCAGGTGGGCAACCTTGCGGATCATGCCGCGCACCGAAGGAGTATCCTCCAGCTCGCGCGTGCGACGGATCTTGTTCAGCCCGAGGCCGACCAGGGTTTCCTTCTGGCCAGGCTTGCGGCCCAGCGCGGAATTGACCTGGGTGACGCGAACCTTCTTCTGCTCAGGCATCGCTTGCCTCCTGCGCGGCCGGGGCGCCGTCGCGCTTGCCCAGCAGATCCGACACTTTCTTGCCACGACGCGCCGCCACCGAACGGGGGCTGGCGCAACGCTGCAGGGCATCGAACGTCGCCTTGACCATGTTGTGCGGATTGCGGCTGCCGAAGCTCTTGGCCACCACATCGCCGATCCCCAGCGTTTCGAAGACGGCGCGCATCGGGCCGCCGGCGATGATACCGGTGCCGGCGGCGGCGCTGCGCAGCACGACCTTACCGGCGCCGAAGTGGCCGTTGCTGTCGTGGTGCAGCGTGCGGCCTTCCTTCATCGGCACCCGGATCATGGTGCGCTTGGCGCGGTCGGTCGCCTTGCGGATGGCCTCCGGCACCTCACGCGCCTTGCCAGCGCCGTAGCCGACGCGGCCCTTCTGGTCGCCGACCACCACCAGGGCGGCGAAGGCGAAGCGACGGCCACCCTTCACCACCTTGGCGACGCGGTTGATGGTGACCAGCTTGTCGATCAGGTCGTCGCCGCCGTCGCGATCACGGTCGCGATCGCGGCCGCCACGGCCTTCCCTCGGTTCACGTGCCATGCTGCTTCCCCTCAGAAGGCCAGACCGCCCTCACGGGCGGCCTCGGCCAGCGCCTTGACGCGGCCGTGATACAGATAGGAGCCACGATCGAACACCACCGCGGTGATGCCCACCGCCAATGCCCGCTCGGCGACCAGCTTGCCGACCGCGGTGGCCGCATCCTTGTCGGCGCCGGTCTTGAGCTGCTCGCGCAGCGCCCGGTCCAAGCTGGAAGCGGCGGCCAGGGTCTTGCCGGCCACGTCGTCGATGACCTGGGCATAGATGTGCTTGCCGGAACGGAACACCGACAGGCGCGCCCGCCCGCCCGAGTTGCGGCGCAGCTGAAATCGCAGGCGAGTCCGCCGGCGCTGCTGCAGTTCCTTGTTCTCGCTCATCTTACTTCTTCTTGCCTTCCTTGCGGCGGATCGCCTCGCCCTCGAACTTCACGCCCTTGCCCTTGTACGGCTCGGGCGGACGCCAGGCGCGGATCTCGGCGCAGACCTGGCCGACCAGACGCTTGTCCATGCCCTCGACCTTGATCGAGGTCGGCTTCTCGCAGGTCACCTTGATGCCGCCCGGGATCGCATAGACCACGTCGTGCGAAAAGCCCAGGTTGATCACCAGATTCGTGCCGTTTACCGCGGCGCGATAACCGGTGCCGGTGATCTCCAGCGTCTTGGCGTAGCCCGCCGAGACCCCGGTAACCATGTTGGCGACCAGCGCCCGCGTGGTGCCCCACATCATGCGGGCCGGCGCGGAATTATCCCGCGGCGCCACCGACACCTTGTTGCCATCGACCATCGCATCGACATTGTCGGTGAGGTCGAGCTTCATTTCGCCGAGTTTTCCCTTGGCGGTGAGGGTGCGGCCGATGACCGCCACCTGCACGCCTGCCGGGATCTCGACCGGATATTTACCTACGCGCGACATTGCCCGTTCCTTCTCAGAACACGCGGCAGAGGACTTCGCCGCCAACATTGGCAGCGCGGGCCTCGGCGTCGCTCAACACCCCACGGGGGGTCGACAGGATGGAGATGCCCAGCCCGGCATAGACGCGCGGCAATTCCTTGATCTTGGAATAGACGCGGCGGCCCGGTTTGGACACGCGGGTGATCTCCTTGATCACCGGTTCACCCTCGTTGTACTTCAGCTCGATGCGCAGCTGCGACACGCCGGGGCGCAGTTCCTCGGCGGAGAAGCCGCGGATGAAACCCTCGCGCTTCAGTGCATCCAGCAGGTTGGCGCGCAGCTTGGAAGCCGGCGAGACGCACACCGCATGGCGCGAACGCTGCGCATTGCGGATGCGTGTGAGCATATCGCCCACAGGATCGGATAGTGACATGTGCCGTACCTCTTACCAGCTCGCCTTGACCATGCCCGGGATCTGCCCCGAGCTGGCCAGATCACGCAGCGCGATGCGGCACAGCTTGAACTTGCGGTAGTTGGCGCGCGCGCGGCCGGTGATCTCGCAACGCAGGCGCACGCGGATCGCGGCCCCGTTGCGCGGCAACTGCGCGAGCTTCATCGACGCATCGAACCGATCCTCGACCGGCAGCGTGCGGTCCATCACGATCGCCTTCAGAGTCGCGCGCTTACCCTTGTCGCGCGCCGCCATCCGCTCTCGCTTGATATTGCGATTCACCGCAGACGTCTTCGCCATCCTGTCTCACCCTCCGGAACCTGTCGGCCGCAGCCGACGGTTTTCCAAACCGATAGTCGTTAAGCCTTCAGCCGGTCCGTCGCCTCAAGCGGCGAACGGGATATCGAACTGCTTCAGCAGGGCCTTCGCCTCGGCGTCGCTACGGGCGCTGGTGACGAAGACGATGTCCATGCCGCGGATCGTCTCGACCTTGTCGTAGACGATCTCGGGGAACACGATCTGCTCCTTCATGCCCATGGCGAAGTTGCCACGCCCGTCGAAGCCCTTGCCGCCAATGCCGCGGAAGTCGCGCACGCGCGGCAGCGCGATGGTCACCAGACGATCGAGGAACTCGTACATCCGGGTCTTGCGCAGCGTCACCTTGCAGCCGATCGGCAGACCCTTGCGGATCTTGAAGCCGGCGATCGCCTTCTTGGCCACCGTCTTCACCGGCCGCTGGCCGCTGATCAGGGCCAGTTCACTCAGCGCCGCATCCAGCTTCTTCTGGTCGCCGGAGGCTTCGCCGACGCCCATGTTGATGACAATCTTCTCCAGCTTCGGCACCTGCATGGGGTTCGTGTAGCCGAACTCCTCCTGCAGCGCCTTGCGGATCGTCTCCATGTAGCGCTGCTGCATGCGCGGCGCCGCGCCCGCGCCCGCCTTCGGCTCGGCGGTCGGCTTGTAGCTGACCTCGCCGCGCCCGCGCGACGGGATAACAGCAGCGCCGGGACCGCCCGTGCCACCTGCGGACTTGCCGCCCGCCTTGCCGCCGGCCTTGGCCGGCGCCTTCTTCGTGCCGCTCATTCTGGCCTCCTCAGCTTTCGATCACGTTGCCGTTGGCCTTGGCAACGCGAACCTTGCGGCCGTCTTCCAATACCCGGAACCCCACGCGCGTCGGCGTGTCGGACTTGGGATCCACCAGCTTCAGGTTCGACAGGTGGATGGTCGCCTCCACCTCGACGATGCCGCCAGGCTGGCCCATGCCGCGCGGCTTGGTGTGCTTCTTGGCGACGTTCACGCCCTGAACCACCGCGCGGTCGTCCTTCGGCATGACCCGCAGCACTTCGCCGCGCTTGCCGCGGTCGGCCCCGCTCACGACCAGGACCGTATCGCCCTTGCGAATGCGCGCGGCCATCACAGCACCTCCGGCGCGAGAGAAATGATCTTCATGAACTTCTTGGCACGCAGCTCGCGCACAACCGGCCCAAAGATGCGAGTGCCGATCGGCTCCTGCTGCTTGTTGATCAGCACGGCGGCATTGCGGTCGAAGCGGATCGCGCTGCCATCGGCGCGGCGCACCGCGAAGCTGGTGCGCACGATCACGGCCTGATGCACGTCGCCCTTCTTAACCTTGCCGCGCGGAATGGCATCCTTCACCGACACCACGATGACATCGCCCACCGAGGCGGTCTTGCGCTTGGACCCGCCCAGCACCTTGATGCACTGCACGCGCTTGGCGCCCGAGTTGTCGGCGACTTCCAGATTGCTCTCGACGGAGATCATCTATTCTGTCCTCAACCCTGCGCAGCTGCGGGAGCGGCTGCTGCGGCGTCAACGACCGGCTGGCCATTCCGCTCGACCACCATCCACGTCTTGCGCTTGCTGATCGGCCGGCACTCCTCGATGCGAACGGCATCGCCGACCTTGCACAGGTTGGCCTCGTCGTGCGCCGCATAGTTCTTCGAGCGGCGAATGAACTTTTTATACAGCGGGTGCATGATGCGACGATCGACAAGAACCGTAACTGTCTTGTCCATCTTGTCGCTGGTCACCCGCCCCGTCAGGACGCGCCTCGGCATCGCCCTACTCCCTTCAGGACTTCGCGGCGGAGCGATGCTGCTCCGCCATGATGGTCTTCACCCGCGCAATATCGCGGCGCACTTCACGCACGCGGCCAACGCCCTCGGTCTGCCCGGTTGCCCGCTGGAAGCGCAGATTGAACTGCTCCTTGCGCAGGTCGAGCAGCATGGTCGAGAGCTGATCGGCGCTCTTGCTGCGGATATCGGTCGGCTTGGTCGCTTTGGCCATCTCAGGCGTCCCCAATTCGGGTGACGAACTTCGTCTTGATCGGCAGCTTGGCGGCACCCAGCGTGAGCGCCTCATGCGCCAGTTCGGGAGCCACGCCGTCGATCTCGAACATGATCCGGCCCGGCTTCACGCGGCATACCCAGAATTCCGGGCTGCCCTTGCCGGAGCCCATGCGGACTTCGGCCGGCTTGGTTGACACCGGAACGTCCGGGAAGATGCGGATCCACACGCGACCCGCACGCTTCATGGCACGCGTGATGGCGCGACGGGCGGATTCGATCTGCCGGGCGGTGATCCGCTCGGGCTCGAGCGCCTTCAGGCCGAAGGCGCCGAAGTTCAGCACGGTGCCGCCCTTGGCCAGGCCATGGATGCGGCCCTTGTGGGCCTTGCGGTATTTCGTGCGCTTGGGAGAAAGCATTGCCTAAATCCTTACCGCTGCAATTACCGCTGAGGCGCCTGTTCGGCGGCCCGGCGGTCCTGCGACAGCGGATCATGGGCGAGGATCTCGCCCTTGAAGATCCACACCTTCACACCGCAGGTGCCATAGGTCGTCTTCGCCGTGGCCGTGCCGTAGTCGATATCCGCACGCAGCGTGTGCAACGGCACGCGACCCTCGCGATACCACTCGACGCGCGCGATCTCGGCGCCACCAAGACGGCCGCCGCAATTGATGCGGATACCCTGGGCGCCAAGCCGCATCGCCGACTGCACAGCCCGCTTCATGGCGCGACGGAAGGCGACGCGACGCTCGAGCTGCTGGGCGATGTTCTCGGCCACCAGCACCGCGTCGATCTCCGGCTTGCGGATTTCGACGATGTTGAGCGACACCTCGGACTTCGCCATCTTGGCGAGCGACTTGCGCAGCACCTCGATGTCCTGACCCTTCTTACCGATCACCACGCCGGGACGCGCGGCATAGATGGTAACGCGCGGCTTCTTGGCGGGACGCTCGATCACCACGCGCGACACGCCGGCGCCGGACAGCTTCTGGCGGAGGTGGTTGCGCAGCTTCAGGTCGTCATGCAGCAGCTTGGCATAGTCGCGCCCGGCGAACCAGCGGCTGTCCCAGGTGCGGTTGATGCCGAGCCGCAGCCCGATCGGATTGACTTTGTGACCCATCGGTTATGCGGCCCCCTGCGCCGTATCGCTGGCGACGGGCTGAGCCCGCTCCGCCACGACAATCTTGAGATGGCTGAACCACTTCTCCACCCGTGCCGCACGTCCGCGGCCACGCGCCTGGAAGCGGCGCATCACCACCGACTTGCCAACCTCGGCGCGCGAGACGATCAGGCGATCGACATCGAGCTGATGGTTGTTCTCGGCGTTGGCGATTGCGCTCTGCAGCACCTTCTTCACGTCCTGGGCGATGCGGCGCTTGCTGAAGGTCAGCGTCGCCACCGCGTCGGCGGCCGAGCGGTTGCGGATCAGACCAGCGACCAGGTTCAACTTGCGCGGGCTGACCCGGAGGTTGCGCAGGATCGCTTGCGCCTCCGTCTCGGCCAGTGCGCGAGGGGTTTTCGGCTTGCTCATGTCAGCCCCGCTTCGCCTTCTTGTCCGACGAGTGTCCGGTGAAGGTGCGGGTCGGCGAGAATTCGCCGAACTTGTGCCCTACCATGTTCTCGCTCACCTGCACCGGCAGGAACTTATGGCCGTTGTAGACCCCGAAGGTGAGGCCCACGAACTGCGGCAGGATCGTCGAGCGGCGCGACCAGATCTTGATGATCTCGTTGCGGCCCGACGCGCGCGAGGCTTCCGCCTTGTTGAGCAGGTATCCGTCGACGAACGGACCCTTCCAGATGGAACGCGCCATGGCCTCAGCCCTTACCCTTGTTGCGACCGCGGATGATCAGGCGGTCCGTGCGCTTATTGACGCGCGTCTTGTAACCCTTGGTCGGCTTGCCCCACGGGGTGACCGGGTGGCGGCCGCCCGAGGTGCGGCCTTCGCCACCGCCATGCGGATGGTCGACCGGGTTCATGACGACGCCACGGTTGTGCGGGCGGCGACCCAGCCAGCGCGACCGACCAGCCTTGCCGATGCTCTGGTTTGAGTTGTCCGGATTGGACACCGCGCCGATCGTGGCCATGCACTCACCGCGCACCAGGCGCAACTCGCCGGACATCAGCTTCACCTGGGCATAGCCGGCATCCTTGCCGACCAGCTGGGCGTACTGCCCTGCGGCACGGGCGATCTTGCCGCCGGCGCCCGGCTTCATCTCGATGTTGTGCACGATCGTGCCCACCGGGATGGCCGAAAGCGGCATGGCATTGCCCGGCTTGATGTCGGCGCGCTGGGCGGCCACCACCTGGTCGCCGGCCTTCAGACGCTGCGGCGCCAAGATATAGGCAAGCTCGCCATCCGAATACTTCACCAGCGCCAGGAAGGCGGTGCGGTTGGGGTCGTATTCCAGGCGCTCGACCGTGCCGGCTACATCGAACTTGCGGCGCTTGAAATCGACGATGCGATACGACTGCTTGTGTCCGCCGCCTCGGAACCGGCTGGTGGTGCGGCCGTGGTTGTTACGCCCGCCCGAGTGGCTCTTGCCCTCGGTGAGGCCCTTGACCGGCTTGCCCTTCCACAGCTCGCTGCGGTCGATCAGCACTGTGCCGCGCAGGCTAGGCGTGACGGGCTTGAAATTCTTCAGTGCCATCGTGGCTCTCCCCGCGTCACGCCAGACCCGTGGAGAGGTCGATCGACTGACCCTCCGCGAGGCGGACATAAGCCTTCTTCACGTCCGAGCGCACGCCCGGGCGACCCCGGAAGCGCTTGGTCTTGCCCTTGGTGACCAGCGTGTTCACACCGAGCACCTTGACGCCGAACAGCCCCTCGACCGCCGCCTTGATCTCCGGCTTGGTCGCGTCGATAGCGACCCGGAAGACCACTTGGCCCTTCTCGGACAGCATCGTCGCCTTCTCGGTGATCACCGGGCTGCGGATGATGGTGTACATCCCCTCGCGCGACAGTTTCGGCCCCTTCTTGGGGGACGCGGCAACACTCCCGCTCATGCCAGGCGCTCCTTCAGGCCGGCGATGCCGGCGGTGGTGATCGCCAGCACGTCGTGGGCCAGGATGTCATAGACGTTGGCGCCGACCGTCGGCAGCACGTCGATGCCGATGATATTGCGGCTGGCCAGCAGGAAACCCTGGTCGACCACATGGTCCACCACCAGAACCGACTGCCACCCCAGCACCTTCAGCTTGGCCTGCAGGTCCTTCGTCTTGGTGGCGCCGCCGGCGGCATCGAGCACCACCAGCTTTCCCTCGGCCTGCTTCTGCGACAGCGCGGAAATCAGACCCAGGCGACGCACCTTCTTGGGCAGGTCGTATTCATGGCTGCGTACCACCGGGCCGTGCACCTGGCCGCCACCGCGATACTGCGGCGCGCGCAGGCTGCCCTGCCGGGCGTTGCCGGTGCCCTTCTGCTTGTAGGGCTTCTTCGTGGTGCCGCGCACCTCGCCCATACCCTTGATCTTGTGCGTCCCAGCACGGCGCTTGGCCTGCTGCCAGTGCACCACGCGCGCCATGATGTCGGCACGCGGGGCGGTGGCGAAAATCTCGTCAGGCAGCTCGGCCATGCCGACGCTGCCGTTGTCGAGGGTCTTGATCTCGATCTGCATCTCTACTGCCCTCAACCCTGATCCGACGCGGGAGCGGGGTCCGCAGCCGGAACCGGCACGGCCGCTTCGCGCAGCGCCGCCGGGAACGGCACGTCGGCGGGGCGATCCACCTTGATGGCGTCGCGCACCAGCACATAACCACCCTTGGCGCCGGGAACGGCACCCTTGATCATCAGCAGGCCCTTGTCGGCATCCACGAACGCCACCTCAAGATTGAGGGTGGTCACCCGGTCTTGCCCAAGATGGCCGGCCATTTTCTTGTTCTTGAAGGTCTTGCCCGGGTCCTGGCGGTTGCCGGTCGAGCCGAGCGAACGATGGCTGATCGACACGCCGTGGCTGGCCTCAAGACCCGCGAAGTTCCAGCGCTTCATGCCGCCGGCGAAGCCCTTGCCCTTGCTGGTGCCGCACACATCGACCTTCTGGCCGACCAGGAAATGCGACGCCGACAGCGTGGCGCCCGGCTCCAGCAGCGCATCGGCGTCAACCCGGAACTCGGCCAGCTTCAGCTTCGGCTCCACCTTGGCCGCGGCGTAATGCCCCTTGTTGGGCTCGCTCACGTTCTTCACCTTGGCGCGGCCCCAGCCGAGCTGCACGGCGGTATAGCCGTCCCGCTCCTGGGTACGCGCGGCCACCACCTGCACCTGATCGAGGTGCAGGACGGTGACCGGGACATGCGTCCCGTCATCCTTGAACAGCCGGGTCATCCCCAGCTTCTTGGCCAGCAATCCAGTACGCATTCTATACTTTCCCCAGAGGGGCCCTGGCGTGGGCCCTTAGGCCAATGGTTGCAGTCTGTTAGCCCAAGCCGGTTAGAGCTTGATCTCGACGTCCACGCCGGCCGCCAGATCGAGCTTCATCAGCGCGTCGACAGTCTGCGGGGTCGGCTCGACGATATCCAACAGCCGGCGATGGGTCCGGATCTCGAACTGTTCGCGGCTCTTCTTGTCGACATGCGGCGAGCGGTTCACGGTGAAACGCTCGATATGCGTCGGCAACGGGATCGGCCCGCGGACCCGCGCGCCCGTACGCTTGGCCGTGTTCACGATCTCCTTGGTGCTGTTGTCCAGCACGCGGTGATCGTACGCCTTCAGGCGGATGCGGATGTTCTGGTTATCCATCACTCGGTCTTCCAGGCATTTGCCCCGACGACAACTGTCGCCGGAGCGCACGCCACATCATCGGTTGCAGGCGCAGGCGAAGAGACTCAGGCGACGATCTTCGCGACCACGCCGGCGCCGACAGTGCGGCCACCCTCGCGGATGGCGAAGCGCAGCCCCTCGTCCATGGCGATCGGCGCGATCAGCTCCACGTCCATCGACACGTTGTCGCCCGGCATCACCATCTCGGTGCCCTCGGGCAGCTGCACGATGCCGGTCACGTCCGTGGTGCGGAAGTAGAACTGCGGACGATAGTTGGTGAAGAATGGAGTATGGCGACCGCCCTCTTCCTTCGTCAGGATGTAGCTTTCGGCCTTGAACTTGGTGTGCGGGGTGATGGTGCCCGGTTTGGCCAGCACCTGCCCGCGCTCCACATCCTCACGCTTCGTGCCGCGCAGCAGCGCACCGATGTTGTCGCCGGCCTGGCCCTGGTCCAGCAGCTTGCGGAACATCTCAACGCCGGTGACGATCGTCTTGACGGTGGGCTTCAGGCCCACGATCTCGACTTCCTCGCCAACCTTCACGATGCCGCGCTCGACGCGCCCGGTCACCACGGTGCCGCGGCCGGAGATCGAGAACACATCTTCCACCGGCATCAGGAACGGCTTGTCGATGGCGCGCTCCGGCTGCGGGATGTAGCTGTCGACCGCCTCCATCAGCTTCAGGATGGCCTGCTCGCCCAGCTCAGGCTGGGTGTCGTTCAGCGCGCAGGTGGCCGAGCCATGGATGATGGGGATGTCGTCGCCAGGGAACTGGTAGCTGCTGAGCAGCTCGCGCAGCTCCATCTCGACCAGTTCCAGCAACTCCGGGTCGGCGATGTCGCACTTGTTCAGGAACACCACCAGGGCCGGCACGCCGACCTGGCGGGCCAGCAGAATGTGCTCGCGGGTCTGCGGCATCGGGCCGTCGGTGGCCGACACAACCAGAATCGCGCCGTCCATCTGCGCGGCGCCAGTGATCATGTTCTTCACGTAGTCGGCGTGACCGGGACAGTCCACATGGGCGTAATGGCGGTTCTTGGTCTCATACTCCACGTGCGCGGTGGAGATGGTGATGCCGCGGGCCCGCTCTTCCGGCGCCTTGTCGATCTGGTCGTACGCCGTGAAGGTGGCGCCGCCCGCCTTGGCGAGGATCTTGGTGATCGCCGCCGTCAGCGAGGTCTTGCCGTGGTCAACATGGCCAATCGTGCCGATGTTGCAATGCGGCTTGTTCCGCTCGAATTTCGCCTTACCCATCGTGGTCTTCTCCGTGCCCGCTCTACGATCCGGGGTGGGGGGTCATACTTGACAGCGCCGCGTCGCCACCGGCGCCCAGCTTTGCCGCTACCAACGGTAGTGGCTGAACGCCTTGTTGGCCTCGGCCATGCGATGCGTGTCTTCACGCTTCTTCACCGCCGATCCGCGGTTGTTCACCGCGTCCAGCAACTCGTTGCTCAGCCGGTCTTCCATCGTGTGCTCGCCGCGCTTGCGGGCGGCATCGATGATCCAACGGATCGCCAACGCCTGCCGGCGCTCGGTTCGCACTTCGACTGGCACCTGGTAGGTGGCGCCACCGACGCGGCGCGAACGCACCTCGACGGCCGGCTTAACGTTGTCCAGCGCCTCATGGAACATGCGCACCGGGTCGGCTTCCTTGCCGCCCCGCTTCTTCATGACTTCCATGGCGCCGTAGACGATACCTTCGGCGGCGGACTTCTTGCCGTCGTACATCAACGCGTTCATGAAACGCGTGATAACGACGTCGCCGAACTTCGGATCCGGCAGAATTTCGCGCTTAACTGCGCGGCGGCGGCGGCTCATCGCGCTCTCTCCTTACTTCGGACGCTTCGCGCCATACAGCGAACGACGCTGACGACGCTTGGGAAGCCCCTGGGTATCCAGCACGCCACGCAGGATGTGGTAACGCACGCCGGGAAGGTCCTTCACACGCCCGCCGCGGATCAGCACCACGCTGTGCTCCTGCAGGTTGTGGCCTTCGCCGGGAATGTAACTCACGACCTCGTAGCCGTTCGTCAGGCGCACCTTGGCGACCTTACGAAGCGCCGAGTTCGGCTTCTTCGGGGTCGTGGTGTACACCCGGGTGCAGACGCCGCGCTTCTGCGGGCAGCCCTGCAGCGCCGGAACCTTGTTGCGCGCCTTCGCGGGCTCGCGCCCCTTGGCGATCAGCTGGTTGATGGTCGGCATAGACCCTCTTTCAATCCTAACAGCGCTGGCCCAAACACCTGCCCCCAGTGCGAGGGCCGATCCGAAACCGTCTTCCACACGCAAGCCCCGCAACCGGTGGAACTTCCACCCTGCGGGGTCCGACCCTGCATCCGGCCTGGGCCCCCGGGATTTCCGGAGGCGGCGCCGCACGCCCTGGTGCCTGCAAACGACGGCCAACCGAACCTTGTCAGGGGTCGGCCGAGGGCGCGGAAGCTACGGGCAGGGGGGACCAGAGTCAAGCGCGGCGGCCTGCCTATCCCTCGAAAACATGAAAGGAGGCGATGCAGGCATCGCCTCCCTTCCATGCACGATTAGCAGGGCAGCCGCTTCTACTCGGCCGCCACGTCGCCGGTGATCGCCGGCGTCTCCTGCCGCAGCCCCTTTTGCAGGTCGCGGCCGGCCGCGATGGCGCGCAGGCGGTTCATCACCGCTCCCGTGCCCGCCGGGATCAGGCGGCCAACGATCACGTTCTCCTTCAGCCCCATCAGCGTATCCACCTTGCCGGCCGTGGCCGCCTCGGTCAGCACCCGCGTGGTCTCCTGGAAGGAGGCCGCGCTGATAAAGCTGTGGGTCTGCAAGCTGGCCTTGGTAATGCCCTGCAGCACCGGCATCGCGGTGGCAGGACGCTCGCCCTCGGCGATGCGCTTGTTGTTCTCGTGGTCGAAGTCCGTCCGGTCGGTCTGCTCGCCGGTCAGGAAGGTGGTGTCGCCCGGTTCCAGGATCTCCACCTTCTGCAGCATCTGGCGGACGATCACCTCGATATGCTTGTCGTTGATCTTCACGCCCTGCAACCGGTAGACGTCCTGGATCTCGTTGACTAGGTAGTCCGACAGCGCCTCCACGCCCAACACCTTGAGGATGTCGTGCGGCACCCGCGGGCCATCCACCAGCGGGTCGCCACGGCGCACGAAGTCACCCTCCTGCACCGAGACGTGCTTGCCCTTGGGGATGAGGTATTCGCTCTCCTCCAGGGTCTCGTCGTTCTTCACGATCACCCGGCGCTTGGCCTTGTAGTCCTTGCCGAACTCCACCCGGCCGTCGATCTCGGCGATCACGGCATGGTCCTTGGGCCGCCGCGCCTCGAACAATTCGGCCACCCGCGGCAGACCGCCGGTGATGTCGCGCGTCTTGCTGCCCTCGCGCGGAATGCGGGCCAGCACGTCGCCGGCGGCGACCTCCGCCCCGTTCTCCACCGACAGGATCGAGTCGGGGGACAGGAAGTAGCGCGCATCGGTGCCGCTGGACATGCGGACCACCTCGCCGTTGGCGTCCTTCAACTGCAGCCGCGGCCGCAGGTCGGCGCCACGGGCGTTCTGCTTGTAGTCCACCACCACCTTGGAGGTCAGGCCGGTCACCTCGTCCATCTTCTCGACGAGGGTCACGCCCTCCAGCAGGTCCAGGTACTCCACCCGGCCGGCCTGCTCGGTGATGATCGGCAGGGTGTACGGATCCCACTCGGCCAGCTTCTGGCCGCGCACCACCGTCGCCCCCTCGTCCACCAGCAGCCGCGCGCCGTACGGCACGCGGAACCGGGCCCGCTCACGCCCCTTGTCGTCGGTCAGCACCAGTTCGCAGTTGCGGCTCATCACCACCGGCACGTTGGCGCTGTTGATGACCACGTTGCGGTTCTTCACCACCGCCACACCGTCATGGCTGGCCTCCACCGCGCTGGTCTCCGCCCCGCGCTGGGCGGCGCCACCGATGTGGAAGGTGCGCATGGTCAGCTGCGTGCCCGGCTCGCCGATCGACTGGGCAGCGATCACGCCCACCGCCTCGCCGATGTTCACCGGCGTGCCGCGGGCCAGGTCGCGGCCATAGCAATGCCCGCACACCCCCACCTTGGCCTCGCAGGTCAGCACCGAGCGGATCTTCATCGACTCGACGCCGGCCTTCTCGATGCGCTCGGCGTCCTCCTCCTCGATCAGCTCGTTGGCGCCCAGCAGCACCGCGTTGGTCACCGGATCGAGCACCGGCTCGGCCGTGGTGCGGCCCAGGATGCGCTCGGACAGGCTGGAAACCACCTCGCCGCCATCCATCACCGGCGCCACGGTCAGCCCGCGCTCGGTTCCGCAATCATCCTCGACGATGATGCAGTCCTGCGCCACATCGACCAGGCGGCGCGTCAGGTAGCCCGAGTTCGCCGTCTTCAGCGCCGTATCCGCCAGCCCCTTGCGGGCGCCGTGGGTGGAGTTGAAGTACTCAAGGACCGACAGGCCTTCCTTGAAGTTGGCGATGATCGGCTGCTCGATGATCTCGCCCGACGGCTTGGCCATCAGCCCGCGCATGCCGGCCAGCTGGCGCATCTGCGCCGGCGACCCACGCGCGCCGGAATGGCTCATCATCCACACCGCATTGGTTTGCCGACCGATCTCCTGGCGGGAGATCTCCTTCATCATCGCGGCCGCCACCTCGTCGGTGCAGCGCGACCAGGCATCGACCACCTTGTTGTAGCGCTCGCCCGCGGTGATCAGGCCGTCCTGGTACTGCTGCTCGAACTCCTTCACCTCGGCCTGGGTCTTGGCGATCATCTCGCCCTTGCTGGCCGGGATGATCATGTCGTCCTTGCCGAAGCTGATGCCCGCCTTCGCCGCGTTGGCGAAGCCGAGGCCCATCAGCCGGTCGGCGAAGATCACGCACTCCTTCTGGCCGCAATGGCGATAGACCGCGTCGATCACGTCCGACACGTTCTTCTTGGTCAACTGGCGGTTGATCAGGCTGAACGGGATGTTGACGTTCTTCGGCAGCACCTGGGCGATCATCATCCGCCCGGCGGTGGTCACCACCTTCTCGATCACCGGGTTGCCCGCTGCGTCCACGGTGTGGAAGCGCGCACGGATCTTGTCGTGCATCTGGATCGTCTTGGCGAACATCGCGTGCTCGATCTCGCCGATCGTGCCGAAGGCCGGCGCCTTCTGGTCGTCGGCAACGCGGAACTCCGGCGTCTCCAGCGACAGGTAGTAGATGCCGAGCACGATGTCCTGGCTCGGCACGATGATCGGCTTGCCGTTCGCCGGGCTGAGGATGTTGTTGGTGGACATCATCAGCACGCGCGCCTCAAGCTGCGCCTCCAGGCTCAGCGGCACGTGCACGGCCATCTGGTCGCCGTCGAAATCCGCGTTGAAGGCGGTGCAGACCAGCGGATGCAGCTGGATCGCCTTGCCCTCGATCAGCACCGGCTCGAATGCCTGGATGCCGAGGCGATGCAGGGTCGGCGCGCGGTTGAGCATCACCGGGTGCTCGCGGATCACCTCTTCGAGGATGTCCCACACCTCGGGACGCTCCTTCTCCACCATCCGCTTGGCGGCCTTGATGGTGGTGGCGTGGCCGTACTTCTCCAGCTTGGAGTAGATGAACGGCTTGAACAGCTCCAGCGCCATCTTCTTCGGCAGGCCGCACTGGTGCAGCTTCAGCTCCGGCCCCACCACGATCACCGAGCGGCCCGAATAATCGACGCGCTTGCCCAGCAGGTTCTGGCGGAAGCGGCCCTGCTTACCCTTCAGCATGTCGGACAGCGACTTCAGCGGGCGCTTGTTGGCGCCGGTGATGGCGCGGCCACGACGGCCGTTGTCGAACAGCGCATCGACCGATTCCTGCAGCATGCGCTTCTCGTTGCGCACGATGATGTCCGGCGCGCGCAGCTCGATCAGCCGCTTCAGGCGGTTGTTGCGGTTGATGACGCGGCGGTACAGGTCGTTCAGGTCCGAGGTCGCGAAGCGCCCGCCGTCCAGCGGCACCAGCGGCCGCAGTTCCGGCGGGATCACCGGCACCACGTCCAGGATCATCCACTCAGGCTTGGCGCCCGACTCGCTGAACGCCTCGATCAGCTTCAACCGCTTGACCAGCTTCTTGCGCTTGGCCTCGCTGGTGGTCTCCTTGAGGTCGGCGCGCAGGCGCACCTTCTCGGCATCGGCGTCGATGCCCTGCAGGATGCCCTTGATCGCCTCGGCGCCGATGCCGGCGCGGAACGCGTCCTCGCCGAACTCGTCCTGCTTGGACATCAGCTGATCTTCGGTCAGCAGCTGGTGCAGCTTCAGGTCGGTCAGGCCGGGTTCGAGAACCACATAGCTCTCGAAATACAGGATCTTCTCCAGCTCCTTCAGCGTCAGGTCGACCATCAGGCCGATCCGGCTGGGCAGCGACTTCAGGAACCAGATATGGGCGACCGGCGAGGCCAGCTCGATATGGCCCATGCGCTCGCGGCGCACCTTGGCCAGCGTCACTTCCACGCCGCACTTCTCGCAGATGATGCCGCGGAACTTCATGCGCTTGTACTTGCCGCACAGGCACTCGTAGTCCTTGATCGGCCCGAAGATGCGGGCGCAGAACAGCCCGTCACGCTCCGGCTTGAAGGTGCGGTAGTTGATGGTCTCGGGCTTCTTGATCTCGCCATACGACCACGAGCGGATCTGCTCGGGCGAGGCCATCTGGATCCTGATCTGGTCGAAGGTCATCGACTGGCCGGTCTGGCCCAGGATCTTCATGAGTTCGTTCATGCTGCCACTCCCAAAGGGGGAAGTCTGGCGGTCCGGGGCCAGGCCCCGGACGCCGTGATAGGCGACGCCGTGATAAGCGGCGCCGTAATCGGCGCCACGCGCAGTCCGCCGGCCTGGGCCGGGCGCCGGCTCACACCGGGCGCATGTCCAGGTCGACGTTCAGGCCGAGCGATTTCAGCTCCTTGACCAGCACGTTGAAGCTCTCCGGAATGCCGGCCTCGAAGGTGTCCTGCTCGCGCACGATCGCCTCGTAGACCTTGGTGCGGCCCGACACGTCGTCGGACTTCACCGTCAGCATCTCCTGCAACGTGTAGGCGGCGCCGTACGCCTCCAGCGCCCACACCTCCATCTCGCCGAAGCGCTGGCCGCCGAACTGCGCCTTGCCACCCAGCGGCTGCTGGGTCACCAGGCTGTACGGCCCGATCGAGCGCGCGTGGATCTTGTCGTCCACCAGGTGGTGCAGCTTGAGCATGTAGATGATGCCCACCGTCACCTTGCGTTCGAACGGTTCGCCGGTGCGCCCGTCGGTCAGAGTCATCTGCCCGGAGGTGCCGAGGCCCGCCTTGGTCAGCATGCTCTCGATGTCGTCGGCGCGGGCGCCGTCGAACACCGGGGTGGCGATCGGGATGCCTTTCTTGAGGTTGTCGCACAGCTCGGTGAGCTGCCCGTCGCTCATCTGGGCGATCTGCTCGGCAAAGATGGCCTCGCCGTAGATGTCCTTCAGCTTGTCCAGCAATTCCTGGCGGGCGGCGCCGGTGCGACGGTACTCCTCCACCAGTTCGCCGACCTGCTTGCCCAGGGTGGCGCAGGCCCAGCCCAGATGCGTCTCCAGGATCTGCCCCACGTTCATGCGCGAAGGCACGCCCAGCGGATTCAGCACGATGTCGACCGAGGTGCCGTCCTCCAGGAACGGCATGTCCTCCACCGGCACAACGCGCGAGCACACGCCCTTGTTGCCATGCCGGCCGGCCATCTTGTCGCCCGGCTGCAGCTTGCGCTTCACCGCCACGAACACCTTGACCATCTTCATCACGCCCGGCGGCAGCTCGTCGCCGCGCTGCAGCTTCTCCACCTTGCTGTCGAAGCGCGCCTGCAGCTTAGCCACGGCCGCATCGAACTCGCGCTTCAGCGTCTCGATCTCGGCCATCGCCGCATCGTCCTGCACGGCGATGTGCCGCCACGAGCCGCGGACATGCTCGGCCAGCAGCTCGTCGGTGATCGGCGAGCCGGCCTTGATGCCCTTGAAGCCCCCGGCCGCCTTCCCGCCCAGCAGCTTCTCGCGCAGCCGGTTCAAGAACGAGCGCTCCTGGATCGCCTTCTCGTCGTCGCGATCCTTCGCCAGTCGCTCGATCTCCGACCGCTCGATGGCCATCGCGCGCTCGTCCTTGTCCACGCCGCGACGGCTGAACACGCGCACATCGACGATGGTGCCCGTCACGCCGGGCGGCAGCTTCAGCGAGGTGTCGCGCACGTCGGACGCCTTCTCGCCGAAGATCGCCCGCAGCAGCTTCTCCTCGGGCGTCATCGGGCTCTCACCCTTCGGCGTCACCTTGCCGACCAGGATGTCGCCCGGGTTCACTTCCGCGCCGATATAGACGATGCCGGCCTCGTCGAGGTTCTTCAGCGCCTCCTCGCCCACGTTCGGGATGTCGCGGGTGATCTCCTCCTGGCCCAGCTTGGTGTCGCGGGCCATCACCTCGAACTCCTCGATATGGATCGAGGTGAACACGTCGTCGCGGGCAATCCGCTCGCTGATGAGGATGGAGTCCTCGAAATTGTAGCCGTTCCAGGGCATGAACGCGACCAGCACGTTGCGCCCCAGCGCCAGCTCGCCCAGCTCCGTCGAAGGCCCGTCGGCGATGATGTCGCCCTCGGCCACCCGGTCGCCCACCCGCACCAGCGGACGCTGGTTGATGCAGGTCGACTGGTTGGAACGCATGAACTTGCGCAGCCGATAGATGTCTACGCCCTTGGTCGTGCCGTCCTCGGCCGTCGCCCGCACCACGATGCGCGCGCCGTCGATCTGGTCGATCACGCCCGGGCGCTTGGCGACGATGGTCGCCCCCGAGTCGCGCGCCACCGCGGCTTCCATGCCGGTGCCCACCAGCGGCGCGTCGGCGCGGATCAGCGGCACCGCCTGGCGCTGCATGTTCGAGCCCATCAGCGCGCGGTTGGCGTCGTCGTTCTCCAGGAACGGGATCAGCGCCGCGGCCACCGAGACCAGCTGCTTCGGCGACACGTCGATCGCCGTCACGTCCTCGGGCTTCACCAGCCGGAAATCGCCCTGCTTGCGCACCGACACGAGGTCGTCGGTGAACCGCCCGTCGGCGTCCATCTTGGCGTCGGCCTGGGCGACCACCAGCTTCTCCTCCTCCATGGCGGAGAGGTAGCGGGCGCCCTTCTGGACCACGCCGTCCTTGACCAGCATGTAAGGCGTCTCGATGAAGCCGTACTTGTTGACCTTGGCGAACGTCGCCAGCGAGTTGATCAGGCCGATATTCGGGCCTTCCGGCGTCTCGATCGGGCAGATGCGGCCGTAATGCGTCGGATGCACGTCGCGCACCTCGAAGCCGGCGCGCTCGCGGGTCAGGCCGCCCGGGCCAAGCGCGGACAGGCGGCGCTTATGCGTCACTTCCGACAGCGGGTTGGTCTGGTCCATGAACTGGCTGAGCTGCGACGAGCCGAAGAACTCGCGCACCGCCGCCGCCGCCGGCTTGGCGTTGATCAGGTCGTGCGGCATCACCGTGTCGATATCCACCGAGCCCATGCGCTCGCGGATCGCCCGCTCCATGCGCAGCAGGCCGACGCGGTACTGGTTCTCCATCAGCTCGCCCACCGAACGCACCCGGCGATTGCCGAGGTTGTCGATGTCGTCGATCTGCCCGCGCCCGTCCTTCAGCTCGCACAGGATCTTCACGGTGCGCAGGATGTCCTCCTTGCGCAGCACGCGGACCGAATCCTCCACATCCATGCTCAGCCGCATGTTCATCTTCACGCGCCCGACGGCGGACAGGTCATAGCGGTCGCCGTCGAAGAACAGTCCGCGGAACAGCGCCTCGGCGGTCTCAGGCGTCGGCGGCTCGCCCGGGCGCATCACGCGGTAGATGTCGATCAACGCCTCGTCGCGGTTGGAGTTCTTGTCCACCGCCAGCGTGTTGCGGATCCACGGGCCGTTGGACTGGTCCACCGCCAGCGTCGGCAGCCGGTCGATCCCGGCATCCTCCAGGGCCGCCAGCCGCGCCTCGGCCAGCTCCTCGCCGGCCTCGGCGAAGATCTCGCCGGTAGCCTCGTTCACCAGGTCCTCGGCCATGTAGCGGCCCAGCAGGTCGGCGCGGCCGACCAGCACCACCTTGGTGACCTCAGCGATCTTGCGCGCCGTGCGGGCGGTCAGCTTCGCCTCGGCCTCGGCCACCACCTCGCCGGTCTCGGCGTCCACCAGCGGCTCCAGCAGCTTGATGCCGCGGAACGCATCGGGGTCGAACGGCCGCGCCCAGCCCTTGGCGGTGCGGGTGAACACCACCTGGCCATAGAAGAAGTTCAGGATCTCCTCGGCGTCCATGCCGCGGATCTCGCCGATCTCCACATCCTGCTTCTGCGCCGTCCGGGCGGCCCGCAGCGCCTCGGTCGCGGCGCTCTCCAGCGCATACAACAGCGTGGTGACCGGCAGCTTGCGCTTGCGGTCGATGCGCACGTACACCAAGTCCTTGCTGTCGTACTCGAAATCGAGCCACGAGCCGCGATACGGGATCACCCGCGCGGCGAACAGGTACTTGCCGCTGCTGTGAGTCTTGCCCTTGTCGTGGTCGAAGAACACGCCCGGGCTGCGGTGCATCTGGCTGACGATGACGCGCTCGGTGCCGTTGATGATGAAGGTGCCGTTATCCGTCATCAGGGGCATGTCGCCCATGTAGACGGGCTGCTCCTTGATGTCGCGGATCGACCGCGCGCCGGTATCCTCGTCCAGGTCCCACACGATCAGGCGCAGGATCACCTTCAGCGGCGCCGCGAAGGTCAGCCCGCGCTGAATGCACTCGTCAACGTCGTATTTCGGCTCTTCCAGCTCGTAATAGACGAACTCCAGACGGCCGCGGCCGGCGAAATCGTCGATCGGGAACACGGACGTGAAGACTTCCTGCAACCCGGTATTGGTGCGGCTGTCATGCGGCGTGTTCATCTGCAGGAACGCCTCGTAGCTGGCGCGCTGCACATCGATCAGGTTGGGCATCGTCGCCACTTCGGGAATGCGCCCGAAGCTCTTGCGAATGCGCTTCTGCCCGGTGAACGACTTGGTGATCGCGTTCATGCCTGTCCTGCTGCCCCGTACAGTAATGGTTGGGTGGTCCGGCCGACAATCAGCCGCCCGCCCGAAGCCCCGGCCCGGCGCAAAATCCTGGTCCTGCGCCACATCCTATCCAGACCGTCAGTCACGCCCATGGCCGCGCCAAACGCCCCCGACCACCGGGAATCACCCCCATGCACGCCCGCCCCACCCCGCGCCGCCAAGCCCCGGCGTCCCGAAACAGGGGCACGGGCGGCAACCGGACCATCGAATCCGATGGTGGTCGCCGCCCGCTTCAGCCCATTGCGCAGCGTAGCCAGGCCGCGCGATGTCAGCTCACTTGATCTCGACAGAAGCGCCGTTCTCTTCCAACACCTTCTTGATCTTCGCGGCCTCGTCCTTGGTCGCGCTCTCCTTGACGGTCTTCGGAGCGCCCTCGACCAGATCCTTGGCTTCCTTCAGCCCGAGACCCGTGATCGTCCGGATCTCCTTGATCACGTTGATCTTCTTGTCGCCAGCCTTGGCGAGGATCACGGTGAACTCGGTCTGCTCCTCAACCGGGGCGGCGGCGGCGGCGGCAACCGGGGCCGCGGCCGCGGCAACCGGAGCGGCAGCGGAAACGCCCCACTTCTCTTCCAGCATCTTCGACAGCTCGGCGGCTTCCAGCACGGTCAGGCTGGACAGCTGCTCCACAAGGTTCGCAAGATCGGCCATATCGGTAGTCCTTCTAATCTAAGCCCTGATCGGTTCCATGCAAGCCCGCACCAAGCGGACCTGCGCATCCATGAGCGAGCGGCTGCGGCTAGGCCGCCTCTGCCTCGGTCGAGCCCTCTTTGGCATATGCCGCCAAAACCCGTGCGATCTGCCCGCCCGGCGCCTGGAGGATGCCCGCGATCCGCGTGGCCGGGGTCTGCAGCATCCCCAGCAGCGAAGCGCGCAGCGCCTCAAGCGACGGCAGCTCGGACAGCGCCTTGATCCCGGACGCATCGAGCGTCTGGGTGCCAAGCGCGCCGCCAAGCACGACAAGCTTATCGTTGGTCTTGGCGAACTCGACGGCCACCTTGGCCACCGCAACTGCGTCGGTCGACCACGCAAGCGCGGTCGGCCCCTTCAGCAGCGGCGCGATGCCGTCGAAAGAGGTCCCCTCCAAAGCCAGGGCGGTCAGCCGGTTCTTCGCGACCTTGTAGGTCACCCCGGCTGCGCGCATGCGGCGCCGCAGATCCGTCACTTCGGCCACGGTCAGACCCTTGTTCTGGGTGACCACAACCATCGACGTCTCGGCGAACACCGACGCCAGCAGGGCAACAAAGGCCCGCTTCTCCGTACGGTCCAAATCCCGTCTCCGTCGGTGGCCAGATGCGTATGGACCGCATCCGGCCGGGTTGCCCTCTGGGCCCGCTCAAGCACCTCTGCAGGCGCCCGGGCGGAACCCGGTTCGCCTGTCCTTAGCCGGAACCGCCAGGGCCTGCGGGCCATGCGGCCCGAATTCCTTGGCATCCCCGTCTGTCGCGCGCGAACCTCAACGGTCCATTAAAGCCTTGAAAAAGGCTGCGTGCGGTCTCGGACAGGATCGGGGGCTCCCGCCCCCTGCCCTCCAGCGCAACCGCGCCGGAGAATGAACGCCGCCGGCGCCGAGGCGCCGGCGAATCTCGTTTCGCGATCAGCCCCGGTTAAGCCCCGAGGGTGCCCACGTCCACGCGCACGCCCGGCCCCATCGAGGAGCTGAGCGCCGCCTTCTTCAGATAGGTGCCCTTGGCGCCGGTCGGCTTGGCCTTCACGATCGCGTCGGCGAACGCCCGCGCGTTCTCCAGCAGCTTGTCTTCCGGGAAGCTCGCCTTGCCGATGCCGGCATGCACGATGCCCGCCTTCTCGGCGCGGAACTCCACCTGCCCGGCCTTGGCCGCGGTGATCGCACCCTTCACGTCCATGGTCACGGTGCCCAGACGCGGGTTCGGCATCAGCCCGCGCGGTCCGAGAATCTTGCCCAGCCGGCCCACCAGCGCCATCATGTCCGGCGTCGCGATGCAGCGGTCGAACTGGATGTCGCCGGCCTGGATCTTCTCGGCCAGGTCGTCCGAACCCACCACGTCGGCCCCGGCGGCCAGCGCCTCCTCGGCCTTGGCGCCGCGCGCGAACACGCCCACCCGCAGCGTCTTGCCGGTGCCGTTCGGCAGCCCCACCAGCCCGCGCACCATCTGGTCGGCATGCCGCGGGTCGATGCCCAGGTTCATGCTGATCTCGATCGTCTCGTCGAACTTGGCCGTCGCATTGGCCTTCACCAGCGCGATCGCCTCGGCAAGCGCGTAGGACTTGTTGGCATCGACCTTCTTGGCGGCGGCCGCCAGTCGCTTGTTGTGCGCCATCGGATCAGCCCTCCACCACCGCAAGGCCCATCGACCGGGCGGAACCAGCCAGCATGCGGACAGCGCCCTCCACGTCGTTGGCGTTCATGTCCTTCATCTTCGTCGCCGCGATCTCGCGAAGCTGGTCCATCGTCACCCGGCCGACCGTGGCGCCCTTGCCCGGCGTGGTCGTGCCCTTGGTGATGTTGGCCGCCTTCTTGAGGAAATACGTGTTCGGCGGCGTCTTGGTGATGAAGGTGAAGGTGCGGTCCGCGAACGCGGTGATCACCACCGGGATCGGCATCCCCGGCTCCATCTGCGCGGTGACCGCGTTGAATTCCTTCACGAAGGCCATGATGTTCAGGCCCCGCTGGCCCAGCGCCGGGCCAACCGGCGGCGACGGGTTGGCCTTGCCGGCCGGAATCTGCAGCTTGACGTAGCCGACGATCTTCTTCGCCATAATCCCTGTTCCTCTGGCGCCCCGCGTGGAGGCCGTTAAGGTGGGACCGCGGTGCATGCGACCGGGGCGAGGACAGCGGAACCGCGGCGCATCGCGCCACGGCCAAACGTCATCGCCCGGAAGTCTCCCGCGTTCCGGTGTGAGCCGGGCGGTCTACAGGACACACCCACCCGAGTCCAGCGGTTTTAAAGGCGGCACCCATGGCCTGGCGGCATAGCGTCAACGGCACCACCCACGTCTTCGCCGACCTGCGCACCCTGCTGGCCCGCGCCAGCCCGCTCCGCTCGGGCGATCAGCTCGCCGGCATCGCCGCCGCAACCGCCTCCGAGCGCGCCGCCGCGCAATACGCGCTGGCCGACCTGCCGCTGGCCGACCTGCTCCTGCACCCGGTGATCCCCTACGAGCAGGACGACGTCACCCGCCTCATCCTCGACAGCCACGACCGGGCCGCCTTCGCCCCCATCGCCCACCTCACCGTCGGCGGCCTGCGCGACTGGCTGCTGGCCGAGGCCGACACCGCCGGCCTCGCCGCCCTGCGCCCCGGCCTCACGCCCGAGATGGTCGCCGCCGTCTCCAAGCTGATGCGCCTGCAGGACCTGGTCGCGGTGGCCGCCAAATGCCAGGTCACCACCGCCTTCCGCGACACCATCGGCCTGCCCGGCCGCATGAGCGTGCGCCTGCAGCCCAACCACCCCGTCGACGACCCGCGCGGCGTCGCCGCCAGCACGCTCGACGGCCTGCTGCTCGGCGCCGGCGACGCGGTGATCGGCGTCAACCCGGCCACCGACAGCGTCGCCGCCACCACCACCCTGCTGCACCTGCTGGACCAGGTGCGCGACCGCTACGCCATCCCCACCCAGACCTGCGTGCTCGCCCACGTCACCACCAGCCTGCGCTGCATCGAGCAGGGCGCGCCGCTGGACCTCGTGTTCCAGTCCATCGGCGGCACCCAGGCCACCAACCGCAGCTTCGGCATCACCCTGCCCATGCTGGCCGAGGCGCGCGACGCCGCCCTCTCCCTCAAGCGCGGCACCGTCGGCACCAACGTGATGTATTTCGAAACCGGCCAGGGCAGCGCCCTCTCGGCCGACGCGCATCACGGCGTCGACCAGCAGACCGTCGAGGCCCGCGCCTACGCCGTCGCCCGCGCCTTCCACCCGCTGCTGGTCAACACCGTGGTCGGCTTCATCGGCCCGGAATACCTCTACGACGGCAAGCAGATCATCCGCGCCGGGCTGGAAGACCATCTCTGCGGCAAGCTGCTCGGCCTGCCGATGGGGGTGGACATCTGCTACACCAACCACGCCGAGGCCGACCAGGACGACATGGACGCGCTGCTCACCCTGCTCGGCGTCGCCGGCGTCACCTACATCATGGGCGTGCCGGGGGCCGACGACGTGATGCTCTCCTACCAGTCCACCAGCTTCCACGACGCGCTGTACGTCCGCGGCGTACTCGGCCGCCGCCCGGCCCCGGAGTTCGAGGCATGGCAGCAGCGCATGGGGCTGGACACCGCCCCCGCCCGCATCCCCGCCAGCCTCTCGCCCGCGTTGATCGGCCTGGCATGACCGACGCCCCGGGCCTCTGGCGCGGCCTGCGCCGCTTCACCCCCGCCCGCATCGCCCTCGGCCGCGCCGGCAACGCCCAGCCGACCGAGGCCCACCTCGCCTTCCAGGCCGCCCACGCCGCCGCCCGCGATGCCGTCCACGCGGCGCTGGACACCGCGGCCCTCGCCGCCGACCTCGCCGCCGCCGGCCTGTCCAGCCAGGCGGTGCGCAGCGCCTGCCCGGACCGCCGCACCTATCTGCTGCGCCCCGACCTCGGCCGCCGCCTGCACGACGCCGACCGTGCCGCCCTCGTCCCGGCCCCCGGCGCCATCGCCTTCGTAGTCTGCGACGGCCTCTCGGCGCTCGCCGTGCAGCGCCACGCCGCCCCCCTGCTGGCCCGCGTGCTGCCCGCGCTGGGCCAGTCCGGCCCCGTCGTCATCGCCACCCAGGGCCGGGTCGCCCTCGGCGACGATATCGGCGGTGCCCTGCAAGCCGAGGCGGTGGCGGTGCTGATCGGCGAGCGCCCCGGCCTGTCCACGCCCGACAGCCTCGGCGTCTATCTCACCTGGCAACCCCGCCCCGGCCGCAGCGACGCCGAGCGCAACTGCATCAGCAATATCCGCGCCGAGGGCCTGCCGGTCGACCAGGCCGCGGCCAAGTTGCTCTGGCTAATCACCCGCATGCGCCAACTCCGCCTCACCGGCGTGGAGCTGAAGGACGAACAGCCAGCCGCCCTCCCCCCAAGCAAATAAAAGTTTTTTGGTTCTTTTTTTCAAAAAAGAACAAGCCTTCTTTGTTTGAAAACAAAGAAACAAAAAACTTTATTCGTTTTGCTGGTTCAGCCCTTCCGCGAACAGGGCGGCTTCCCGGGCGCGGCGGTCGCGCAGGCCGCGCACGGTGGGCCAGAGGCGCTGCATGGCCAGGATCGCGGGGGGCACATCCTCCGGCCTTCCGGCGGCCAGCGCGTCGCGGATGTCGCGCATCTCCCGCCTGCGGTCGTCCGGCGTGCCGTCCTGCATCGCCGTGCCGCGGTTATAGGCCAGGCTCACCAGCACGCCACGACACAGCCGGGGCAGCGCGTCGAACCCCGGAAAAGCCGCGCGCGCCTGCGCCACGTAATTGGGCAGCGAGCGGCGGGTGAACACGAACCAGGCAGCATCCCACGGAATCCGCAGCCCGGCCAGCGCCGCCACCCCGGCCGGCGTGCCCTGCCGGCCCAGACAGCCGGCCAGCGCGTCATGCGTAGCGCCGTCCAGCCGGTCGCCCCAATCGGCGGCGAAATGCGCCGCCTCGAAGCGCAGATCATAGCCGATGCCGATGGTGATGCCGCTGGCCCCGCCGGGATAGCTGGGGGCGGCCACCACCGCGTCGTAATGGGCGCGGTTGGTCACCTCCTCCTGGGCGATATAGGCCACCGCCCTGGTGGCGATGTCCGGGCACGGCTCCGGCAGCGCCTCCAGCCAAGCCCAGGTGCCGGCATCGACGGCACCGGTGGCCGGCAGGCCGGCCTTCACCTGGCAGGCGCGCACCGCGCCGGCGGTGCCGGGGCCGTACTGGCCGTCCTCATCCAGCACCGCGCCATCGCGGTTCAACAGCCCCTGGCAGCGGGCGACATCCTCGCCGCGATCGCCTTGGTGCAGTTCGGGTCCGGGCATCGCGGTCTCCCTGAGTGTGGGCAGTTATGTTAATAATTCTAACATCGTTGTCAAGGAAACCTGAACCGTAATATTACGAAGGAAGCATGTCCAGCCACCGCAAAACCGCCCCCGCCACCGCCGCCGGCTGTTCGGGGAATAGCGCGTGGCTGGCATCGGGGATCACCACGGACTGCACCCGGGCGCCGAATTCAGCCGCCATTTCGGCCCATTTTTCGGTCGGTTTGAAGGGATCAAGGGCCGGAATCAGCTCCAGCAGCGGCACATTTCCCGCCCCCCACCAGTCCTGCTGGCGCACCCCCTGTTTCTCGCGGCAATCGATCTGCATGCGTTGCGTGGCGGGGTGCCAGCCGTGCAGCCAGGGGGTGGGGTCGTGGCCGGGCGCGAAAAACCCCAGCCGCAGCGCCGCCAGCCGCTCGGCCTCGGGCAGCGCCAGATCGCCGGCGCGGCGGGGAGTTGCCGCGATTTCAGGGGCATAGGCGCGCGCGGCGGCGGCGGCCAGCACGACGCCGCGTACCAGGTCTGGGTGGTCCACGGCGGTCATGCGGGCGACGAAATGGCCGAAGGCGTGGCCGAGGATCACCGCCCGGCCATTACCCAGAGCCCTGATAACATTGGCGATATCATCCGCCATGTCGTGCAGGCTCACCCCCTGCATCGGCCCGGTGGAGGCGCCGATGCCGCGCGGCTGCGGGCGCAGCACGGTGCAGCCGCCGGCGGCCAGCAGGGCGGCGACGGCGTCGAAATCCTCGTAGCCGTCGCGGCCCAGCGAGGGCAGCATCACCAGCGCCGGGCCGCTGCCTTCCACCAGCGTCTCGATCGCCGCGCCGCCACTCGGGACGGGATGGGTATGGCGCATGATAGTTATGACTAGTAACTATCTGGCGGAATCACGTTCTGCGGCGCGTTCGACAGCAGCGCCGCGGCCATGGTCTCGGCGGATTTGCGGCGGATGTCGTCCCAGGATTGCGGCGTCTGGAAGGCCGAATGCGGGGTGATCAGCAGCCGCCCCTCCAGCCATTTCTCGCGGGCGCGATAGGCGCGCAGCAGGTCGGGGACGGGCTCCACCGGCGGCTCCACCGGCAGCACGTCCAGCGCGGCACCGGCGATCCGGCCCTCGCGCAGCAGGGTTTCCAGCGCCGCCAGGTCGATGATCGGCCCGCGCGCGGTGTTCACCACCACGGCGCCGTCCGGCAGCAGGGCGAGCTGTTCCATCCCCAGCATCCCCTTGGTCTCCGGCGTCAGCGGGGCATGGACGGAAAGCACGTCGGACTGGCGGAGCAGCTCCTCCAGCGTGCGGGCGCGGGCGACGCCGATGGCGCGGTCGCTGCCGTTGGGGCGGTGCGGGTCGTAGAACACCACGCGGAAGCCGAACGCCTTGGCGCGCAGCGCGGCCGCGGTGCCGATGCGGCCGAGGCCGATGATGCCGAAGGTCTGCACCTCCGACCGGCGGACCAGCTTGCCGGCGTCGATGAAGCGCCAGGGGGCGGGCGGGTCGGCGCGCTGGGTCTCGTGATACAGGAACAGGCCGCGGCGCAGGGCCAGCGCGGCCACCACCGCGTGCTCGGCCACCTCCATGGTGCCGTAGTCGGGCACGTTGCAGACCAGGATGTTGCGGGCGGCGCAGGCGGCGCGGTCGATGCGGTCGTAGCCGACGCCCATGCGCACCACCACGCGCAGGCGGGGGAAGCGGGCGAGGTCGGCGGCGGTCACCCATTGGCCGAGCACCAGCAGCCCCTCGGCGGTGGCGGCGTCGACGTCGGGGATGTCGGCCAGGGTCTTGCCCGGGCCCCAGCGCAGTTCGGGGCCGGGGCCGTAGACCTCGCGCTCCACGCTGTCGTCGGGATAGAGCGATTCGCCGTATTGGATGACAGGCATGGTGTCGTGTTTCCCCGGGTTGCGTTGCGGAAGCGTTGTGCGCAGTCTCCCCGCCTTCACTGCCGAGACACAAGAGGGGGACGCATGTCCATGAACGGCGCGGAAAGCCTGGTCCATACGCTGCTGGCCAACGGGGTCGATACCTGCTTCGCCAACCCGGGCACCAGCGAGATGCATTTCGTGGCGGCGCTGGACCGCGTGCCGGGCATGCGTTGCGTGCTGGGGCTGTTCGAGGGCGTGGTGACCGGGGCGGCCGACGGCTATGCCCGCATCGCCGGCAAGCCCGCCGCCACCCTGCTGCATTGCGGGCCGGGCCTGGCCAACGCCATGGCCAACCTGCACAACGGCCGGCGCGCCAACACCATGATGGTGAACTGCGTGGGCGACCAGGCGACCTATCACCGGCCGCTGGACGCGCCGCTGACCGCCGATACCGAGGGCTGGGCGCGCGGCGTCTCCGGCTGGGTGCGCACCGCGACCAAGGCCGGCAACGTGGGCGCGGATGCCGCCGTGGCGGCGCAGCAGGCGCGGGTGTCGCCCGGCCAGATCGCCACCCTGATCCTGCCGTCCGACACCTGCTGGGACGATGGCGGCGTGGTCGGGCCGGTCCTGGCGGCCCCCGCCGCGCCGACCGCCGCCCCCTCGGCGATCAAGAACGCGGCGCGGATGCTGCGCAACGGCAAGCCGACCATGCTGGTGATCGGCAACGGCGCGCTGCTGGCCGGCCCGCTGGCCGATGTGGCGCGCATCGCCGCTGCCACCGGGGCGAAGGTGCTCAAGAACGGCTCCAACGGCCGGGCTGAGCGCGGCCAGGGGCGGCACGCCTTCAACAAGATCCCCTATCCGGTGGACCAGGCGATCGCCGCGTTCAAGGGCATCGAGCAGGTGATCCTGATCGGCACGCCCAAGCCGGTGATCTTCTTCGCCTACCCGAACAAGCCGGGCAGCCCGGTGCCGGCGGATGCCGAGTTGCATGTGATGAGCCGGCCCGAGCACGACCAGGCGCAGGCGCTGGCGGCGCTGGCCGAGGAGCTGGGCAACCCGCCGGCGGTGGCGGCGCCGGGCTACGACAAGGTGGATGCCGCCCGCGGCAAGGTGACCTCCGAGGCGTTCGCGCAGTCGCTGACCGCGCTGCTGCCGGAACAGGCGATCATCGCCGACGAGAGCGTGACCTTCGGGCGGGCCATCTATGGCAACACCCACGGGGCGGCGCCGTGCGACTGGCTGAGCGTCACCGGCGGCGCGATCGGCGGCGGCATCCCGCTGGCGACCGGGGCGGCGGTGGCCGCCTCGCAAGCCGGGGGCGGCCGGCGCGTGGTGAACCTGCAGGCCGACGGCTCGGCGATGTACACCATCCAGGGGCTGTGGACGCAGGCGCGCGAACGGCTGGACGTGACCACGATCATCTTCAACAACAAGAAATACCAGATCCTGATCGGCGAGCTGGCCAATGTGGGCGCCAACCCGGGCCGGGTGGCGATGGACATGCTGGACCTGGGCAACCCGGACCTGGATTTCGTGAAGCTGGCGGCCGGCATGGGCGTGGAAGGGGCGCGGGCGGAGACGATGGAACAGTTCAACGACCTGTTCGCCGCCTCGCTGACGCGCAAGGGGCCGTTCGTGATCGAACTGATGATCTGACGAAGCGACGAAGATCCACATGGAGGCGGGGAGGCGGGGAGAAGCAAGGCCGGAATGACCTGGCTTTCTTCTCACCGTCTCTTCGCCTCTCTGTGGGATGTCTTTCTTGTCTTCCTTGTCCGCCGTGCGCGGTCAGGCGGTCCGCAGCGGGCGGATGCCGGTGAGCAGGGCGAACAGCAGGGCGACGCCGAGGCCCCAGCTGAGGTGGATGAGCAGGATGCGCACCCAGGTGGCGGCGCCCCAGGCGGCCAGCGGGTGGAAATGCTTCAGCGGCGCCACCACCAGCACCAGCACCGCCACCGCCAGCAGCCCCAGCAGCAGGCCGCACAGCCAGCCGGGCAGGCCGAGGCGGGGGCGCAGCGCCGCGTAGAGGATGCCGTAGAGCCCGCCCCAGAAGGCGGCATCGATGACGGCGGGGACGCCGAGGGGCGGGACCGGGCGCATCGAGTAGGGCGCGGGGCCGCCCAGGCCGGGCGGGTTCAGCACGTGCAGCAGGCCGGCCATGCCCTGGTGGAAGGCCAGCACCGAGAGGAAGCCGGCGACGAAGCCGGTGGCCAGACGCATCGGCGTGTTCATGGCAATCTCCTGCGGCGGCGGGCGGCAGCATGGCACAACGGCAGGCGGATCACTATTGTGGCGGTGGCCATCAGGCGCGGATTGGCCGATGATGACCACCGGGTGCGCCGGCGGCGCGTGGCGAGTGACAGGCGGCAGGGCGGGTGGCAAGGCTTTCGAACGAGGATATCGAGCGGCTGGCCAGCCGGGTGGCCATGCTCGCCTCCGACGATGGCGAGGCCGACAATGCCGGCCGCGCGGTGGGGCAGCTTGCCCGCCGGCTCGGCTTGACCGGCGGCGACCTGAAGCATTTGTTCCTGTTCGGCGCCAATCCCGAGGCGGTCTCGGCGCGCGGGCGCTCGGCCGAGATGGAGCGGCTGGAGCGACTGGTGGCCGAGCTGCGCCGCGACCTGCGCAACATGGAGGCGGCCGCGCGCTCGATCCAGGAGGAGCGCGACGAGCTGCTGAGCGAGAAGGGCGAGCGCAGCGTGCTGCTGTACCGCAGCCGCGCCAGCCAGCGGGCGCGCGGCATCGCGCTGGCGATTGGCGTGGTGCTGGCGGTGCTGGTGGGCGGCGCGGTGGCGATGTATGGCCCCGACCTCGGCGGCCGCACCGCCCCGGCGCTGCCGACCGCCGGGATCGCCGTCGTGCGCGGCACGCGGGTGGCGCTGTTGCGCGAGCCGCTGGCGAATGCGGCGACCCTGACCTCCATGCCGGCGGGCACAAGGCTGGTGGTGCGCCGGGTGCTGTGGAACATGATGACGCAATGGGCGGAGGTGGAGATGGGCGGCCTCAGCGGCTATGTCCGCACCACCGACCTGGAGATATTCTGAACACCCGGCCCAGCGAATAAAGTTTTTGCTTCTTTGTTTTTAAACAAAGAAGGCTGTTCTTTTTTGAAAAAAAGAACCAAAAAACTTTTATCCCTTGATGAGTTTGATCCGCCGTCCGTCCACCCCGAGGGCGATCTTGCCGGCTTTCAACGCCTGGGCGTCGGCGCCGAATACTTCGTGGCGCCAGCCGTGCAGGGCCTGGATGTCCGGCGTGTCTTCGGTGGCGAGGCGGTCGATGTCCTCGCTGTTGGCGACCAGCTTGGGGGCGACGTGGTGCTGTTCGCACTTGGCGGCCAGCAGCACCTTCAGCAGCGCCACCAGGGCGGGCGAGGCGCGCGGGCCGTCGCGGTGGGCGGGGGCTTCGGGCAGGGCGGCGTCGGGCAGGGCCTTGGCCTCGGCGATGGCGGCCAGCAGGCCGGCGCCCATGCGGCCCTCGGCGAAGCCGCGGGTGACGCCGCGGGCGCGGGCCAGGTGCTCGGCGTCGGCCGGGGCGATGGCGGCGATTTCCAGCAGCGCCTCGTCCTTCAGCATGCGGCTGCGCGGGATGTTGCTGCGCTGGGCCTCGCGCTCCCGCCAGGCCGCCACGGCGCGCAGCACGCCCAGCAGGCGGCGGTTGCCGGTGCGCGGGCGCAACCGCTCCCACATGCTCTCGGGGTCCGGGCGGTAGGTGGCGGGGTCGGCCAGGATGGCCATCTCCTCGGCCACCCACTCCATCCGGTTGTCCTTTTCCAGCCGGTCGCGCAGCTTTTCGTAGACCCGGCGCAGATGGGTCACGTCGGCGGCGGCGTAGGTCACCTGGGCCGGCGACAGCGGGCGGACCGTCCAGTCGCTGAAGCGGTGCGACTTGTCGATGTGCCCGCCGGTGGTGGCCGCGACCAGCGAGTCGTAGCCGACCTGGTCGCCGAAGCCGGCCACCATGGCGGCGATCTGGGTGTCGAAAAGCGGTTTCGGAACGTCATCGAACAGCTGCACGAAGATTTCGATGTCCTGCCGGGCGGCGTGGAACACCTTCACCACCGCCTGGTCGGCGAGCAGGGCGCCGAGCGGCGCCAGGTCCAGCCCCGGGGCCAGCGCGTCGACCACCGCCACATCGGTGTCCGACGCGAGCTGCACCACGCAGAGTTCGGGCCAATAGGTCCGCTCGCGCATGAATTCGGTGTCGACGGTCACGAAGCGTTCGGCGCGCAGGCGGGTGCACAGCGTGTCCAGGGCCTCGGTGGTGGTGATCAGGGCGGGGGGCGGGAATTCGACCCGGTTCTGGCGTGGCATGTTACAGCTAATACACGCAGGATGCCGGCGCCGGAAGCCACCGCCGCGCCGAGCCGCCCCGCCGACCACGCGACCGCCAGGAGCAATGCCGCATGCTGTCCGTCTTTCCCGGCACCGCCACGCCGGACACCGCCGTATGGCTCGATCTGCTGCGCCCCGACGCCGGCGAGGTGGCGCGGGTGGAGGCGGCGACCGGCCTGCACGTGCCGGCGCGCGCCGAGTTGCTGGAGATCGAGAGTTCCAGCCGGCTGGCCGAGCGCGGTGGCGCGCTGTACCTCACCTACCCCGCCGCCAAGCGCGACGACGACGGCGAGACGCGGGTGACGCCGGTGGGCTTCGTGCTGTCGCGCGAGCGGCTGCTGAGCGTGCGGTTCGACGAGATGGTGGCATTCGACAGCTTCGCCGCGCGCTGCCAGGCCGGGGAGCGGCGGGCCGGCGGCAGCATGGAGGTGTTCGTCGGGCTGTGCGAGACGCTGATCGACCGGCTGGCCGACGTGCTGGAGCGCGAGGGCGAGGGGCTGGACCGCGCCTCGCACCGCATCTTCCGCCATGGCGCCAAGGGGGCGCCGCCGCCGCGCCGGGCGGATGCGGAGCTGCGCGCGGTGCTGCGCAGCGTGGGGCATGCCGGCGACCTGATCTCCAAGATGCGCGATACGCTGCTGGGGCTGGGGCGGATGCTGCCGTTCGTGCAGGTGGCGGCCAAGGACTGGATACCGGCCGAGCTGCGGCCGCGCTTCAAGACCCTGCGGGCGGACATCCAGTCTCTGACCGACTATGACGCGCATCTGGCCAACAAGGTGCAGTTCCTGCTGGATGCAACGCTGGGCTATATCAGCATCGAGCAGAACAACATCATCCGCGTTCTGACGGTGGTTTCCGTGGTGGGGGTGCCGCCGACCTTCGTGGCCAGCATGTACGGCATGAACTTCGAGGGGATGCCGGAATTGCACTGGCATTTCGGCTATCCCTACGCGCTGTTGCTGATCCTGCTGAGCGCGGTGCTGCCGCTGGTGTGGTTCCGGGTGCGGGGGTGGCTGTAGGACGGCCGGTTCGCGGGGAGGCGGGGAGCAGGGTGTCGGCAGGCTCGGCTTGACATGCGGGCGGCTTGACGCGAAGGGGGGCGGCGGCTTGTCTGCCGCGCCTCCAGATCGGGACCAGTCAGATGCACGCCTACCGCACCCATACCGCGGGCGCCCTGCGCGCCAGCGACGCCGGCCAGACCGCCCGCCTTTCCGGCTGGGTGCACAGCAAGCGCGACCATGGCGGGCTGCTGTTCATCGACCTGCGCGACCATTACGGGCTGACGCAATGCGTGTTCGCCGCCGGCAGCGCCGCGTTCGAGGCGGCCGAGCGGCTGCGGCCGGAAAGCGTGGTGACGGTGACCGGCGAGGTGGTGCTGCGCGACGCCGCCACCGTGAACCCGCGCCTGCCGACCGGGGCGGTCGAGCTGCGGGCCGCCGAGGTGGTGGTGCAGTCCACCGCCGACGTGCTGCCGCTGCAGGTGGCGGGCGACGAGAAATACCCCGACGAATTGCGGCTGAAATACCGCTTCATCGACCTGCGGCGCGAGAAGATGCACCGCAACATCATGCTGCGGGCCGGGGTCATCGCCTCGATCCGCCGGCGGATGATCGAGTCCGGCTTCACCGAGTTCCAGACGCCGATCCTGACCGCCTCCAGCCCCGAGGGGGCGCGCGACTTCCTGGTGCCGTCGCGTACCCATCCGGGCAAGTTCTACGCGCTGCCGCAGGCGCCGCAGCAGTTCAAGCAGCTCGCCATGGTCGCGGGGTTCGACCGCTATTTCCAGATCGCGCCGTGCTTCCGCGACGAGGCCAGCCGGGCGGACCGCTCGCCGGGCGAGTTCTACCAGCTCGATTTCGAGATGAGCTTCGTCACCCAGGAGGACGTGTTCAACACGATCGAGCCGGTGATCGCCGGCGTGTTCGAGGAGTTCGCGGGCGGGCGGGCGGTGACCAGGCCGCCCTTCCCGCGCATCCCCTATGACCGCTCGATGCTGGAATTCGGCTCCGACAAGCCCGATCTGCGCAACCCGATCCGCATCGCCGACGTGACGGCGCAGTTCGCCGGCTCCGGCTTCGGGCTGTTCGCCAAGATCGCGGCCGGTGGCGGCATCGTGCGCGCCATCCCCGCTCCGGGCGCGGCCAGCAACCCACGCAGCTTCTTCGACAAGCTGAACGAGTGGGCGCGCGAGCAGGGCGCCGGCGGGCTGGGCTATATCCAGTTCGAGGCCGAGGGGCCGAAGGGGCCGATCGCGCGCAACCTGGAGGCCGAGCGGGCCGAGGCGATCCGGGTGGCATGCGGGCTGAACCCCGGCGACGCGGTGTTCTTCGCCGCCGGCAAGCCGGACGAGGCGCCGAAATTCGCCGGCCAGGTGCGCACCAGGCTGGGCCAGGAGCTGGGGCTGATCGCGGAGGGCGAGTTCCGCTTCTGCTGGATCACCGATTTCCCGATGTACGAGCTGAACGAGGAAACCGGGCAGGTGGATTTCAGCCACAACCCGTTCAGCATGCCGCAGGGCGGGATGGAGGCGCTGAACACCCAGGACCCGCTGACCATCAAGGCGTTCCAATACGACATCGTGTGCAACGGCATCGAATTGTCGTCGGGCGCGATCCGCAACCATCGCCCGGACATCATGATCCGGGCCTTCGAGATCGCCGGCTATCCGGAGTCCGAGGTGGAGGCGCGGTTCGGCGGCATGCTGAACGCCTTCCGCTACGGCGCGCCGCCGCATGGCGGCTCGGCGCCGGGGATCGACCGCATCGTGATGCTGCTGGCCGATGAGCCGAACATCCGCGAGGTGATCCTGTTCCCGCTAAACCAACAGGGCGAGGATTTGATGATGGGTGCCCCGGCCGAGGTGCCGTCGGCGCGGCTTAAGGAGCTGTCGCTGAAGCTGGACCTGGCGCCGAAGGTCAAGAAGGACTGAGGCGGGGGCGGCCCCGCCCGGGCGGGGGATGGCCGGCCCGGCGGGGCGCGGATATCGTGCCGGGCAGACGCCGGCACGGGAGCGAACGCGCGATGACCACCAAGGCATTGGCCGATTTCACCGCCGGGCTGCGCTGGGAGGACCTGCCGCCGGCGGTGGCGCGCCAGGCCTGCCTGGTGGTGCTGGACGCGGTCGGCTGCGCCGTCGCCGCCTGGACGGAAGACCCTGACAAGGCACGGCTGGCGCACGAGATCGCCCGGCTCTATCCCGCCTCCCCCGGCGCCGGCGTGATCGGCACGGCGTGCGCCGCCGCTCCCGCCTTCGCGGCGCTGGCCAACGGCATCCTGGTGAACGCGGCCGACAACGACGACACCCATAAGCGGGCGCTGCTGCATGTCGGCTCCGTGGTGGTGCCCACCGCGCTGGCGCTGGCGCAGGCGCACGGGCTGTCGGGGCGGGCGATGCTGCTGGCGCTGGTGGCGGGCTACGAGGTGACGGTACGGGTCGGCATGGCGGTGATGCCAACGCATTACCGGTTCTGGCACTCCACGGCGACCAACGGCACCTTCGGCGCGGCGGCGACGGCGGCCAAGGCGCTGGCGCTGGACGCGGCGGGCACGCGGCGCGCGCTGGGGCTGGCCGGCACCCAGGCGGCGGGGCTGAACACGTTTTTCGAGTCCGGCGACATGACCAAGAGCATCCATCCCGGCAAGGCGGCGCTGAACGGGGTGCTGTCGGCGCAACTGGCGCAACTGGGCGCCACCAGCCCGCCAGGCATATTGGAGCATCCGAAGGGCTACCTCGCCGCCTTCTCGCTGGAGCCGAAGCCCGAGGCGCTGGTGGCCGGGCTGGGGAGCGAATGGGAAATCCTGCAAAACGGTTTCAAATTCTTCCCCTCCATCCTGGCCAGCCACTCGCCGATCCAGGCGACGCTGGCGCTCGTGCGGCGGCATGCGATCGACCCCGCGCGGATCGCGCGCATCACCAACGAGACCTACACCACGGTCACCACGCATTTTTCCAGCAAGGAGGTGGGCTCGGTGATGGCCGCCCGGGTCTCGGTGCCTTACTGCATCGCGGTGGCCGCGGTGGACGGGGCGCTGACCCAGGCGCAGTTCGCCCCCGCCCGCATCGCCGACAAGCTGGTGCGCCAGGTGCTGGCGCGCACCGAGGTGATCGCCGATCCGGCGCTGGACCGGCTGTATCCGGCCAACTTCCCGGCGCGCGTGACCATCACGCTCGACAGCGGCGAGGTGTTCCAGGAGACGGTGATGCTGCCCAAGGGCGACCCCGGCGCGCCGCTGTCCGAGACCGAGCTGGCCGACAAGTTCCGCGAGAATTGCCGGGGCATGCTGGATGCGGACCACACCGCGCGGCTGCGCGCGGCGATCCTGGATCTGGCAAAGGCGGAGACAGTCGCAGAGCTATCGGCATTGCTGGCAGGCCCAAACGGATAAAGTTTTTTTGCTTCTTTGTTTTCAAACAAAGAAGGTCCGTTCTTTTTTGAAAATACGAGCCCAAAAAACTTACCCGCTTTCTTCCCGACCCCCGGCCCCGCCGCGCTCTCCCGTGGGTAGATTCCGACGCTGTGCACGGGGCCGGCAACCTCCATTTAGCAGCTATGCATGGAGGACTGCCGATGACCGACAACAGGTGGGGGCTTTCGATCGTGGTGTTCACGGCGTCGACCGGGTTCTTCTCGGCCTGGCACTTCCTGGCGATATTCCTGCACTACCCACGGATTGCGTGCCGAGCGGCGCACGCGATCCGCGCTAGGTCCTGTGGACTCTTGGGAGTCCCGAACCGGTCGCGTTGTGATTCAAGGCTGCCTTTCGGAAGGTGGCCGTGTGTGTTCTGGATCGTTTGGTGCTGAGCGGTGTGGCTTGGGAGCGGATGGCGCCGTTGATCATCGGGCGGCCTGACCAGAAAGGCTCGACCGGCCGGGACAACCGTATGTTTGTCGAGGGAGTGCTGCGGATCGTGCGAACGGGCACGCCGTGGCGCGATCTTCCGGAAGTCTTTGGCGAATGGAACAGCGTCTTCCGCCGGTTCAGCCGCTGGAGCCACAAGGGCGTGTGGCGGCGCATCTTCGAGGCGATGTCGGATGATCCCGACTTTGAATACTTGATCGTCGACAGCACCATCATCCGCGCCCACCAGCACGCCGCCGGCGCTAAAAAGGGGGGTCTGAAGATCAGGCCCTCGGTCGCTCCCTCGGCGGCCCGAGCACCAAGATCCACCTGGCCGTGCGAGGCCTGGGCATGCCCGTGCGCTTCGCCCTGACCGGCGGCCAGCGTGGCGACTGCCCGCAGGCCTACGCCTTGATCGACGGCCTGCCCGCCGAGGTCGTCATGGCCGATGCGCCTACGACGCCGATCCTCTGCGCAAAGCGATCGCAGCCAAGGGTGCCGTGGCCGTCATCCCTAACAACCCATCCCGCGCCCGAAAATACCCGCTCGACAAACACCTCTACGCTCAGCGCCACCTCATCGAGTGTTGTTTCAGCAAGCTCAAACAGTTCCGTCGCGTCGCAACCAGGTTCGAGAAAACCGCGAGAAACTACCTCGCCGTCGTCACACTCGCCGCCATCATCCTCTGGCTACGATAAGTGTCCACAGGACCTAGAGCGTGATGACCGTAGGTGGAACCACCGGAGGTCTGAATCACGCGACAAAACAAAGAGCTAGCGCCAGGGTTGGGCCAGCATCCGGTCCAGCCACAGGTCGCGCCGGGTGCGGAACTGCTCGATGCCGATGGTCATGCCGATGTGCCCGGCGGCAGGCTGGGCGCGGTAGGTGCCCAGCAGGCGGTCCCACCAGGGCAGGTTGAAGCCGAAATTGCTGTTGGTCTCGGCCACGACCACGGAATGGTGGACACGGTGCATGTCCGGGGTCACCACCACCCAGCGCAGCACGCGGTCCAGCGCCGCCGGCAGGCGCAGATTCGCGTGGTTGAACATCGAGGACGCGTTCAGCACCACCTCGAACACCAGCACCGCGGCTGCGGGCGGGCCGAGCGCGGCCACCACGGCAAGCTTGTAGGCCATCGACAGCAGGATCTCGCCGGGGTGGAAGCGCAGGCCGGTGGTCACGTCGAACTCCAGGTCGGCATGGTGCATGCGGTGCAGCCGCCACAGCGCCGGCACCGCATGGAACATCACGTGCTGCAGGTAGATCGCCAGGTCCAGCGCCACCAGCGCGGCGGCGAAGGCCAGCCACCCCGGCAGCGCGACCGCGTTGAGCAGCCCCCAGCCGTGCCGTGCGGCCAGCCCCGCCAGCCCGACCGCGACCACCGGGAACGCGAGGCGCACCAGCACCGTGTCGATCACGACGAGGCCGAGGTTGTTGGGCCAGCGCAGCAGCCGTGGCACCTCCCGTCGCCGGCGCGGCGAGGCCGCCTCCCACGCCGCCAGCGCGGCCAGCACGCCCAGGAACGCGGCCAGCCTGATGGCCGGCTCATGGGCGAGCAGGCTCATCCCTTGCCGGCCAGCCGCGCGTCCAGCGCCAGGTAGTCGGCGGAGCGGACCGCGACGGCGAGTTCCGGCAGGGTGGGCATCGGCGCGCGCGGCCCGCCCTTCAGGCCGGCCAGCGCCTCGCGGATGGCGCGCACGCTGGCGGCCAGGATCTCCTGCGGGTAGATCGCCACCTTGATGCCGATGCGCGCGAGGTCGGCATCGCCCGGCATGAAGTGCTTGCCGGCCGGCGAGGTGACCGAGACCGCCGGCTTGCCGTTGCAGGCATCCACCGAGGCGCGCATCTCCGCCTCCGATTGCGGCGAGTCGAGGAAGAAGATATCCGCCCCCTCGGCCACGAAATCCTGCAGGCGGGCCAGTGCCTCGCCGAAGCCGCGCGAGACGCAGGCATCGGTGCGGGCCAGCAGCAGCACGCCCTCCTCGCGCGCCGTCTGCACCGCGGCACGGCAGCGCAGCCGCGCCTCCTCGCGCTCCACCACCAGCTTGGCGCCGTTATGGCCGAGCGGGCGCGGCCAGGCCTTGTCCTCGATCAACACGGCGGCGGCGCCGGCGCGGGCATAGGCGCGCACGGTGCGCTGCACCTGGATGGCGTTGCCGTAGCCGGTGTCGCCATCGGCCAGCCACAGCACGCCGGGGGCGGCGGTGGTGATCGCCTCCACGGTGTCGCGCATTTCGGGGAAGGAGAGCAGGTCCATGTCCGGCATCGCCAGGCGCATCGCCGAGATGGAGGAGCCGGAGGCGAAGCCGAGCTTGAAGCCGGCCTCCTGCATCAGCCGGGCGGCCATGCCATCGCCGCAGCCGGGCATCACCTGCAATCCGGGTTGGCTCAGCAGGGCTTTCATGGCTTCGGCTTGCGGACGCATCGGTCGTTCCCCTCGGGTTGGTTGCGGCGATGCTGGGACATCCCGCGCGTGGCGGCAAGCCAGGGATGGGTCACCGGGATGGGCCACCACGGAGGCGGGTCAGGCGCCGAACAGCACCTTGGCGAGGCCTAGCGACAATTGGCGGGAGTCGGGGCTGTCCGGGATCAGGGCGCGCACCGGCACGGCGTAGGGCGGCGCGATCACCAGTTCGTGCGGCGCCGCGCCGAACACCACCTCCTCGCTTTTCAACGTCGCCCGGCGGCCTTCCTGCTGGGTGACGGCGAAGGCCAATGCCCGCCCGTCCAGCCACAGGCCGATCCGCGCCACCGGATAGGCGGGGCCGACGCAGAGCAGGTGCAGCGACAGGCGCCGCGCCTGCGGCGGGGCGCGGAAATGCAACCGGGCGGTGCTTCGCGCATCCAGCCAGGCCGCACCATGCGCCTCGAACGGGTGGAAGCCCTGGCGGCCGGCGATCGCGGGGAGATCGATCCAGCGCCCCGCGGGGGGTGTGAACACCGCGCGCGGATCGGCATGGAAGTCCAGCGGCGGCGGCGCGGCGAGGCGGGCGCGGAACAGGGCGCGGGCGGCCTCGTACAGCGCGATGTCCAGCATGTTGCGCTCGACGATGCGGGCAACGGCATGCGGGTCGCATTCCTCCCCCCCGGCCGGCTCCGGCGACGGCGCGGCGGCGAGGGCATAGGGGATGCCCCAGGCGCGCTGCAGCAACACCAGGCTGCCGGGCAGGTCCTCCGCCAGTCCGAAGGCCATCCGCCGCAGCGTGCGCAGCGCGCCGTCCAGCAGCGCCGGCCGGGCGGCCGGGTCGTCGAAGCCGGGGCCGCCGGGGGTGGTCATCGCCGGATCGCCGCACAGCAGGCGGCACATGCCGTCGCCGACATGCTCGGCGAGGGCGCGGCTGCGCGCGCCGATGAAGTCCGCGATCGAGAAATCCGGCGTCAGCCCCAGATGCGCCAGCCGCTCGGGCGGGTCCGCGCGCAGGCCGCGGAACAGCGCCTGCACCCGCGCGATCGGGTGGCGCAGCATGGCGAACGGCCGCACCCGGTCGAGCCGGCCATCCCAAGCATGCAGCGGCACCGGGCCAAGCAGGCAGGCGGGCGGCGGGTCGGCCTCGTCCAGACCCGCGATGGTGGCGGCAAGCCGCGGGTCGGCGCGCGCCAGCCGCACGCAGCCGGCCTCGCCATAGGCCGCGCCGATCGCCGCCACCAGGCTGGCATCGACAGCGGCCGGGATATGCAGGAACAGCACCGGCGGCGGCGCGGGTGGGGGCGGCGGCGCGAGCGGGGGCGGACCGGCGCCGTCAGCCACCAAACACCAGCGCGTGCAGGATGATGGTTCCGGACGCGTTGAACAGCGGCGCGAACGACATGCGTGGGTGCGGGGTTCAGGGCAGGAAGGTGACGTCGGCCAGCGCCAGCGCCAGGCTGCGGTCGTCGCGGCCGTCCGGGCTGAGGAAGCGGGTGGGCACGAAATAGGGCGGCTCGATCGCCAGCCGGCTGATCGGGCGGAGGCCGGGCGGCAGGTCCAGCTCCACCACGTACCAGCGCTCCTTCTGCTCGGTCAGCCGGTGGGCCATGCGCTGGCCGTCCACCAGCAGCGCCACGTCCTGCATCGGGTAAGTGGCGCCGATGCTGTACAGCCGCAGCCGGACCCGCCGCGCGCCCTGGGGCGCGGTGAAATGGATGCGCACCGGCACCTCGGCCATCATCCAGGAGAAGCCGACCTTCTCGAAATCATGGAAGCCCTGGCGGCCGGGGATGTCGCCCACCACGACCGCCTGGTTCAGCTTCGGCGCGAACACCGCGCCGGGATGGTGCGCCTCCACCGGCGGGCGCCAGGCACGCAGGCGCTCGGCGAACAGGGCGGTGGCCTTTTCGTACAGCGCGATGTCCAGCGTGTTGCGCTGCACGATGCGGCGGATGTTCAGCACGCTGTCCTCGCTGCCGCCGCGCTCGGTGGCGTTCTTGACGTATTCGTCGAGCGGGAAGGGAATGCGCCACGCCGCGCGCACGATCTCGCGCGTGCCGGCCATGTTCTCGACGATGCCGAAATCCAGCGATTCCAGCGTCTCCAGGGCCTGTTCCAGCACCGCCGGCATGTCAGCCACGCTGCGGAACTCGGGCGCGTTGGGGTCGTTCACCCGCGCGTCGCCGCACAGCAGGCGGCACATGCCGTCGTTGGTCTGGCCGTACAGGCCGGGGGCGCGCGACTCGATGAAGGCGTCGAAGGTGAAGCGGGGCGCGAGGCCCACGCGCTGCAACTCCGCCTCGCTGGCACGCTGCAGGAAGCGGAACAGCGACAGCACCCGCGCCACCGGGTTGCGCAGCAGGGTGAACGCCTGGAACTGCGCCAGGTAGGGATGGAAATAATGCACCGGCAGATGCCCGGCGACGCAGGACAGGCTGTCCAGCCGGGTCCGCGCCAGCGTGTCGATCTCATGCAGGATCTGCGGGTTGTGCCCGTCCAGCCGCACCACCCGGCGTTCGCCGAACAGGTTGTGCAGCGTGGTCAGGAACGAGGTGCCAGCGGTCTTGGGGATGTGCAGGAACAAGATCGGCTTGCCGACCGCCTGGCGCGACGGGATCACCTCCGCGGCGGGCGCCGGCGGCAGGTTGTTCATCGCGCCGCCCCCCGGCCCGCCGCGCGCGGCGGCACGGCAGGGATGGGGGCGAGGATCGGGCGAACGGTCATCGGAGCGGCGGCCTCCTGCTGTGCCGGGTGGAGGCCGATCCTATCGCGGTTCGCCCGGGGCACGAAAGCACCAGCGCCCCTCCCCGGCCGGGCACGCCTTCGTGAGCACGCCCAGCCCCGGCCACGGGCGCTCAGGCCACGGGGGCTCAGGCCAGCAACCCCAGCCGCCGCAGGAACACCGGCGCCTGCAGGTTCACCAGCGCCCCGGCGGCGGCGATGAAGCCGGGCAGCCCGGCCATGGGGACGATGGACAGCGGCGGCGCGTATTCGGCGTTGCCGCCGCGCGCATGCGCCGCCTGGATGGCGGCGGCGGAAAGGCTGGTGGCCAGCCCGATGCCCAGGTCGAGCACATGGCTGCCGACCCCGCCGGCGGCGTGCTCCACGATGCACAGCGGCCGGATGGCATCGATCGCCTCGGCCGGCAGCCCGACCTCCTCGCGCAGCTCGGCCAGCAGCTGGCCGACGATATCCACCACACCCTCCGGCCCGGCGGCGGAGGCGTCCACGCTGCCGGCCGGCGGCAACTGCCACTCGCCGGCCTGGTAGACCGCGCGGCCCGGGCGGCGGCCGAACACCACGCCGTCGGGGCCATGGATGACCCCGCCCACCGCCAGCGGGCGGATGCCGAGCAGCGGGAACAGGTCGTGGCGGTGCATCTGCGCCACGATGCGGCGGAACTCCGTCCAGTGGCCGCAGATCAGCCGCGGAGTGATCACGTCGGCGCTGAACACCCGGCCGTTGAACAGGCCGCCGCCGGTACGCGCCTGCGCCTCGGCCCATAGCCGGTCCACCTCGGCGTCCAGCCCGGCGGGCAGCGGAGCCATCGGGCGCACCACGCGCACCCGCACATCCGGCTCGATATCGTGCACCGTCCAGCCGGCCATGCGCGCCTCCGTCCATCCGCGGCCATGATCGCGCGAGGCGCGGATTGACGCAACGCAGCATGCGGCGGCAGGCTGGCCGGAATGAGACCTCCCGCATGGCTCCTCGCACTGGGCGCGACGCTGCTGGCGCAATCGGCCGCCTCGTTCATGGGGCAATGCCTGCCGGTGGTGGCGCCGCTGCTGACGGCGGCGACCGGGGTGGCGCCGGAGCGGATCGGCAACCTGTCCTCGCTCACCTCGCTCGGCACCGTGCTGTTCCTGGCCTTCGGCAGCCCGTTCCTGGCCCGTTTCGGCCCGGTGCGCAGCCTGCAGATGGGGTCGGGCTTCGCCATCGCCGGCATGCTGGTGGCCGCCAGCGGGCTGTGGCCGGCGCTGGTGGTGGCGGCGCTGTTGCTGGGCATCGGCTACGGCCCCACGCCCCCGGCCGGCAGCCGCATCCTGGCCGCCACCGCGCCGGCCGGGCACCGCACGCTGATCTTCTCCATCAAGCAGGCCGGCGCGCCGGCCGGCGGCGCGCTGGCCGGGCTGCTGGTGGCGCCGCTGGCCGCGCGCTTCGGCTGGCAGCCGGCGCTGCTGCTGGCCGTCGCGGTGGGGGCCGGCTCGGCGCTGGTCATCGGCCCGCTGCGCGCCATGATGGACAGCGAGCGCGACCATGCCCGCTCCATCCACCCGCGCGACGTGTTCCACCCACGCACCCTGATGGCCCCGGTGGACGCGCTGCGCACCAGCCCGGCGATGATCACCCTGACGGCGCTGGCGATGAGCTTCTCGCTGGTGCAGGGCACGCTGTTCAGCTTCTCGGTCACCTACCTGACGATGCGCGGCCTGACCCTGGCGGAGGCCGGCTTCGCCTATGCCGGCCTGCAGGGGGCCGGGGTGTTCGCGCGGGTGTTCCTGGGCTGGCTGGCCGACCGCACCGGCCGCCCGGCGCACAACCTCACCGCCCAGGCCTATCTCGCCGCCGCCGCGGTGACCGCCTATGCCTTCATCCCGGCCGGTGCCGGACTGGCGCTGACGGCGACGATCGCCACCCTGGCCGGCTTCTTTGGCTGTTCCTGGAACGGCATCTGCCTGGCCGAGGTGGCCCGCCTGTCGCCGCCCGACCGCGTGGCCGACGCCACCTCGGGCTCTACCCTGTTCATCTTCCTCGGCTATGTCGCCGGCCCCAGCCTGTTCGCCCTGGCCGTGCCGTGGCTCGGCTGGCACATCCCCTTCGCCATCGCCGGCGCGCAGCTGGCGCTGATGGCGGTGGTGCAGACGGTGATCCTGATGCGCCGCTGAGCGGTGTGGCGAATTCGCTTGCTTTCCGTCTCCGCAATGAGAACCATCCCCCCATGCGATGGGTCCTGGCATGCTGCCTGGTGCTGGCCGTCGCCCTGCCCCCGCTTCATGGGGCGCGGGCGGCGGACCCGGTGGCGTTGCCGGCGGTGGACCTCGCCCTGGTGCTGGTATCGGACGTCTCGCGCAGCATCGACCCGTCGGAATTCGACCTGCAGAAGCAGGGCTATTTCGCCGCCTTCACCGACCGCCGGGTGGTCGCCGCCATCCAGGGTGGCGCGCTGGGCGCCATCGCGGTTTCCTATGTCGAGTTCGCCGCCGCCGGCGATGTCGCCACCGTGCTGGGCTGGACGGTGATCCGCGACGCCGCCTCCGCCCGCGCCTTCGCCGAGCGGCTGCGCGCCGCGCCCCGCAGCGCCAGCGGCCGCACCTCCATCTCCGCCGGGCTGCGCCAGGGGCTGGCAGAGCTGGCCGCCCTGCGCAGCGAGGCCGGACGCCGGGTGATCGACGTGTGCGGCGACGGCACCAACAACAACGGCGAGGACGTGGCCGCCGTGCGCGACGAGGCGGTAGAGGGCGGCATCACCATCAACGGCCTGGCCATCATCAACGACCATCCGGTGTCGTGGAACTTCGCCCATGTGCAGCCGCCCGGCGGGCTGGCGAACTACTACCGCGCCGAGGTCACCGGCGGCCCCGGCAGCTTCGTGCTGGAGGTGCACGCCTTCGCCGATTTCGGCGCGGCAATGACCCGCAAGCTGATCAGCGAGATCGCCGCCCTCCCCCACCCGGCGGGCCGCGTGGCTTTGACGGCGGCCGGCGATGGGGCAACACTGCCTGGGCAAATTCCCCAGCAGGAGTGACAAGATGGAAATCCGCAACCTCGGCAAGTCCGGCCTGCGTGTGTCGGCGATCGGGCTCGGCTGCAACAATTTCGGCGCCCGCATCGACCTGGAGGCCACCCGCCGCGTCATCCACAAGGCGTTCGACCTCGGCATCACCCTGTTCGACACCGCCGATGTCTACGGCGAGCGCGGCGGCTCGGAGACCGACATGGGCAAGGTGCTCGGCACGATGCGCAAGGATATCGTGCTGGCGAGCAAGTTCTGCATGCCGATGAGCGATGACGGGCGCAAGCAGGGCGCCTCGCGCCGCTACATCATGCAGGCGGTGGAAGACAGCCTGCGCCGGCTGCAGACCGACTGGATCGACCTCTACCAAGTGCATCGCTTCGACCCGCTGACCCCGGTGGAGGAGACGCTGCGGGCGCTGGACGATCTGGTGCGCAGCGGCAAGGTTCGCTACGTCGGCTGCTCCAACTGGGCCTCGTGGCAGATGACCGACGCCGCCTGGATCGCCCGCACCGAGGGGCTGAACCACTTCGTCTCCTGCCAGGACGAGTATTCGCTGGTGATGCGCGACGCCGAGAAGGAGCTGATGCCGGCGGCGCGGTCGCTGGGCATGGGGCTGCTGCCGTATTTCCCGCTGGCCAGCGGCCTGCTCACCGGCAAATACCGCCGCAATGCGCCGATGCCCGAGGGCGCGCGCCTGACCAAGACCGAGCGCCTGGCCGAACGGTATCTTACCGAAAAGAACTGGGCGATCAGCGAGAAGCTGATCGACTACGCCGAATCGCGCGGCCACACCGCGCTGGAACTCGCGTTCAGCTGGCTGCTGTCGCAGGCGCCGGTGTCCAGCGTGATCGCCGGCGCGACCAAGCCGGAACAGCTAGAGCAGAACGTGAAGGCGGGAAGCTGGGCGATGTCGGCCGAGGAACTGGCGGAGATCGACCGCATCACGGCCGGCTGAACAGGCGGCCGGCAAACGCGGCCCGCCCGCTACCCGCGATGCGGGGGGCGGGCGGGCGGTGGTTGGGCGCAGGCAACGTCGCTACAGGCCCGTCGCGTCGCGGGCGCTAAGCGCCCATGGCGACCCCAGGGCGCTTAGGCGCCCATGGACACAGCTGTGCTGTCATCCCGGGTGGTGCCGCCGCCGCGCGCCTTGGACGCCACGGTCAGCAGGTTGCGCAGATCGGCCAGCAGGTCGTTGCCCTTGCGCGTGCGCTGCACCAGCACCGAGCGGCGGTCGCGCGGATCGGGTCCGCGGCGGGCCAGCCCCAGCTCCTCCAGTCGGTCGAGGGAGCGGGTGATGGCGGGCTTGGACACTTCCAGCCGCGCCGCCAGGCCGCGCACGGTGTGCTGCGCGTCCTCTATATAGCAGATCAGAAAAACGCCGAACTGCCTTGCCGACAAATCGGGGCCGTCTCGCCGGACCGTTCCGACGATCGTGTCGCGTAGAATCCCGAGTAGCTTGTCGGGCGTGGCTTGTATCGCCATAGAGGCATTCTCCTTGCTTTTCGGCCCTACCATCCGGCTCCGTGGCTGCCCGGGTCATACCGACTCGGCCGGATCGTCGCACAGATATATGATGTAAGTCATGTGCAACGGAAATCTAGCGTCAAAATACCGTTATTGCGTGAATTTGCAACTTACTTTCGCGCCCAATCCGCTCCTAAGCCCTTAACAGCCGTTGCGAAACGCGGGAAACTGGCCGCGAGGAGCGCCGATGCACGCAACCGACCCCCTCGCTGACAACCAGCCCGACGCCCGTGTCGCGCCGCTGCGCGCGCCTTCCATAGCGGCATCAATCACCCCGCTGCAGCGCGAACTGCTGGAAAAGATGGAGATGGAGGCGGCATTGTTGGCCGCCCCGTCCGACCAGGCGCTGCGCGGCGCCTATTTCGACCTGCTGTTCCGCTTCGCCGCCCTGCGCACCGGCCTCTCGCACGCGCTGCTGCCCGAACTCGGCCACCCGCTGTATTTCCGTTGCGGCTCCAGCGATGTCGCCAACCTCGCGCAGATCTTCCGCGACGGCGCCCAGGGCTTCGCCATGCGCGCCACGCCCCTGCATATCCTCGACCTCGGCGCCTATGCCGGCTACGCTGCCATCTACCTTGCCCGCCGCTTTCCGCAGGCGCGGCTGCTCTGCGTCGAGCCGTCGCCGGACAGCTTCCGCCTGCTCGCCCTGAACACCATCCCCTACCGCCGTATCGAACGGCTGCAAGCCGCGGTGTGGCACCACCCGACCCGGCTGGGCGTGGCCGCGCGCTACTATGGCGACTGGGGCACCAGGCTGCAGGACGACGTGCCGGAGGAGGCCCGCACCATTCCCGCCGAGGACGTGCCCGGCCTGCTGCGACTGGCCGGCTGGGCCCGGGCCGACCTGGTCAAATGCGACATCGAGGGCGCCGAGGCCGCGGTGTTCGCCGACCCGCATGCCGGCTGGCTGCACACGCTGGACGCGCTGGCCATCGAGACCCACGACACCGTCCAGCCCGGCTGCGCCGCCATCGTCGGCGCCTGCTTCGACCCCGCGCTGTTCGAGCGGACGCAGCACGGCGAGACCACGCTGTATGAGCGCCGGGTGCCCTTCCGTGCCCTGCTCCGCCCGCCACCGCGCACCATGCGGCTGATCCATGCCGAGCCCGGCCTGTTCCCGCTGGCGCTGCAGGGGGTCTCCACCGAGCCCTGGGGGTTCTTCACCTTCGACGGCACGTCATGCCAGTTGCACCCGAACCCGCCGGACGGCCCGCCGGCGCGCGCCATCTTCCCGCGCACGCTGGACGGCCAGACCCGCCTGGCCTGTACGCTGACCCATGCCGGCCACGATGCCGGCGACATCCGCTTCACCCTGCTGGTCGAACGCGAGGACGCCACGGTGGCCGCCCGCGCCGACCACGTGCTGGCCGCCGGCACCAGCCTGCGGGTGGAGCTGAAACTGCCCGACCCGCCGGCCGAGGCGCCGCCCTGGCAGGGCCTGCATGGCCGCCATCGCATCGTGCTGCAAACCGCGATGGCCGACGGCGCCACGCACAACCACAACGCCTGGGCGCGCTGGATCGACCCGCGGCTGATCTAGTGGTCCGATGCCAACGGGCATTTGAGCCCGTTGGCTGTATCGGCCACCAAATCAAGCTGGTGCGCTGACTCATGCTGTATCTTCCGAATCGGTCAGCGCACCAGGCGGCCGCCCGGTTCAGTCCGCCGCCTCGGCCGTGGCGCCGGCCGAGGACAGGCGCATCCCCTCGTATCCCTTGGCCGCCACCTCGTCGCAGATCTGCCGATAGGCGCCCACGCCGCCGATATAGGGCATGAACACCCGCACCTTGCCCGGGATGTTGGCGCCCATGTACCACGAGGCCGCCGCCGGGTACAGCGTGCCGTGCGCCACCGTGTTGACATGCGCGACCCAGCCCTCCTCGGCCGCCGCGGTCGGCTCGATGCAGTCCTGGCCACGCGCCCGTAGGGCCGCCAGGCAATCGGCGATCCAGTCCACGTGCTGCTCGATCGAGACCATCATGTTGCTCAGCACCGAGGGGCTGCCCGGGCCGGTGACCATGAACAGGTTGGGGAAGCCGGCGGTCATCAGCCCCAGATAGGTGCGCGGCCCGGCCTCCCACTTCGCGCGCAACGTCTGGCCGCCGCGCCCGGCGATGCCCATCTTCAGCAGCGCGCCGGTCATGGCGTCGAACCCGGTGGCGAACACCAGGCTGTCGAACGCGAATTCCGCCGTGCCGGTGCGCAGGCCGGCGGGGGTGATCGCCTGGATCGGGTCCTGGCGGATATCCACCAGCGCCACGTTCGGCCGGTTGAAGGTCGCGTAGTAGTCGGTATCCACGCAGATGCGCTTGGTGCCGATCGGGTGGTCGTGCGGCAACAGGCGCTCGGCCACCGCCTGGTCCCGCACGATCTCGCGGATGCGCGCGCGCACGAAATCGGCAGCGGTGTCGTTGGCCCGCTGGTCGGTGATCAGGTCGTTGAACGCGGCCATGAAGGCGGTGCCGCCGCGCGCCCAGCGCTGCGCGTATTCCCGCTCCCGCTCCGCCTCGTCCACCGCCAGGGCGGAGATGTCGCGCGCCTCGGCCGCGCCGTTGGCGTCGTACAGGATGCCGGTGCGCATGCCGCGGGCACGGGCGCGATGGGCGGGATAGTCGGATTTCCACCACTGCTCGTAGTCGCGGTCGAGCGGGCCGTTGCGCGAGGGAATGCTGAAATTCGGCGTGCGCTGGAACACCGTCAGCTGCGTCGCCTGCCGCGCGATCACCGGGATCGCCTGGATCGCCGAGGAGCCGGTGCCGACCACCCCCACGCGCTGCCCGGTGAAATCCACCCCCGCATGCGGCCAGTGCCCGGTGTGGTAGGTGGCACCCCGGAAGCTCTCCAGCCCGGCGATATCGGGCATCCGCGCGGCCGAGAGGCAGCCGGTGGCCATGATGCAGAACCGCGCCCGCACCGCCTCGCCCCGGTCGGTGCGCACCAGCCAGGTGCGGCTGGCGGCATCGAACCTGGCCTCGGTCACCCGGGTGGCCAGCCTGATGTCGCGGCGCAGATCCAGCCGGTCGGCGACGTGGCCGGCGTAGCGCAGGATCTCCGGCTGGGCGGCAAACCGCTCGCTCCAGCGCCATTCCTGCTGCAATTCGGGGGAAAAAGAGTACGAATACTGCATGCTTTCCACGTCGCAGCGGGCGCCGGGATAGCGGTTCCAGTACCAGGTGCCGCCGACATCCGCGCCGGCCTCGAACACCACCGCCGACAGGCCCAGGCCGCGCAGTCGGTGCAGCATGTACATCCCGGCGAAACCGGCGCCGACCACCACCACGTCCAGCTCGGACGGCAGGGCGCGGGCGGGGTGTGACTGTGGGTCGGACATGGTTCTTCCCTTCGTATGCGGCTGCATGGCGAGCGCTTGTCACAAGCCCAACGTGTCGCGGCGGCGGTGTCAACCGCAAACCGCGTGGCCAGGCCGGGCCTGGGCGGGCGCGCCGGGAGCGCGCGGAAAAACACGAAAAAGGAATGATACTTGACCGAATCTTACAGTATCGACCAAATATATAGCGGAAATTTTCCTTGCTTGACCTGGATCAAAGCCATCCAACGGAAGCTGTCTAGTGTATCGGATGTGGATCGCGACATGAGGTCGCGTCAAGAGAGGGCCTGAAGATGTTGAACATCACACGCCGTACTATGTTCGCCGGCCTTGGCACCGCCGGCCTCGCCAGCCTGGGCCTCGCCACCGTCGGCCTCGCCACCACCCCGGCGCGCGCCGCCGATGGCAGCGTGGTGAAGGTGGAACTGTGGGACAAGGGCGGCAGTTCCATGGACAAGCTGGGCAGCGAGCCGATGCGCGGCGTCGCCATGCCGGGTGCCGCCATGCCGAACCGCGCCATGGGCATCACCGCCACGCCCGCCACCATCAAGGCCGGGGTGGTCACCTTCGAGGCGATCAACACGTCCAAGGAGATGGTGCACGAGATGATCGTGGCCGCCCTGCCCGCCACCCCCAAGGCGCTCCCCTACATCGCCGACGAGCAGCGGGTGGACGAGGAGAAGGGCGAGCATCTGGGCGAAGTGTCCGAACTGGCGCCCAACGCCACCGGCGCCCTGCGGATCACCCTGAAGCCCGGCAAATACCTGCTGTACTGCAACGTCCCCGGCCACTACGCGCTGGGCATGTGGACCGAGATCACCGTCACTCCCTGACGCCGACCCCCGGGGCTAGCGAATATCCCGGTAGCCCCGGGTCACCGGCCGCTTCAGCACCACTTCGGACAGGAAATTGGCCATATAGGTCATCGCCGTCGCCGCCATCCCCTCCGCCGCCAGCCGGCGCGAGGAGGTCGGCATGGCCAGCCGCAGCAGGAAGCGCACCCGCCCGGCGGCGGCCAGCCGGCGGGCGATGTTGGTGTCCTCTCCATAGAAAGCGATCGCGGTGTCGAAGCCGCCGATGCGCAGCAAGGCATCCCGGCTGGCGGCGAAATTGCCGCCCACCGCCATGTAGCGCGTCATCCAGTACGCCGGCATCGCCAGCAGCACCCAGTACAGCCGCACCATCACCCGCTGCGCCATCGGCGCGTCGTGGTAGATATAAGGACCGCTGACGCAGACCACGTGCGGATCGGCGGCGAAGCCGGCCAGCACGGCAGCGATCCAGCCCGGCGGCATCCGGGTGTCGGCATCCACGAACCCCAGCACCTCGCCGCGCGCCGCCTCCAGCCCCGCCTGGCGCGCCCGCGTCAGGCCCTTGCGCGCCTCATGCACCACCCGCACGCCGGGGAAGGCGGCGGCAACGGCGGCCGTATCGTCGGTACTGGCGTTGTCCACCACCAGCACCTCCACTCCGGCCGGGTCGGGGCAACGCGCCACCTCGGCTAGCACGTGGCGCAGGCAGTCGGGCAGATAATCCTGCTCGTTATAGGCTGGGATGACGATGCTCAGGCGCATGATGGCCTCCATCCGGCGGCATCGGCGGTGCCGAGCGCGCCGCTCGCCGCCCTTGCATACACGTCCTGCCACATATCCGTCACGGCGGGAATGGCGAAGCGGGCAGCCCATCGCGCGGCTTGCTCGCCCATGCGTGCGCGCATGACGGCGTCGCTCAGCAACCGGGCCAAGGCGGCGGTGAAGGCGGCGGGCTCGCCCGGCTCGGCCAGCAGGCCGCATTCGGGCGGGATGTATTCCACCAGCGGCCCGTGCCGTGCCCCCACCGCCGGCAGCCCGCTTGCCATCGCCTGCAACAGCGCCATGCCCTGCGACTCCGAGGTGCTGGCGATCGCCACCACCGCGCTCGCCTGGTACAGCCGCGCCAGCGCCGCGTGGTCCAGCGTGCCCAGGAAGCGCACCCGCCCGGCCACTCCCAGTTCGCCGGCCAGCGCCTCCAGCGCCGGACGGGCGCTGCCGTGGCCGGCCAGCGCCAGCATCGCGTCCGGCACCGTGGCGGCCAGCGCCGGCAGGGCGCGGATCAGCACATCGACATGCTTCTCCCGCGCCAGCCGGCCGGCATGCACGATGGTGGCGTCCGACAGCCCCAGCGCCGCCCGCAGCCGCCGCCGCTCCGCCTCCGGCGTGGGATGGAACCGGGCGGTGTCGATCGGGTTGGACAGCACCGCGCCGGCGCCGGTAAAGCCGTGCGCGCGCATCTCGGCCAGCGCCGCCGCCGAGGGCGCGCTGGTCCAGGCACAGCGATTGTAATAGGCCGCCACCGCGCCGGCGGCCAGCCGGCCGGCGGCCGCGCGCGCCACCGGCGCATACAGGCTGAAACCCGAGACCGCCCAGTGGTTGCTGCCCACCAGCGGCACCTCCAGCCGGCGCGCGGCGGCCGCCGCCTCCAGCCCGGCGCCCAGGAAGGTCTGGGTATGCACCACTTCCGGCCGGAACGCCGCCAGCGCCCGCCAGCGCCCGCCGGCCGGCACCAGCGTCGGCAGCACCAGGCGGGACTGGCGGGTGCTGCTGGGCACCGGCAGCGCGAACAGCCGCCGCACCGTGACGTTGAGGCCGAGGTCGGGTTCCGCTACCGCCACGCCGGCGCGGGCGAAGTCGCCTTTGGCGGCCTGGGGGGCCAGGATCAGCACCTGCTCGCCGCGTCGCCCGAGCTCGCGCGCGCTGGCCAGGATGGAATCCTGAATGCCGCCCAACTCGGGAAAGAAGCTATCGGTGAACATGGCGATGCGCATGGTCAGGCCCCCGGCGGTTCGCGGCTGGCGGCCAGGCGCGCGGCCAGCAGCGTCAGGCCGCCGCCGACCAGCACGAAGCCGACCAGGCTGGCCAGCTGCAACTCGCCTTGCAGGCCGCCATAGACCTTGCCGAACCAGTAGCCCACCGCCACCAGCAGCGCCGATTTCGGAACGGTTCCGAGAAAGTTATACAACATGAAAGTCCCGATCCGGACCTTTGCCGCGCCGGCCGCCAGCAGCACCGCGAAGCCGGCGGAATGGGTCAGCTTGCCGATCAGCAGGATCGGCCCGGCGCGGGTGCGGATGCGCGGCGCCAGCACCTCCACCCGGTGGTGCAGCCGGTGCGCCCATTGCCCCCTGCGCGCGGCCAGCCAGCCCAGCATCCAGCGGCCGCCGGCATAGTACAGAAGGTCGCCGGCCAGGTCGGCCGCCACCACCACGACATAGACCGCGAACACGTCCAGCACCCCGCGCGAGGCCAGGAAGGCCGCGAACACGCTGGCCGCCGGCCCCTCCACCACCGCGAGCGGGAACAGCGCCAGATAGCCGTAGACGGCGAGATAATGCTGCATCGCGCCGGCGCGCGGTCAGCCGACGCTCAGGCCGGGCCACGCCTCGGCGGCGGCGAAATCCACCACGGCGGCGGGGGCGACGGAGGCGGCCGGCCAGCGCAGCACCTCCAGCCGGCCATCGGCGTGCTCCACCACGGCGCTGCGCGAATCCATCCAGTCGCCGGTGTTGACGTAGGTCACGCCCTGCACCTCGCGGATGCCCGGGCGGTGGACATGCCCGCAGATGACGCCCTGCACGCCATGCTCGCGCGCCGCGGCGACGGCCAGCCGTTCGAACGCCGTCTTGGCGCGCGCCGAGCGGGCCGGCAGGCCGGCGGCGCGCCGCAGCCGGCGCCACAGCCCCAGCCCGGCATCGTTGGTGAGTACCGCGGCGGCATAGACCCAGATGCCGAGGGCGGCCAGCCGGCGCATATGCGCCACCACCGAGTCGAACTCGTCGCCATGCACCACCAGGTGGCGCCGCCCGTCCGCGCCCTCGTGGATGGCGTGGTCCACCACCTCGATGCCGCCCAGCCGCAGGCCGATCGAGTTGCGCAGGAACTCGTCGTGGTTGCCGGGGATGTACAGGATGCGGGTGCCGGCCTGCATCTTGGCCAGCAGGCAGCGGACGATGTTGTCATGCGAGCGCGGCCAGTGCCAGCGCGCCTTCAGCCGCCAGCCATCGACGATGTCGCCCACCAGATAGATGCGATCGGCCTCGCAGGCGGTCAGGAATTCCAGCAGGGCGGCGGCCTGGCAGCGGCGCGCGCCCAGATGGATGTCGGAGATGAACAGCGTCCGCGCCCGCACCACACCCCCGGCCCACGGCTCCTGCGGCGATGCTCCGTGTGCGTCCGGCATGGTGTGCGCTCCTGTCCGCGGGGCCACGAATGCCGCCGCCACGGCCGCCGGGGGCGCGCAGTCAGTCGACACTGCGGGACCGAAAGTCCCGCCTGCCCGAGCCACGGCGCGGCGCGGACATTCAGGTTCCCGCGCCCAATAAGCAGCATCGGCCTGTGGAATAGCAATCTACGGTCATGTTAAAGTTTTGTAGTAATCACGATGCGGGCTCGTAAGTTTTGCAGGCGATACCGCTTCGGCGGCGGCATGGATCGCCCTGCCCGCGCTGCGCGCCGGCACATAGCCCGGCGCAGGACTGGGGGCCGTGTCGCGCCGCGCGGCGGATGATGCCGGGCGGCACTGTCATCGTTCCGCAACCCCGTTGTCATCGCTGCGTCGCCGCCCGGTGGTAGCCCGTGCCCGACCGGGGCGCACCGCGCCGCCCCTCCCGCACCCACGGAGAGCCCGCATGCCCAGCATCACCCGCCGCACCGCGTTGCAACTGGCCACGGCCGCGGCGGCAGGCCTGCCCCGCTTCGCCATCGCCCAGGCCGACACCCGCCCGGTGATCACCATCGCCGTGCAGGGTATCGCCAACACCAACACGCTGGACAACCTGCGCGAGCAGTCCAACGTGGGCGAACGCACCAGCCTGATGTTCAACGAGCGGCCGATCGACCTGGACTACACCGGCGACTTGGCGCTGCGGCCCGGCCTTGCCACCGCCTGGCGGCGCATCGACGACGCCACCGTGGAACTGTCGCTGCGCCCGGGAGTGAAGTTCCATAACGGCGACGAGATGACCGCCGAGGACGTGGCCTTCCGCTTCAGCCCCGCCATGGCGTTCGGCGACACCCGCCCGGTGGTCAACGGCAAGACCCTGCCGGTGGCGTTCTCGGCGATCATCGGCCAGTCCTCCAAGCAGGTGCCGGCCGAGGTGCCGCCGGTGGCCCGCCGGCTGTGGCCGGGCCTGGACCGGGTGGAGATCGTGGACAGGCACACCGTCCGCTTCGTCAACGCCACCCCGGACGTGACCATCGAGGGGCGGCTGGCGGCGATGGGCAGCGAGATCGTCTCCCGCCGGGCGTTCGAGGCGGCCGCCACCTGGCTGGACTACGCCCGCAAGCCGGTCGGCACCGGGCCGTACAAGGTGCGCGAATTCACCCCCGACACCGCGCTGGTGCTGGACGCGCATGACGAGTACTGGGGCGGCCGCCCGCCGGTGCGCACGATCCGCCTGGTGCAGGTGCCGGAGGTGGCGGCGCGCATCAACGGCCTGCTCTCGGGCCAGTACCAGTTCGCCTGCGACATCCCGCCCGACCAGATCCAGACGGTGGAGCAGAACGCCGCCTTCGAAATCCAGGGCGGGCCGATCCTGAACCACCGGATGACCACCTGGGACATGCACGAACCCTCGCTGCGCGACCCGCGCGTGCGTCAGGCGATCGGCCATGCTATCGACCGGCAGGCGATCATCGACGGCTTGTGGGCCGGGCGCACCCGCGTGCCGGCCGGGATGCAGTGGGAATTCTTCGGCGACATGTTCATTGCCGACTGGAAGGTGCCGGCGTTCGACCCCGCGAAGGCGCGCGGCCTGCTGAAGGCCGCCGGCTACAAGGGCGAGCCGATTCCCTACCGGCTGCTGAACAACTACTACACCAACCAGGTCGCCACCGCGCAGGTGCTGGTGGAGATGTGGCGGCAGGTCGGGCTGAACATGCAGATCCAGATGGTCGAGAACTGGACCCAGATCCGCGCCAAGACCAGCCAGCGCGGCGTGCGCGACTGGTCGGCCGGCGGCACGCTGAACGACCCGGTCGGCTCGATCGTGTCCAATTTCGGCCCCAACGGCGCCGCCCAGCAGGCCGGAGAATACGAGAACGCCGAGTTCAGCCGCATGTGCGTGGTGCTGGAGACCAGCGCCGACCGGGCGCTACGCCGCCGCGCCTTCAAGCGCATGCTGGAGATCGCCGAGCGCGACGACCCCGCCTATACGATCCTGCACCAGAACGCCACGTTCACCGCCAAGCGGCGCGACATCAAGTGGCAGGCCGGCCCGTCCTTCGCGATGGACTTCCGGCCCGGCCGGTTCGCCGCCTGAGATGAGCGCGCGCGCGCCGGCCTCCCCGCTGGTCCGCATCCGCGGGCTGCAGGTCGCCTTCGGGGGGCTGCCGGCGCTGCGCGGCATCGACCTGGACGTGACGGCCGGCGAGTCGGTCGGGCTGGTGGGCGAATCCGGCTGCGGCAAGTCGGTCACCTGGCTGGCCGCGCTCGGGCTGCTGCCGGGCACGGCCCAGGTCTCGGGCAGCGTGCAGCTGGGCGGCGAGGAACTGCTGGGGGCTGCGCCGGCGGCGCTGGACCGGGTGCGCGGCGGGCGGGTGGCGATGATCTTCCAGGACCCGGCCAGCGCGCTGAACCCGGTACAGCGGGTCGGCCGGCAGGTGATGGAGGCGCTGCGCCTGCATCGCGGCATGGACGGGCCGGCAGCGCGGGCGGAGGCGCGGCGGCTGTTCGACCAGGTGGGCATCCCGGATGCCGCCAGGCGCATCGACGCCTATCCGCACGAGATGTCCGGCGGGCAAAACCAGCGGGTGATGATCGCCATGGCGCTGGCCGGGCGGCCGGAACTGCTGGTGGCCGACGAGCCGACCACGGCGCTCGATGCCACCATCCAGGCGCAGATCCTGGACCTGCTGCGCCGGCTGCAGGCCGAGACCGGCATGGCGCTGGTGCTGATCAGCCACGACCTGGGCGTGGTGGCCGACATGTGCGACCGGGTGGGCGTGATGTATGCCGGCCGCATCGTCGAGCATGCGCCGGCCGAGGCGCTGTTCGACCGGCCGGCCCATCCCTACACGCGCGGCCTGCTGGCGGCGCTGCCGGAGATGACCGGCCCCCGCCGGCGGCTGGACGCCATTCCCGGCGGCGTGCCGGAACCGTGGAACATGCCGCCCGGCTGCGCCTTCGCGCCGCGCTGCGCCCATGCCGCCGCCGCCTGCGCCGCCGGCCCGCCGGGCTTCCGCCAGGCCGGGCCGGGGCACCAGGCGGCCTGCGTGATGCCGGCCCGCGCCGCGGTGCCGGCGTGAGCCTGCTGGAACCGGCCGGCGCGAGCCTGCTGGAGCTGGAAGGCGTCTCGCGCGTCTATTCCGGGCGGCGCGGCCTGCTGGGCCGGCGCGTGCCGGTGCGCGCGGTGGACCATGTGAGCCTGACGGTGGCGCCCGGCCGCACGCTGGGCATCGTGGGCGAATCCGGCTGCGGCAAGTCCACCACCGGGCGGTTGGCGCTGGGGCTGGAGGCGCCGGACCAGGGCCAGGTGCGCTTCGCCGGCCAGCCGATACCACCGCCCGGCGGGGCCGAGTGGCGGCGGCTGCGCGCGCGCATGCAACTGGTCTACCAGGACCCGCTGGGCGCGCTCGACCGCCGGCTGACCATCGCCACCCAGATCGCCGAGCCGCTGGCCATCCACGCCATCGGCACCCCGGCCGACCGGCGCGACCGGGTGGCCGCCCTGCTCGGCGATGTCGGCCTGCGCGCCGACCTGGGCGGGCGCTATCCGCACGAACTCTCGGGCGGCCAGCGCCAGCGCGCCGTGCTGGCCCGCGCCCTGGCCACCGACCCGGCGCTGTTGGTGTGCGACGAGCCGGTTTCGGCGCTGGACGTGTCGATCCAGGCGCAGGTGGTCAACATGCTGACCGACCTACAGGACTCCCGCGGCATCGCGATGCTGTTCATCAGCCACGACCTCAAGGTGGTGCGCCAGGTCAGCCACCAGGTGGCGGTGATGTATCTCGGCCGGGTGGTGGAACAGGGCGACCCGGAGGCGATTTTCGCCACCCCGGCCCACCCCTATTCGCGCGCCCTGGTCTCGGCCATCCCCACCCCCCGCTCCAGCCTGGGCCCGCGCGGGCGGGAGCGCATCGTGCTCACCGGCGACCCGCCCAACCCCGCCAACCGCCCCGCCGGCTGCGCCTTCCACCCGCGCTGCCCGCTCGCCATCGCGGCCTGCCGCGCCGAGGCGCCCGAATTGCGCCCCGCCGACGGCGGCCGGCTGGTCGCCTGCCACCTCGTCCACCCCCCATCCGGGAGCTTCGCATGACCACCCTGTCCCGCCGCCTGCTGCTGACCGGCGCCGTCACTGGCGCCGCAGCGGCGCTGCCGCGATTCGCCCTCGCCCAGGGCGACACCCGCCCGGCGATCACCGTGGCGGTGCAGAAGCTCGCCAACACCAACACGCTGGACCCGATGCGCGAGCAGTCGTCCAACGCCTCGGAACGCTGGATGGGCTCGATCATCGAGACGCCGATCGCCCGCAACCAGCAGGGCCATCTGGAGCGGGTGCCGGGGCTGGCCGCCGCCTGGCGGCGGATCGACGACCGCACGGTGGAGCTGTCGCTGCGCCCGGGGGTGAAGTTCCACAACGGCGACGAGCTGACCGGCGAGGACGTGGCGTTCTCGTTCGGCCCGGAGCGGATGTTCGGCCCCAACGCCCGCGGCGACCTGCCGGCCGACATCCCCGCCGTCGGCCGCCGCTACTGGCCGGCGCTGGAGCGGGTGGAGGTGGTGGACCGCCACACCGTGCGCTTCGTCAACGCCACCCCGGACGTGACCATGGAGGGGCGGCTGTCGGCCGGCGGCAGCCAGATCGTCTCCCGCCGGGCCTGGACGGAGGGTGCCTCCTGGCTCGCCAATGCCCGCCACCCGGTGGGCACCGGGCCGTACAAGCTGCGCGAATTCGTGCCCGACGTGTCGATGACGCTGGACGCGCATGACGACTACTGGGGCGGCCGCCCGCCGCTGAAATCCATCCGCTTCCTGGAGGTGCCGGAGGCGGCGGCGCGGGCCAACGGCCTGCTCTCGGGCGAATACCAGTTCGCCGCCGACCTCTCGGCCGACCAGATTCCCACCATCGAGGGCGCCGGCGCCTTCCAGGTGCTGGGCGGGCTGGTGCTGAACCACCGCATCGTGGCGTTCGACAAGCACCACCCGGTGCTGGCCGATGCGCGGGTGCGGCTGGCGATGGCCCATGCGATCGACGGCCAGGCGGTGGTCGACGCGCTGTGGGCCGGCCGCTCGCGGGTGCCGCCGGGGCTGCAATGGGAGTTCTACGGCGAGATGTTCGTCAAGGGCTGGACGGTGCCGCCGCACGACCCGGCCAAGGCGCGCGAGCTGCTGCGCGCCGCCGGCTACAAGGGCGACCCGGTCCCCTACCGTATCCGCAACGACTACTACACCGCCGAGATCGCCACCGCCCAGATCCTCGCCGAATTCTGGAAGCAGGTGGGGCTGAACGTGCAGATCGAGGTGAAGGAGAACTGGTCGCAGGTGCTCAACAAGGCCGGCCCGCGCGGCATGCGCGACTGGTCCAACAGCGCCACCTTCGACGACCCGGTCAGCTCCATCGTCAACCAGCACGGCCCGAAGGGCGCGCAGCAGACCAACGGCGAGTGGACCAACGCGGAGATGAACACGCTGTCGGTGGCCATGCAGTCCAGCACCGATATGGCCCTGCGCAAGCGGGCCTTCGCGCGCATGCTGCAGATCTGCGAGCGCGAGGACCCGGCCTATATCGTGCTGCACCAGAACGCGGTGTTCACCGGCAAGCCCAAGGCGCTGCCGTGGCGGGCGCCGCCGTCGTTCTTCCTGGATTTCGGCCCGCGCAACTGGGGCGCCTGATGCTGCGCTTCCTGGCCCTGCGGCTGGCGCGGGCGGGGGTGACCATCGTGCTGGTGGTGACCTTCGCCTTCGTGGTGCTGCGCCTGTCCGGCGACCCTGCGCTGACGATCATGAGCCCGGACGCGCCACCCGCCGCATTGGCCGCGTTTCGCCACGAATGGGGGCTGGATCAGCCGGTTTGGGTGCAATATTTGCGCTATTTCGGGGCGATTCTGCATGGTGAACTGGGCCAGTCGATGCGCGACGGCCGCCCGGCGATGGCATTGGTGATCGAGCGGCTGCCCGCGACGCTGATGCTGACGGTGCCGGCGCTGCTGCTGAAGATCGGGCTGGGGGTGCCGGCGGGCATCCATGCGGCGCTGCACCGCAACTCCATGACCGACCGGGTGGTGATGGCCGGCGCGGTGGCCGGCTTCACGGTGCCGAGCTTCGTGCTCGGCCTGCTGCTGGTGCTGGTGTTCGCGGTGCATCTGGGCTGGCTGCCCTCGGGCGGCGACGATTCCTGGCGCGGCGCCATCCTGCCGGTGGTGACGCTGGGGCTGGGCGGCGCCGGCATCCTGGCGCGGTTCACCCGCTCGGCGATGCTGGAGGTGCTGGGCCAGCCCTATATCCGCACCGCCAGCGCCAAGGGCGTGCCCTGGCGGCTGGTGGTGCGCGGCCATGCGCTGCCGAACGCCGCCATTCCCACGGTGACCGTGGTCGGCTTCATGGTCGGCACGCTGATCGCAGGCGCGGTGGTGGTGGAGAGCGTATTCAGCTGGCCCGGCGTGGGGCGGCTGCTGGTGGTCGCCGTGTCCAACCGCGACCTGGCGGTGGTGCAGTGCGTGCTGCTGCTGGTCGCCAGCACCATGGTCGCGGCCAACCTGACCGTGGACCTGCTGTACGGCCTGCTGGACCCGCGGCTGCGCGGCCAGGCGACGGCGGGGGCGCATTGATGTCCGACATCGCGCTCGCCGCCGCTCCCCCGGGCCGCGCCGCCGTCCGCCTGCCGGCCGGGGTGGTGGCGGCGCTGGCCTGGATGGTGCTGATCCTGGCGGTGGCGCTGCTGGCCGACATGCTGCGGCCGTACAGCATCACCGCGCTGGACCTGCGCGCGCGGCTCACCCCGCCCGTGGGCTTCGGCGGCACGCTGGCGCATCCGCTGGGCACCGACGAGCTCGGGCGGGACGTGCTGAGCCGGCTGCTGGTGTCCATCCGCATGTCGGTGCTGATCGCCTTCGGCGCCACCGTGATCGCCGCCGTGCTGGGCACCACGCTGGGCTTCCTGGCCGCGCATTTCCGTGGCTGGGTGGAGCAGGTGGTGCTGATGCTGATCGACTTTCAGGCATCGATGCCGTTCCTGATCCTGGCGCTGTCGGTGCTGGCGTTCTTCGGCAACTCGCTGCCGCTGTTCATCGGCCTGATGGGGCTGCATGGCTGGGACCGGCACGCGCGCATCGCCCGCGGGCTGGCGATCGCGGCCAATGCGCAGGGTTATGCCGCCGCGGTGCGCCAACTGGGGGCGCGGCCGCTGCGGGTGTATCTCGGCCATGTGCTGCCCAATATCGCGGCCACCCTGATCGTCTCGGCCACCCTGTCCTTCCCGGAGGTGGTGCTGCTGGAAAGCGGGCTGTCCTTCCTTGGCCTGGGGGTGCAGCCGCCGATGACCAGCCTGGGCACCATGGTCGGCTACGGGCGCGAATACCTGACGCGCGCCGCCTGGATCCTGCTGGCGCCCAGCACAGTGATCGTGCTGACCACGCTCTCCGTCAGCCTGCTGGGCGACTGGCTGCGCGACCGGCTGGACCCCACGCTTTCGTAATCCGGAGCCCGATATGACCCTGATCGCATCCCATCGCGGCGGCGCGCTGCACTGGCCGGAGAACAGCCCGACCGCGTTCCGCAACACGGCGGCGCTGGCGGTGGACCAGGTGGAGTTCGACATCCATCCCACCGCCGACGGCGCCATCGTGGTGCATCACGACGCCACGCTGGACCGCACCACCTCCGGCACCGGCCCGCTCGCCACGCATACGCTGGCCGAGTTGCGGGCGCTGACGCTGAAGGGCACGGCCGACGAGCACATGCTGACACTGGCCGAATTGGCCGCGCTGTTCGCGCCCACGCCGATCACCCTGCGCATGGAGATCAAGCCCGACCACGCGCACCGGCCCTATCCCGGCCTGCTCGCCGCCGCGCTGGCGGTGCTGGACGCGGCCGGCCTGCGCGGGCGCACCGTGGTCACCAGCTTCCTGGCCGACACGGTGGCCGAGGCGGCCGGCACGCCCGGCCTGGCCGGCGCCATCTGGCTGGTGGCGCCCGCCGTGCAGGACGATATCGGCCTCGGTGGCATCGAGGCGGTGGCCAGGGACATCGGCTGCAAGGCCGTCGGCATCCGCGAGAACCGGCTGGACGCCACCGTGCTGGCGGCCCTGCGCGCGCCCGGGCTGTCGGTGGGGGCCTGGGCGGTGAACAGCGACGACGCGATCCGGCGGGTGCTGGCGCTGGAGGTGGATGTGTTCACCACCGATATCCCGCTGGCGGCGCTGGCGATCCGGGGGTAGCGGCGGGTTTGGCGTGTCAAGGCAAGCAAGGCGGGGCGCCGGCGCAGGGCTTCGACATATGCATAACCGCCGATGCCTGCGCCGATGTCTCGGCCGAGGCGCATGGCGATGCACTGCGCCGGATGGGAAATAGCTGATAAGATGCGATCTCGATCGGCGACAATCGAGTGCAAGGAGACCGGCTGCATGGTCAGGATCCACTATCGCATCGTCCAACACGACGGCGGCTGGGCGTACCGGCTGGACGATGTATTCTCCGAGCCGTTCCCCACCCATGATGCCGCCGTGGCGGCCGCGAAGCGGGTCGCGGCCGAGCAGCACATGCCCGGCAACACCACCTACATCGAATACCAGGACAAGGCCGGCCGCTGGCTCACGGAAACCTCCAGCGGCACGGACCGGCCGGACGCCGACGTGATCGAGTAACCCTTGTGATCGGGTAGCCTGGGCGGCGACGGTCGGGCTCAGCCGTGCCGCACCGCCGCCGGGCGCGGCCGGGGCGGCGGCGCCAGCCAGCGCGACAGGCCGACGATGCCGGCCAGGGTCACCAGATAGGCCAGCAATTGCAACTGCGTCGGCCGGTCGGTGTAGCCGACCAGGGTGTGCAGCAGCCGCCCGAACAGGCTGCTGTCCGACAGCACGCCCGAACTGTCCCACACGGTCGCCACCAGCACGTTGACCAGTCCGCCGGATTGCAGGAACCACGCCGCCTGGGCCGCCATGCCGGCGGCCAGCAGGGCCACCAGCCAGAAGATCACCGCGAACAGGCTGCGCGCCGGCAGCCGCACCAGCCCGGCATGGGTCATCAGGCTCAGCCCGGCGCCCAGCGCCACGCCGGCCAGCCCGCCGGCCAGCATCGCCGGCCAGCCGGAGCCGCCGCCGACGGCGATTCCGTAGAGGAACAGCACCACCTCCGCCCCCTCGCGCAGCACCGCCACGCCCACCACCACGGTCAGCGCCGAAACCGGCCGCCGGCCGCCGCGCACCGCCTCGCCCACGCTGCGCAGCTCGGCGGCGATGCTGCGGCCGTGTCGCGCCATCCAGACCGTGTGCCAGCCCAGCATCGCCACCGCGAGCAGCAGGATCACCGCGTTGAACAGCTCCTGCCCGACGCCGGCAAAGGCGTCCGAGATGGTGCCGGCGAAGGCGGCCACCAGGCAGGCGCCGAGCAGGCCGGACAGGATGCCCAGCCCCACCTGCATGCGGCGCCCCGGCACGCCCTGGGTGGCGGCCAGCACCACGCCGACGATCAGCCCGGCCTCGATGGTCTCGCGGAAGACGATGATGAGGGTGGCGAGCATGGCGTTACGGCGCGTCCCCGACCACCAGCACGCCCTTGGCGGTGTCCTCGTGGTATTCGCCGACGAAGGGGTAGCGGCCGGCCGCCAGCGGGCGCAGGCGCAGCACCGTCTGGTGGCCGCCGGCGATCACCTTCTCGATGCGCAGGTCCTTGCTCTCGAACTCCTCGGCGGTGGCGTCGGCGTTGACGACGGTGATCTCGATCGCCACGCCGACGGGCGCGCGCAGCTCCGGCGGGTCGAAGCGGTGGTCACGGATGGTCACCGACAGCTTCACCGGGTCGGCCGCCTGGGCTGCCCCCTGGCCCGCTGCCAGCGGGGCGAGGCCCAGCGTCATGGTCAGGCCGGTGGCGAGCAGGATGGTGCGGGTGCGGGTCATGCGGTCCTCGTGTCGGTCGGCCAGGAGTCGGCGCGCGATGGCGGCGGGTCTTTGTAAATGAGAATTACTCGCAATTTCAAGCCTCGGTGATACGCCCTCAGATGGGGTGCCTACGGCTCCGGCAACAGGCGGTACAGCGTGACCAGCCGCTCCGGGCGGTCCTCCAGCTCTAGCGTGGTCGGCACGGTCATGCGCAGGAAGGCCTCCATGCCCGCCTGCGGCAGGTAGGCGCGGCCGGGATCGGCGATCCACACCTCGGCCTCGCGCGCCATGCGGCGCAGCCAGGGCAGGATATGGCCGGTCATCGGCGCCTCGTAGCAAACATCGCCGCACAGGATGAGGTCCCACCGGCATGCCGCGCCCACCACGTCCCCCTCGATCGCCTGCACCACGACGCCGTTCAGGGCGGCGTTCAGCCGGGTGGCGGCCAGGGCCAGCGGGTCGATCTCAGCCGCCTCCACCAGCAGCGCGCCGGCCCGCGCGCAGGCGATGGCAGCCAGCCCGCCGCCGGCGGCGAAATCCAGCACCCGGCGGCCGGCGACGCTGGCGGGGTGGTCGAGCACGTGGCGGGCGATGGCCTGGCTGCCCGGCCAGGCGAAGGCCCAGAACGGCGGCGCGATGTTGCGCGCCTCCAGCCAGTCCTCGGTGGCCTGCCAGATCGGGGTGATCTCGGTGGCCAGGTGCAGGGCGATCTCCGGCACCAGCGCGGCATGGCCGATCGCCGTATGGGCACGCAGGAACGCCTCGGGGTCGGTCAAAGCCGGCCCAGCAGCACGGCCAGGCCGATGGCCAGCCCGACCTCCCGGTTGGCCTGGAACAGGCGCAGGCAGTGGCCGGGGTCGTCGATGTCCAGCGCCGCCACCTGCCGCGCCAGCCGGGCCGCCGGCAGCGCCAGCCCGGCGTAGAACGGCCAGGACAGCCCGGCCAGCCAGCCCGCCAGCCCGACCAGCGCCACCGTGGCGGCATAGCATGCCGCCAGGAACGGCCCGGTTCGCTCGGCGAACAGCCGTGCGGTGGAGCGCACGCCGACCAGCGCGTCGTCCTCGCGGTCCTGGTGGGCATAGATGGTGTCGTAGCCCAGGATCCAGACGATCGCCCCGGCGTAGAGCGCCGCCGCCGCCCAGTCCAGTCGCCCGGCCGCCGCCGCATAGCCCATCGGGGCACCCCAGCCGAAGGTCAGCCCCAGCATCGCCTGCGGCCACCACGTCACCCGCTTGGCCAGCGGGTAGGTGACCACCAGCAGCAGCGAGGCGACGCCCAGAAGCTGCGCCGGGCGGTTCAGTTGCAGCAGAATCAGCAGCCCGCCGGCCAGCAGCACCGCCAGGAAGGCGAAGGCGTAGCGCATCCGCAGCGCGCCGGAGGCCAGCGGCCGGCCGGCGGTGCGGGTCACCTTGCGGTCCATCTCGCGGTCCCACATGTCGTTGACCACGCAGCCGGCGGCCCGCATCAGGAAGCTGCCGGCGAGGAACAGCGCCACCAGCCAGGCGGTGCGCCCCGGCGGCGCCCCGGCCAGCAGGATGGACCACAGCCCGGGCAGGAACAGCAGCCACGCCCCGATCGGCCGGTCCAGCCGGGCGAGGTGCACATAGGGCACCCAGGCGGCGGGCAGCCTGCCCACCCATCCGGTGCTGGTGATATCGGTGTACGGGCGCATGGCTGCTACTGTGCCTGCCATCATGACCGGGTCAATCCGCCTTTTCGTCCCCGACGCCCTGCACGCCGCCGCCGAGGTGGCGCCGTCGCCCGCCCAGGCGCATTACCTGGGGGCGGTGATGCGCCGCGCCCCGGGCGACACACTTCGCCTGTTCAACGGGCGCGACGGCGAATGGGCGGCCCGTATCGCCCATCTGAAGCGCGACCGCGCCATGCTGGCCGTGGTGTCGCTGCTCCGTCCGCAGGCGGCCGGGGCGGATATCTGGCTCGCCTTCGCACCGCTGAAGCGCGACACCACCGACCTGCTGGTGCAGAAGGCCACCGAGCTGGGCGCCGCCGCCCTGCTGCCGGTGTTCACCGAGCGCACCAACGCCGCCCGCGTCAACACCGAGCGCCTGCTGGCCATCGCTACCGAGGCCGCCGAGCAATGCGAGCGGCTGACCGTGCCGGCCATCGCCGAGCCGGTGCGCCTGCCGGCGCTGCTGGCGGGCTGGCCGGCCGGGCGGACGCTTTATGCCGCGATCGAGCGTGCTGACGCCCCAGCCATCCGCCCCACGCATGGCCCCTGCGCGTTGCTGGTGGGGCCGGGGGGTGGTTTCGCGGGGGGGGAACTTGAACTCATGCGCCGCAATCCCTTCTTACAGCCTGTTAATCTTGGTCCGCTGATCCTGCGGGCCGAGACGGCAGCCATTGTCGGCCTCGCGCTATTGCAGGCGACTGTCGGCGGCTAGGGTCCGCCCGGCGCGGGAAGACGCGCCGGATAGACCCTAGGTCTTTGATAAGAGAGCATGATTCACGCCTACGGTGATTCCACCAACGGCGATCATGCTCGGGCGTCCTGCCCCTGCTCCGCCACGCGGCGAAGCCATGGGCAGGAAGCTGAACGTGACTCCTCTCGCCCACGTCCGCGCCGCCGCGGCCGCAACAAAACGGAACGCCGATGTCCAACCCCGGAGAAGCCGACGCGACCCTGATCTCGTCGGACCGCCAGCTTGCCGACTACATCGCCATCGGCGGCAAGCCGCCCGAGACCTTCACCATCGGGACCGAGCACGAGAAATTCGGCTTCCGCCTGTCCGATTTCGCTACCCCCCCCTACGAGCCGGGCGGCATCCGCGCGCTGCTGGAAGCCATGGCGCGCGACGGCGACTGGACGCCGATCCTGGACCGCGGCAACCCGATCGGCCTGAAGGGCTCCAGCATGGCGGCGATCTCGCTGGAGCCGGCCGGCCAGCTGGAGCTGTCGGGCGGGCTGATGGGCGACCTGCACGCCACCCGCGCCGAGTTCGACGCGCATTACGCCGAGGTGCGCGCCGCCGCCGGGCCGCTCGGCCTGGGCTTCGCGCCGCTGGGCTTCCACCCCACCGGCACCCGCGACTCCATGCCCTGGATGCCCAAGGGCCGCTACGCGCTGATGCGCCGCTACATGCCGGAGGTCGGCTCTCTCGGCCTGGACATGATGACGCGCACCTGTACCGTGCAGGTCAACCTGGACTACGCCAGCGAGGCCGACATGGTGGCCAAGCTGCGGGTGGCGCTGGCGCTGCAGCCGGTGGCCACCGCCCTGTTCGCCAATTCGCCCTTCACCGAGGGCAAGCCGAACGGCTTCCTCTCCTATCGCGGCCATGTCTGGACCGACACCGACCCGCACCGCACCGGCATCCCGGCCTGCGTGTTCGAGGAGGGCTTCGGCTTCGAGCGCTACGTGCAGTGGCTGCTGGATGTGCCGATGTATTTCGTCTACCGCGACAACCGCTACATCGACGTGGCCGGCCGCTCGTTCCGCGACTTCATGGCCGGGCGGCTCGACCATCCGGAGGTGGGGCAGGCGACGCTGGGCGATTTCGCCGACCACATGACCACCGCCTTCACCGATGTGCGACTGAAGCGCTTCCTGGAAATGCGCGGGGCGGACGCGGGCAGCGTGGAGATGATGGTGGCGCAATCGGCGCTGTGGGTGGGCATCCTCTACGACCCGGCCGCCCTGGCCGCCGCCAGCGCGCTGGTGGCCAGCCGGCCCTGGACCGATTTCGCGGCGCTGCGCCCGCTGGTGCCCCGCACCGCGCTGGACACGCCCTGGACCGGCGCTGGCGGGGCCGCGGGCACGGTGCGCGACCTGGCACGCGAGATGGTGGCGATCGCGCGCGACGGCCTGCGGGCGCGGGCGCGGCGCGATTCGCGCGGCCGTGACGAATCGGTGCACCTGGCGCCGCTGGAAGCCCTGGCCGCCGGCGCGCCGACGCAGGCGGAACGTTGGCTGGAGCGCTATAACGGAGCATGGCGTGGTGATGTCGCACGTATCTTTCAGGAAGCCGCCATCTGATACGTCGCTGATACGCAATAACAGGCCATGTGGGCTGGTTTCACGCCGCGATATTGCGTAAAGCCTTGCCCTCGTAAACAGATTGAGCGTCTTATTTACCAATGGTGGCCGGAGCACAGGATCGGATTCCGCTGACAGGGAGCCCCAATGCCGGGGGCGACCCGGTATTGGTGCGGCTGCGGCTGATCGGCCAGATGGAAGCTTGGACGCTCACCAGCGAAAGCATCCTGCCCACGGGGCGCAAGACGCGCGCGCTGCTGGCGGTGCTGGCGCTGTCCGCGCCACGGCCGGTGCTGCGCGGCAAGCTGGCGGAAATGCTGTGGAGCCGGCGGCCGGAGGAGCAGGCCCGCGCCTCCCTGCGCCAGGAAATCCACCGCCTGCTCGATGCGTTGGACCCGGTGGGCAACCAGATCCTGTCGATCAACCGCGACCATCTGGCGCTTCGCCCCGGCACGGTATGGGTGGACGTGGAGGAGGTGCTGCGCGCCTCGCCCAACAAGCCCGCCGCCCTGTCGCTGCTGGACGGCGACCTGCTGGAAGACCTGGACGGCGTCGATCCCAGCTTCGACGGCTGGCTGACCGGCGAGCGCGAACGGGTGCGCGACCGTGCCCGCCTGCTCGCCGAGGCCTTGCTACGCGAAAAAAGCGACCCCGAGACCGTGATTCCGGCCGCCCAGCAGTTGCTGGCGATCGATCGCACGCATGAGGGCGCCTGGCGGGCGCTGATGCGCGCCTATGCCGGGCGCGGCGAGCGCGGCATGGCGATCCAGGCGTTCGAACGCTGCCGCACCGTGCTGGCCGAACAGCTCGACGCCCAGCCCTCGGAAGAGACACTGCGGCTGCTGGCCGAAATCCGCATGGTCGGGCCGGCGGCACGCGCCGCCGCCGCCGCGGCCACCCCCGCCACGGCACCTGCCGCCGTGCCGCTGCCGCGCATTGAGTCCCGCAGCGCCCACCGCGCGGAGCCGCGCAGCGAAGTCCGCAGCGAGATGCGGGCCGATGGCCGGGTGGAGCGCAACATCGACCCGCGCCAGGAGCCCCGTGCCGCCGCCCCGCGCGGCGGCGCCCGCGTCGGCGTGCTACCGCTGCAACTGGTCGGCACCACCGAGGCGGAAGCGCATCTGTCCACCGGGCTGGCCGACGAGATCACCTCCGCGCTGGCGCGATTCCGCTGGATGTTCCTGGTTTCGTCCTCGTCGCTGGCGCGCTACGCCACGCAGACGCGCGATGAGCTGGCGATCCGCCGCGCCTTCAACATCGATTTCCTGCTGGACGGCACCATCCAGCGCGTCGGCGACCGGCTGCGCGTGGCGCTGCGGCTGCTGGACCTGCGGGCCGGCAACCAGGTGGTCTGGTCGCGCCGCTTCGACCGCGAGATCCACGACCTGCTGACCATGCAGGACGAGATCGCCGCCGAGGTGGTGGCGCAGATCGACCCCGAGATTCTGCTGATCGAATCCCAGCGCGTTGCCAGCCGTCCGCCGCAGGACTCCTCGGCCTACGACCTGGTGCTGCGCGCCATCCCGCTGATCAGCCGGATGGACAAGCCGCTGTTCTTGGAAGCCGGCCACCTGCTGCAAAGCGCGATCGCGCAGGAACCGGACTATGCCGCCGCCCATGCCTGGTACGCCTACTGGCATATCTTCCTGGTTGGGCAGCGCTGGACCGACACGCCGAACGAGACGATGGCCGAGGCCGGGTTGCTGGCCGAGCGCGCCATCACCCTGGACCCGCAGGACGCCAAGGCACTGACCATCGCCGGCCATGTGCGCGCCTTCATGCACCGCCGCCTGCGCGAGGCGCTCGCGCTGCATGAACGGGCGCTGATGCTGAACCCGAACCTGGCGATGGCCTGGAACCTGTCCGGCGTGACCTACGCCTATATCGGCGACCTGACGGAGGCGGACCGGCGGGTCCAGCGCTACAAGCAGCTCTCGCCGTTCGACCCGCATGCCTTCTTCTTCGACACGGCGCGGATCATCGTCGCCCTGCTGAAGCGCAACCATGACCTGGCGGCCGAGATCGGGCGCGAGGTGAGCCAGATGAACCCCTCCTTCTCGGCGGCCTGCAAGCCTTACCTCGCCGCACTGGGCCATCTGGGCCAGAAGCAGGAGGCCGACACGGTGCGGGCCCGGCTGCTGTCGATCGAGCCGGAATTCAGCATCGAGGCCTTCATCGCCAGCAGCCCGTTCGAGCGCGTCGAGGATCGGGATCATTTCGTGATGGGCCTGCGTCTGGCCGGGGTGCCTGAAGTTTCACAGGTTCCGACCTAGGTCACGGGCGGGAACAGCGCATGAGCGGTGCCGCCCCGCGCTCCATCCACGGCCCCGCCGGCACCGCCAGCGCAGCTGCACTATTCGGCGGAGCCGCCTTCCCCCTCGGCCTTGCGCCGCTTGCGCACCGCCGAGGCATATTGGCCCCGCGGCCGCTTATCCGCCAAATGCGGGCGCACCACCGTGTCGTAATAATCGTCCCAGTCCTCGGGCCGCATCCCGGACATGTCGGGCACCAGTTCGTAGTTGTTCTGCCCGGCCTCGGCGAGCGCCTCGCGCGGCAGCGGCTGGACCTGCAGCATCGGGTAGTCGGCACGGAACTCGACGGGAATATCGGTGCGATTGATGCGGAAATTGGTGATCAGCGGACCGAACCAGGTGTCGGTGTCGATGATGCCCTCGTAAATCTGGATGCCCGGCATCGGCGGCAGGTTGACGCAGGAGCGGACCAGCAGGCTCCAGCCCGGCGCGGTGCGGGCGATCAGCCCGGTCCACATCTGAATCTGCCCCGGCTCCTGCAGCGAGCCGATGAAGGGCGGCGAGAAGCCGCGGATATCCTCTGGCGCCTGGGCGTCGAAGGTGGCAGCGAAATGCGGGAACTGCGCGGTGGTCAGCCGCTGCCAGTCCGGCGCGCCGTCATAGATCCAGTGCACGGCGGTGCCGTCCCAGCGCAGGCTGAAATTGATCGGCGGGAAAATGTAATAGCCGAAGCCCGATGCGGTCACCACCGGCTCGCAATAGCGGAAAGCGCGGGTCGGAAGGGTGCCGGCGGCCGAGCGATCCGCGCGCTGCGGATAGCGGGCGGTCGGGATCATCCGGTTGAAGACCACGCGGGGCACCCGCGGCGAAACTTGCTCGGCGGTGGCGGCGGGCGTGGCGCCAGCGGGTTGCGGGGTTTCGGGCTTCGTGGACACGCTCACGGGACTCTCCGTTGCCGGCTGGTGGCTGCGTCCGGACACCATGGCCCCCGACGCAAAAGAACCGGGCAGGTTGCTCGGTTCCTCCACTCTATCGCGTTTCTCCGCCGGTGGCGCATCGCGACGCCACCTTGGCGGCGGACCATTCAGGCAACGCGGACCTTGGAGGCATCGGCGGTCGCCAGGCTCGGTGCCATGCCGCCCAGGCGGACCTTGGAGGCATCGGCCGTCGCCAGGCTCGGCGCCATGCCGCCCAGGCGGACCTTCGAGGCATCGGCGGTCGCCAGGCTCGGTGCCATGCCGCCCAGGCGGACCTTGGAGGCATCGGCCGTCGCCAGGCTCGGCGCCATGCCGCCCAGGCGGACCTTCGAGGCATCGGCGGTCGCCAGGCTCGGTGCCATGCCGCCCAGGCGGACCTTGGAGGCATCGGCCGTCGCCAGGCTCGGCGCCATGCCGCCCAGGCGGACCTTCGAGGCATCGGCGGTCGCCAGGCTCG